>OLPR01002308.1_pt1 | contig 14225 bp, 9 predicted proteins | sample 1672761 | NCBI WGS metagenome assembly OLPR01 (sample SAMEA3136721, study PRJEB25190) | human gut metagenome | biome: human gut; feature: human-associated habitat; material: faeces | place: Austria | collected 2013 | reverse complement strand
TCTCCCATTCAGGATTTCCTGTATGAGAAGCTTTCGTATCACATACAGTACAGCCATCATTCTGACACTGATGCCAGTGATCTGTTTCATTGCTCTGCAAAGCCCCGGTAAAATCATGCTGCTTTGCAGCAGTAATAACTGCATTGCAGTAACTGCAAAGAACCGGCGTAGTACAGTCATTATCATCTGCAAGCGGCGTATGTCCGTCGTTTACTGTCACAGTCACCGATGCGGTATTTCCGACTTTGTCGGTCACAACAACGGTCTGCTCTCCGTCAGCCGGATTAAGCGTACACTTTCCGTCTGTAAGTGTAACAGGGTTTCCGTTGACGGTAATGCTGTCAGGATTTGCCTCTTCTACCGAAACAATTTGTGCTTCGCAATATATCTTGCCGTCTGTAATTCCGGAAATAACCGGGGCGGTATTATCAACCACTATGCCGTCCGAGCTGATATATCTGACATTCCCCGAGGCATCTGACAGTCTGGCATAAATGATATATCTTCCATCTTTGTCAAGATAGGAGTCGCCTATATGCAATTCGCCCGAATACGGTAAGAACGCCATTTGTTTAAAGTCGGTAAGCTTCTTATCGCTGACCAGATATTCGATGGTAACATTTCCGCTGTTTTTATCGGAAGCTGTAATTTCCACGCTCTGACCATTTTTGAAAAACAGGTCAAAGGTTACATCGGTTAAAAGTTTATTCCATTTATGTGTTCCAACCTTAATCTCACCCGACAGCTTTCCCCACTGCGCCGTAAGTGAAGTTACCTCCGCCGGAACGCTGTCGCCCGGCTGATAGGATTTGCCGTCGCTTCCGATCCATTTGGATAAAAGTCCTGTATCGCTGACAAGTCCCTCAGATGCAGGCGCGGTAAATGCCTCTCCTTTTTTTACAACGATCTGAATATTATCAGTACTGCCGTTCAGACTGCCGCCGTTAAGCTCAAGGTTCACCGGCTTCATTCCGTCAGTTCCCAGATTTGCATCCTGAATTTCAAGAACAGGTCTGAAGCCGTAATGTTCCTGTATATTTCCTTCAAAACTGCCGCCGGCGGTACGCACTGTGCCGCCATTTATGTTATATCCGCGCAGCGTGCGCCAGGTGAGAATCTTATCAATTTCATTTTCGCATTCATCCTGCACCCATGAAAACATATCAGCGTTTTTGATATATTCTTCATTCTTGTCAAGGATTGTGTCCCATTCATTGTTGCGAGGGCCGATTGCTTCCGTTCCTCCCATCGTATACCGGTTTCCTCCGGAAAGCGCTCGCATCGTGTAGTCTATATTACCGCTGGTATATGTTTTGCCGAAAATATATCCCTCCGTGTTAATATTAGACCAGCCTGTAGAATGCACCACGTTATAGTCCGACACAAACAGACTGTGCAGATACTGGTTTCCCACCGCGGATTCGTCAGTGGTCTCCGTATCCTTTGAAAAGCTGTAGGCATCTATCGTTCCTGCATAGGTAAACGGAACATAGTGCAGGCTCTTATCCGGCACCGAAACTGCGCCGGCCGCATTTCCTCCATTGACCGTACCCGGTATTCCCGCGCCCGAAAGGTCGAAATAATAGGTCGTACCCGGACTTAAGTCATACTGCTCCTTTGAGTCCCATTCCCATTTTGCATAAAACACCTTGTCGCCCGTATCGGTATCGCTGATCTTGGTCACAGGCGCACCGGAAAAATCACAATCCGTATACCAGCCTTTGAATACACCTCCGCTGCGGCTCATATCTTCTGCTGTCGGAAGCAGGACGTTTTCTCCCTCCGCATACTGTGTAACATCTTTGCCCTCTGCAATGACAGCGCCGTTTCCTGCATGCAGCGTCACTTCATGTATTACATCTGCGGGGATCGACGCCATAACCTTCTGCGGATATTGATTGTCGCTTTGGTCAACGACACGGAAGTATATGTCACAGCCTTGTCTTGGCCGTAGGCCGTCAACGATAATGGTCTGCGCTTTCCTGTTTGGTATAGTGCCATGGCCGCTGCCAAAGGTGGTTTCAAACCCTTTGCCGCTCTCTACCAGATTATAGCTATATGTGCCCGGCTCATTACTCCTAAATGTCACCTCAGCCTCTGTTGTACTGATCCGCTTGACAGACTCTATTCTCGCAAGCGGGCCTTCTGTATCCTTCCCCGTTACGCTAATCGGAAGCTCCACAAAATTGCTGGCATAATCGGTTCTGTAATCCCCGTTGTACTGCTCGCTGTATACTTTCAGAGTATAATTTCCTACAGGCAGGGAATACGGAACAGCGACCGCCGCCTCTCCGCTCTCGCTGTCCTCTGCGATACGTCCGTAATACAGGTTCTGTCCCTGCGCATCGGCAATAATAACTGAAACATATTCGTTGCTGCCTTTCCTGGCGCCGGAATATCCTACTCTGATATCTTTCCCTGCAGCCACATCTGTATTCCCCAAAGTCCTGGCACTAAAGTTCGTCCGGGTGCTGTCATATATCGTCAGCTTCCATTCACCGCTGCCATGTTCAGGAATGGCCGCCAGATCAGGATCCGTTTCTGTATCTGCTTTGCCGCCTTTTGCATTAGACAGGAATAAAATATCGCTGCCGTCAAGATTAAACGCAGGGCGGGCCGGCCTCCTCTGTTTCAGGGCATCCTTATCAAGGATATCCCCATAAGCCATCCTCCCATCAGTGTCAATGAAGCCCATTCCGTTAAGAGAGAAATAGGAGCGAATCCACCACCATGCCCTTGAATCATATTTCCATTTGGCCACACGCGTCTCGTTTCCCGTAAATCCGTAGCTCGGATTTCTTGCCTCATATGCAGACAGGAAAAATACCTGTTCGTTTATCAGCTCAGACTCAAGAAATCCAACGATATCGTTCGCTTCATACTCTCTGGCTTCTTTCTTGCTGACAGTCATTACATTATTTTTTTCATCTTCGGTAAAGGAGTTTTCTGCAAACTTCTTGCACCAGCTCTGCGCATAGCTGCCCTGCCATGTAGATACGCCATCATAGGAAAAATACACGCCTCCGTAGTACTCTGATCTCAGCAGTTCTTCAGACAGCAGGAAATATCCCGGCTCTCCCGTATTGGTCTGATGATCCAAAACGCGCCACTTGATTGGGCTTCCCTCGTAGCTGCCGTAATAGATATAGTCGTAGCCGCACGCGTCGTTATAGCCCGAAATCTGGTTCGTGACAGACTCATCAATGCCTCTGGAAACCGAAAAGCTCAGATTCACAAACTCGCTGACGTAATCCGTATTACATTCTCCGTTGTACTGCTCACTGAACACCCTGAGAGCATATCTTCCCGGCTCAAGGTCTTTAGGCACAGCGATCTGCGCCGTACCGTCTGCGCTGTTTTGCGCTATGCGTCCATAGTAGAGCAGCTCATCATTTCTGTCCATAATGATTGCTGAAACATATTCATTGTCGCCGGTTTTCGCACCGGAATAGTTGATAGAAATCGTTTCTCCCGGTTTCGCATTTGCTTTATCTGCGGAAGCCCTAAAGCTCCGGCTGCTGTCCCTTAATGTCAGCTTCCATGTATCGCCGCTCCAGTCGCCGACAGCCGTCAGATTACTGTCTGTGGCGGCATCTGTTTTGCCGCCGTCAGCACTGGATGCGAAAACGATTTCACTCTTTCCAAGGTTAAAAGCAGGGCGCGGGTGCTCACTATTTCCGGGATATATCATGTCTATAATGGATCCCCGATCTGGGCAATATGCCGCGAATGTTGCATTGATGTAAGAACGCAGAAACCAGCCATAATCGAAAGTTGAATCAATTGGCTTTCCGTATTTAGAGCTTTCCGCCTCCTCCGCAGACAGATAAAAAACCTTATCACCATTCAGAATGTTTTCGTATGCTTCAAAGATAATAGGAAGGCGGGGATCAAAGTATGTATATGTGTCATCAGATTTTACCGTCTCTAAAATCGCGTCACGCTCGACAGAGGTAAATGCATTCGGCACACTGCTTCCGCTTATCCCGGCAAAATCCTCGCACCATTTCTGCGCGCTGCTTCCCTGCCATTTAGTGCTATTATCATCAAATTTCTGCAACACATCTATCAGACCCTCAGACAGCAGGAAAAAGCCGTCTTTGCCTGTATTGGTTTTATCATCAAGCACAAGCCACTTGATCGGATTTCCTTTCCATTTACCGTAATAGATATAGTGGTATTTACGGTTGTTGTAGCCGGCAATTCCGTCTGTATTGAGGCGTATTGCTTTCCCGGTATTTGCCGCAGCTGTCTGCCCGTCTTCATCTCCTGCAAAAGACATAACAGGCAGCATTGTAATTATCATGGCGCATATAAGGAGTATGCTTAACGGTTTTCTTATCCTCATTTTTTACCTCCCTCTGAAATCTAATATTCGTACATTATTCAGGTTATTTATTTACTCCAGCCTCTGACTCCGTATCTGCACTGTTTCAGTTCAGTCTGCGCTATCAAAGTCTTGCCGTCATATACAAGCACCTTCGCCTTGTAGTAGTACTTAGTACCTTTCCTGCCCTTGGTATTGATATACACACTGCTCTTCTTTGTAATCTTTGCAGCATACTTTGAAGATTTCTTAACTGACCTGTAGTATTTGTACTTAACAGTATATCCCATAGTGTCAGCTTCCTTAATCAGGCTGCTTAAGTTTTTAACTCCGCTAATCTTAACCCTGACATTCTCCTTTGATGTCTTTGAGGTTGTAGCTTTAAGTTTAACTTCCTTAACTAAGCTCTTTATCTTATCAATATTCTGCTTTTCTATGAGTTTATCTGCATTCGTTTTTTCTACTACCGCATAGTCTGCAAACTGCGATACTGTAAATTTAACGAAGTTATCCTCGCCTACAGTTTCAGCAGTATGATTTACTATCTCGCAGATACCTTTGTCACTGATGTAGATAACAGCTATATCCTTATCCTTAAGGTTTTCAGGTACAGGAAGCATTATCTCCGCTTTTCCGTCTTTCAGGTCATATATGCGTGTGCTTCCTATATATGCTGACATCTCGAATATAACGCCGGTGTTTCCGATTGCATCTGCCGCAGGTTTCTGAGCTTCCTTAAGCTGAGCGTTTGCTGTTACAATTATTCTTAAGGTATCTCCGTCGGCTGCTGCCGCCATTGCTCCGAGAGCCTTGTTGTCTATAGCAATCTGTCCGTTGTCGGTTTTAATTACTAAATCTGCTTCTGTGTCCTTTGCAATGGACTCTACTGCTTTTTTAGGGATTTCAATTTCTGTCTGTCCTGCCTTGTTTCCGTCATTTGATTTAACGGTAATCTCAACATTGTCCGACTTGCTTGAAACAGCCTCATCTACAAGTTTATCGGCAACCTTATCCGATACTTTTGCAGTTATCTTTGAGATATCCTCGCCCTGCTCGTCTTTAACGGTTTCAGTTTTGCTGTCTTTAACCGTAGTACCTGTTGTTTTTTCTGATGTAGTGCTGTCTGTTGTTGTTTTAACATCATCAGAAGAGCTTGCGGAAGGTCTTTCTCTTACAGCGATTTCATAAGTTGCTGTCCGGCCCTCATATGTGATTGTAAGGGTCTGACTGTCAACTGCTTTGCTGCTGTCAAAGCCTGTAACCATATCAGCAGTTACAGCTACTGTCTGCGTGCTTTCATCGGTCATAGTCGCTTTGATTTCAAGTCCTGTTACATCAAGTTTCTCTCCGATGTAATATGCCTTTTTATAATTACTGCCGCTGATTGTAATGTTTTCTACAATATTCACGCCGTCAGGAACCTTTACTTCCGCAGCTTCACTTGGGTTGTAGTTCTGTTTTGCTTTTAAACGAACATAGTATGTGCCTGCTTTAAGTCCTGTTATTTCAGTTCCTGTGCATGCTGTCCATTCAGAGGCGTCTTTCTTATCAGCATATTCCATTGCATCTGTCACGCCTGTTATACTGCCGTCTGACTTACCCCATTTAGTAGGCGCTGACGCTGCAAGACCGTCCGGTGCATTCTGCTCTGCATTGGCAATAGACCAGTTGATTGTTTTTGAGTCTTCACCGGAACCGTCAGCCCATTTAAATCCGTCTGCCAGTGTTACAGTCGCCGTATAATCTCCCGCATTGGTCTCTTTGTCAGTTCCCGAAACGGTATATCCGTAGCTGTTTCCGCCTGTAATGCCTGTCTGTTTCTCCCCGTTATATACAAGACCTGTTACTGCATCAGGCGCTGTAACATTTATATATTCTTCATCAATTATGTATACCGCTTCAACCATAGTGCCATCTGCTGCGTCCGGCATCACGAAAGTGTTTCCGTCTATTCTACTGCCGTTTACTTTCCAGTAATCCAGCTTATATATTTTTGTATCCGGAATATACGTCAGTGTGACATCTACACCCTTAGGTATATTATACATATCGGCAGTTTTAAAACGCACCGCGCGCTTGTCACTGCACGCAATACTGTAAGTACCTTTGTCACCGGCATTTACTGTAAGTTGGCGGGCATCACTGTTGTTTTCAAACACGCCTTTGGCATAGAAACTGAGTATGCCATCGTCAGGTATAGCCAGATTACGGCCGTCAGCTGCCTCGCCTGTCTTCAATTCGATAGACTCTCCAAATGAAATACCGTTATAGTCTGCCCAGTACTTAAACAGTTCATTGGCCGTTGACACATACATGTCAGCTGCATCAAGCGCAGATGGGAAAGTAAATGTATCGCCGACTTTACCTGTACCTATATCATATGTATTAGTATCATTACCGGTTGCATATTTGCGTACTGCAACCTCTGCGCCGCTTCCCACCTCAAAATCAAGAGTAACACGTAATTTGCCTGCCGGCATTGTGAAGCTGATTGCTGTTCTATTCGCATCAGTTACAGGTACAGTGAATTTCTGGGCGGTTTCATATTCGGAACCAACACGAATAATCCAGTTTTTCAGAGTATATCCTGCTTTAGGCTCCAAAGCAACTGTGACAAGCTCACCTTCGTGTATCTTACTTAAGTCACCGGAAATAGTGTTCATTTTCGTCTGCTCTATGCGCAGGCTCTTATTTTCTGCGGTAATTGTTATCGGAGCCTTATAAGTACAGTCTACACTCGCATTAACATTAGCTGCTGTTGTATTTACGGCATAGAACTCCTGCAATGTTTTCTCGCTGTCTTTCCTGTCACGAATTATAACCGGGGTACTTGAATCTTTTGGTGTAAGTTCAGATGTCACGCGGGAAATGAAGCTTTCATTTGTTCCCTCAACAACAGAGTCATCCGCCTGAATACAGGCAGAGAAAGGGTACATTATTGGAGCTTCATCAGATAATACTGCGTAGTTTTTATTTCTGCTTTCCGTACTGTTTGTCTTAATTTCCGTTCTGCTTCCTTTATCAACAGTGAACTTACCGTTGTAAGACAGTCTTATTCCTACTGCAGCGCTGCCCTTAGCATCAATCTTCAGAGTTGTATTTTCTGTCAAGGCAATCGTTCCGCATTCTAAAGCATATGTGCCAAGCTCTGTCTCGACTTTAAGATCCAGAGTGCCGCCGCCTTTGACAGTAATATCCTTTCCCCTTACTAATGCCCTGCTCAGATAGCCATCATGTTTCAGGCTGATACTGTTTTCACCTTGCACCTCTAAAACAGCTTTGTCCGGCAGTTTCAGCGCGGCCTCTATCGTATCATATTTCTGCCCGCTTTTAACACCTGCACAGTCAAACCGAAATCCGTTCAGCGTCAGCACCTCATACTTGCCGTCCCCGTCGTCATCTCTGGCACTCCACTTGTCTTCCTGCTCTGTATACAGATGGGCATCATCCAGTGTAGCCATATACTTCTTACTCCAGTACAGCTTACCATTTTCATCATTGAATATAAGGTAGTAGTCCGCGGGCTGTTCACTGTCAGCAAAAACCGCTCCACCCGCTGCAGGTATCATAGTTAATACCATACAGACGGACAGTAATATACTAAATAGTTTTTTCATCCTCAATTCTCCTTCCTTAACTAAGTTATTTTACTCTGCGCAGCCATAATCATAATCTCATCATGGCTCATCTCAACATCATCAAACCATACAAACACCCCGTTGGTATGGGCGCTCTGCCACACTCCCGGACGGCAAAGCGGTCTGAACCGCAGACTGTCAAGATACGGTTTCATATTGAGAAGCAGTCTGCTTCCTGTTATGAAATCCACCTGAAGAATGTAATCTTCAAGAGGTTTTACACTGTCAATATATCTTATACGCATAAACCTCCCTCCTCTTAAATTTACTTTGTCAAGGGATTATATAATACTTTTTTAAAAAAAGATATTAACCATTGGTTAGTTTTTTTGATTAAAAGCAGGTTTTTTGATATGAATTTACCTTGTTAAGGTAGAAATACATCTTATTTATTATCTTATTTATTGCCTTTCTCACAGTCATTTAGTCCCCAAGACTGTAAATGTCAACATAAAAATGTCAAAAAGTTCCGAAATGAAAATGTAGTTTTCTAACGAGATTGATTTTGCTCTCCTGAATCCAGTAAATCGTAATAGTCTTTTGTCCTGTATGAAGGACCCACCATTTTCAGAACATGAGAATGATGGAGCAGTCGGTCAAGGATTGCATTGGCAAGCATTGAATCTGAGAATACATCGCCCCATTTACTGAACGGTTGGTTGGTTGTGATAATTGTTGAATTATGTTCATATCGCTTCGCAATTAACTGGAACAACAGATTTGCCCCAGTCTTGTCTACTGGAAGATATCCGATTTCATCAATGATTAGAAGCTTGTATTTTGAAAAATGCTTGAGTCTGGATTCTAATCTGTTTTCATCATGAGCCTTTCTAAGAGTCTGTATCAAATCATGACAGGTGATGAAATACGTAATGTTCCTTTTCCTTGCTGCCTCAATTCCTATTGCTGTGGCAAGGTGTGTTTTACCCGTTCCCGGAGTTCCATAAAACAATATATTTTCCTTGTTCTCAATAAATCTAAGTGTTGCAAGATCTTTGATTTCTGTTCTGCTGACTGTATTCTGGAAATGAAAATCAAATTCGTCAATAGTTTTGATATACGGAAAATGCGATACGCTCACCTGAATCTGAGCCGCCCTTTGATTTCTAAGTGATATCTCACGCTTTGATATTTCGTATAGAGCTTCTTGCAAACTGATTCCATCCTTTGTTGCCGTTGTCAGATATTCTGAGAGATATGGTTCAACATCTGTAAAGCCAAGCTCGTCAAGATTATTCACTAACTGTGTATACATATTACAATCCTCCTGTCCATTTATCCATGCTTAGTAGATTTTCTTGTACAAATGCCATAATTTCTTCATCAGTTTTGTGCTTCATGGCATCACTTTTTAGAATGTCGCAAGCTGTACCTACAGTGTAATTGAACATTTTATCACTGATAACGTGACAAACTACCAGTTTACCGCTATAATATATTTCAAGATTTCCGTCATGAACATTGACGGTCATTCTTTTACCTATGTAACGTGTAGGTACAGAGTATTTTCGTCCTTCATACCGAATCATTGATTCTCTGTTAACGAGATAAGTTTTTGAATCTTCTTGGCGGGAGATGTACTTTTCGAGAACAGAAATGTATGGAAGTGGCAGAAAATACTCTTTTTCTTTTTTGAGTTCTTCTGCTGGAATGAGTCCGGAGCCCTGAGAAACATCCTCATTGATATCATCCATGAAATTCCTACTGATGTTAACAAGGTCATTCCATGTGTAAAATTCCTCATTGTATGCCCTTAAACGCTCCACTAACTTTGCCATTGCCTCTACTTTTCCTTTTGTTTGAGGTCTGTATGGCTGACATGCAACAGGCTTGAATCCGATATCCTTTGCGTAGTATTCAAACTTCTGATTAAATACGGTTCTGGTAAAAGAACTTCGAGACTGGTCAACTACAGTCTTCATGTTATCAAACAGAATTTCTCGTGGTACACCTCCAAAATGCTTAAATGCAGAGGTCATGCAATCAAATAGTGTTTCCTGTGATCGATCCGAGGTTATTGCAAGATACTTGTATCTGGAATAACCCAGAACCATTAGAAAAATGTTTACGACGTACACTTCACCTTTGCGATTAACAAGTTTCATGTCTTCTTTCCAGTCAACCTGTGCCTGAAGACCTGGATTTGTCTCATAACGAATAGTTGCTTTCTTTGTTTCAGTAGCCTTATGCTGCCTCACAAAATCGGCAACAATGCTGTATTTGCCACTGTATCCCTTACCTTGAATGAATTTGTAAACAGACATAGCCGTACACCCAAACTTGTCAACTTTATCAATGATAATCTCTTTGTAATCATCAAGCTTTGAAGTGTAAACTCGTCTGCTTGTCTTTGGAAGAATTTCGCCTTTGGAAATCTTAATATATCTGTCAATGGTTCGTGGATCACAGTCAAATCGCCGAGCTAGTTCAGTTTTATTGCACAAATCTAGATTCTCCTTTCCTAAGAATTCAATTTTATCTTTTATGTCACCTCTCACAACAAAATCCTCCTTCGTTCAGTGACACAATTATATTAAAAAAATGCTACCTGAAAATGCTTAAATTCCTACATTTTGATATCGGAACTTTAATGCATTTCCATAGTAACATTTACACTGTTCTTCATCCCATGCAGTGCGTATTTTTCTATCTTCGAAAAGCTGAATGGAATTATTTCTATCCATGTGTTTCAACCTCCTTGGAACATATATTTTAATTTTAACATTAAAGAGCTTTTATTTCTATAAGGGAAGCAAATTTCATTATAACAGGCATTGTGAAAATATGTGCAAACTGCTGGTGCTGCGAGGCTGTGGGAAAGCTGTTTCACCAAAACTTTTGAAAAATGCAAAACTACCTGCCGTTCTTTTTTCGTACAAATTTGACGATGGTATAAATCTACAAAAAACATATAAAAAAATTGTGAAAATCAACAATAAATTGTTGACAAAGTTCATTTTAAATGCAATAATTAGATATACTTAATTTTGAGGTGTATTATGAACCAGGTTATTAAAGACAGTATGATGACAAAAGAATATTTCTTTTTCAGCTACCAGGGCTTTTGCTTTAGCGCTGGGAATTTGTGCTGCTGTAAACTGTCATGATATTTACACTAGATATATCAGTAGATATTTACGGTATTTGCACAGCGGCAGGTACCGTTTTTTTAATCTTTAAATGAGTATTGCGGAGGGAAAAATGAAGAGCATATATGAGCAGAAACGAGACATTGACAGGCAGATTGAGACCTTATACAGACAGAGAAACGAGCTTGACAGGAAGCTTTCAGCAAAGGCTTTGGCAGAGAAAACAGACGAGCTTAGAGAGATAATCAGAAAAGCTTCCGAAAATGCAGAGCAGGTATTCCCGCAGCACGCCGGTGTAGCGTGTCAGGGCGTAGAAGGAGCCTATTCGCAGATAGCTGCGGAGAGATTATTTAAATATCCGGGAATAATGTACTTCTCTAACTTCGAGGGAGTATTCAGATCCATAGAAAAAGGACTTTGCGAATATGGTATACTACCTGTCGAAAACAGCACAGCCGGTTCTGTAAACAGAATATATGATCTGATGAAAGCACATAAATTCTATATCGTAAAGAGTGTCAGAATAAAGATAGACCATAATCTGGTGGCAAAGGCAGGCACAGATATGTCGGATATAAAGGAGATATTCTCTCACGAACAGGCGGTTGCACAGTGCAGTGAATTTCTTGATCAGCTAAAGGGAGTCAAGGTTACCGTATGCAGCAACACTGCGGCTGCTGCCAAAATGGTGGCAGAGTCCGAGAGAAAAGACATAGCTGCAATATCATCATCAAAATGCGCAGCTCTTTACGGACTAAAGGAGCTTGAAACAGCGATACAGAACGTGGAAAACAACTATACAAGATTTATATGTATAAGCAAATATCCGGAGATATATCCGGGAGCAGACAGAACAAGTATATCGGCAATACTGCCTCATACACCGGGAAGCCTGTGCCACATACTTAATATATTATCAGATGCAGGCTACAACCTTGTAAAGCTGGAGAGCAGACCGATACCCGATAAGGAATTCGAATTCAGATTCTATTTCGACTTCGAAATGTCGGTATATGCAAAAGATTTCATGGAGATACTCGAAGAGCTTGAAAAGGCCTGTGATGTATTTGAATATCTGGGCAGCTATTCGGAAACAGTGTAAACAGAGTTAAAGACAGATTGATTACGGAGGGATAAAATGATAACTGTATTAAAAGCGGAAACAACCAAAAAACAGCGCGATAAACTTATAGAGTGGTTTGAGTCACAGGGACTCAAAGTACATATTTCAGAGGGAGAATTCCAGACAGTACTGGGACTTGTGGGAGATACATCAAAAATAGACGAGGAGCTTGTTGAGTCGCTTGAGATGGTCGAAAGTGTCAAGAGAATAAGCGAGCCTTTCAAGAGCGCCAACCGTAAATTTCATCCGGAAGACTCGGTGATAGATATTTCGGGAGTTAAAATCGGCGGCGGCAATTTCGCAATCATAGCAGGCCCCTGCTCTGTAGAGTCAGAGACGCAGATCCTTGAAGTGGCGCGCAGCATCAAGGCATCGGGAGCATCACTTCTGAGAGGCGGAGCATTCAAGCCGAGAACATCGCCTTATGATTTTCAGGGAATGAAAGCAGAAGGAATAGAACTGCTTTTAGAGGCCAAAAAAGATACAGGAATGCCTATAGTCACAGAAATAATGAACGAAAAACATCTGCCTCTGTTTGAAGAGGTTGATGTGATACAGGTAGGTGCCCGCAACATGCAGAACTTCGAGCTTCTCAAGGCGCTGGGCAAGACCGGCAAGCCTGTACTTTTAAAGAGAGGACTTGCCAATACATTAAAAGAATTGCTGATGAGCGCAGAATATATAATGTCAGAGGGCAATGAAAATGTTATACTATGTGAGAGAGGTATCAGAACCTTTGAAACCTACACCAGAAACACACTTGACCTTTCGGCAGTGCCTATGCTGAGAAAGCTTACACATCTTCCGATTGTAGTTGACCCAAGCCACGCAACAGGCATTGCGAGTCTGGTTGAGCCTATGGCACTTGCCGCAGCGGCGGCGGGAGCAGACGGCCTTATGATTGAGGTTCACAACAACCCTGCAGAAGCGCTGTGCGACGGTCCTCAGTCACTTACGCCGGAGCAGTTTGCATCAGTAGCCGCAAAGGTAAGAAAAGTAAGAGAGGCGCTGAAATGAAGACACTTGGAGTTGTAGGACTGGGCCTTATAGGGGGTTCCTTTGTTAAGGCATACAGGGAAACAAAGGATTGGAGAGTCCTCGGAACAGATAAAAATGATAAAATAACGCAGCTTGCAATAATGGCAGAGGATATAGAGGCGGAGCTTACGCATAAGAATCTGCACGAATGTGATCTTGTGCTGATTGCGGTATACCCTGAAGCTGCAATAGAATACCTTGAAAAAAACGGAGAATATATAAGTCCCGATGCAATGGTTATAGACTGCTGCGGCGTCAAGAGGGCGGTATGCGACAAATGCTTTAAAATCGCAGACAGATACGGATTTACATATGTAGGCGGACACCCTATGGCAGGCAGACATTTTTCAGGGTATAAATACAGTACGGAAGAGCTCTACAGAGGCGCTCCGATGGTGATTGTACCCGGCAGGTTTGATGACATCGAGCTTTTAAACAGAGTCAAGGAGCTTCTGGCGCCTGCGGAGTTTGGCAGCATATCCGTAACTACAGCCGAAAAGCACGACAGGCTTATTGCATTCACATCACAGATGGCTCACATCGTTTCAAATGCATATATCAAGAGTCCCAATGCAGGATACCACAAGGGATTTTCGGCAGGCAGCTACAAGGATATGACAAGAGTTGCATGGCTCAATGAGGATATGTGGACCGAGCTGTTTATGGACAACCGCGACAACCTCATATATGAGCTGGACTGCTTCATCGGCAACCTGCAGGAATACAGACAGGCTCTTTGCGATGAGGATTATGAGCTGATGCACAGACTTCTTGAGGACGGAAGAAAAAAGAAAGAAGAAACAGAAAATAATTTAAGTTCAATGATGACAATGCTTGGAAGCTTTACTATTCTTAGATTAACAAGTCTTCTTGGTGCAGGACATGTAGAAGTTACAAAAGAACAATTACTTGACTTAAATGAGAAATTAAATAAAGTTGAATGCTCGGTTAAAACTTTAGCATAATATATATTTAGGTAAATAAATAGAAATTAATCATAAGGCCTAGTA
>OLPR01002307.1_pt1 | contig 14227 bp, 12 predicted proteins | sample 1672761 | NCBI WGS metagenome assembly OLPR01 (sample SAMEA3136721, study PRJEB25190) | human gut metagenome | biome: human gut; feature: human-associated habitat; material: faeces | place: Austria | collected 2013 | reverse complement strand
TTTGCCACCTGGGCGGTGCGGCGCATGAGGGCGGCGTGGCCGTTGTGCACGCCGTCGAAAAAGCCCAGGGCAATCACACGTTTTTTCTGTTCCAAGTTCTTACACCTCGAAAAAGCTTTTTATTGTGGTCAGCACGCCCTGGGTCAGCCGGCTCAGGGCGAGAAAATCCCCCGCCGGGCCATAGACCCGGTAGACCCCGTCCGGGGCCTCCAGGGAGAGCGTGTTTCCGTTGCGGACTTTCTTTTCCGCCCGCTGGCTGGTCAGGGTCAGGGCCGGGTGTCCGGCGAAATAGGCGTCCACCGGCAGCAGCAGGGCAGCGGGATCTGCCGCCGCCTGTACCCGCTCCAGCGTCACCGCCTGGCCCAGGGCAAAGCCCGCCGACTGGGTCCGGCGCAGGGAGAAAAGTGTTCCCCCACAGCCCAGCGCCTGCCCGATGTCATGGCAGAGCGTGCGGACATACGTCCCCTTGGAGCATTTGACCCGCAGGGTATAGTCGGTGGGGGAGAGCTGGTCCAGTAACTCCAGCTCGTAAATGGTGATGGGCCGGGGCTGACGCTCCACCTCCTGCCCCCGCCGGGCCAGCTCATAGAGCTTTTTGCCCTCTTTCTTGATGGCGGAGTACATGGGGGGGATCTGTTGGATGTCTCCCCGGAATTGGGCTAAGATCTTCTCCACGTCTTCCCGTGTCACAGAGACGGGAGCGGTGGAGAGCGTCGAGCCGGTCACGTCTTGGGTGTCCGTGACCTGCCCCAGGCGCAGCCCGGCCAGATATTCCTTTTCCCGTTCGGCGGCGAACTCCACCGCGCGGGTGGCCCGGCCCACAAAGACGGGCAGCACACCGGTGGCCATGGGGTCCAGCGTCCCCGCGTGACCGATGCGCTTTTCGTGCAAGATCCCCCGGAGCTTGGCCACCACGTCGTGGCTGGTCCAGTCCGTGGGCTTGTCGATGATGAGGATGCCGTTAGCCATGCTGCACCTGCTCGATGGCTTTCAGCATGGCGGCCTTGGCCTGGGCGGGGGTGCCCTGGATGGTGCAGCCCGCGGCCGCTGCGTGTCCGCCGCCGCCGTACACGGCGCAGACCGCCGAGGCGTTCAGGGTCTTGCCGTCGGTCCGCAGAGAGATCTTGCACTCTTCCGGCTTGAGCTGCCGGATGGTGACGGCGTTGTCCACGCCCTCCAGCTGGCCGATGAAGGCGGAGATGTCCTCCAGGTCCTCCTCGGTGGCTTCCAGCTCCCGGATGAGATCCAGGGTCACATAGGCAAAGACCAGCGTGCCGTTCTGCGCCAGGTCCATCTCCCGAACCAGGCGGCTCTCGATCTGCATCCGCTTGAGGGACTTGACCCGGAAATGCCGCTTGTTCACCCACTGGGCGTCAAAGCCGGTCTCCATGAGCGTAGCGGCGATGCGGTGGGTGTCCGGCGTGGTGTTGGAGTAGACGAAGCAGCCGGTGTCCGTGGCGATGGCCATATACAGCAGCAGCGCGATGGGAGCGGTGATGCGCACGCCCATCTCGACCAAAATGCGGTACAGCAGCTCCGCGCAGGCGGCGCAGTTGGGATCGACCCGCGTCTGCTTGGCGTAGCCCTCGTTGGAGCCGTGGTGGTCGATGGCCAGGTCAATGCGGTCGGCATAGGCCTGGCCGCTGCCGGGGAGCATCCCCAGGGCGGCCGTGTCCACCGACACGACGAACTGGGGCACGAACTCCGCCGGGGCCAGCACGCCCTCGAAATAGGGGGTGAAGAGCCCGTGGGCGTCCTCATTGGGCAGCACCCAGGCGGTCTTGCCCAGCTGGCGCAGGGCCAGGCACAGGGCGCAGGCGCAGCCGATGGTGTCCCCGTCCGGGCGGCGGTGGGTGAGGATGAGCACGTCCTCCATGGCCAGCAGACGCTGGGCGGTCTGATGGTCGGTCATTGGTCCCCTCCCGTTTCCTTCCGTTCGATGTCGTTGAGGAGCTTTAAGATATGGGTGCCCTTGTCGATGGAGTCATCGGCCTGGAACACCAGCTCCGGGGTATAGCGCAGGGAGAGAGCGTGGCCCAGCTCCCGGCGCAGATAGCCGCCGGCGGACTTGAGGCCCTTGATGACTTCTTTCACGTCGCTCTTGTCCAGCACGCTCACATAGACCTTGGCGTAGCGCAGGTCCGGGGTGGTTTCCACGTGCGTGATGGAGACCAGCCCATGCACACGGGGGTCTTTTACGGTGCGGAAGAGCGCTGCCAGCTCCCGCTGGATCTCTTCGTTGATCCGTCCGATTCGATTTGAGGCCATAGAATTTCCCTCCGAAAATTCAAAAGGGTCTCCCCGCCCCGTCCGGGCGGGGAGACCTGGATTTGTTGTTCTGGCGGGGCAGAGAGGCTCAGACCTCGATCTGCTCCATGATGAAGGCTTCGATCACGTCACCGACCTTGATGTCGCTGTACTTCTCGATACCGATGCCGCACTCATAGCCCTGGGCCACTTCCTTGACGGCGTCCTTAAAGCGCTGCAAGGAGGAGATGGTGCCCTCGTGGACAACGATGCCGTCCCGCACCAGGCGGATCTGGGCGTTGCGCTGCACCTTGCCCTCGGTGATATAGCAGCCGGCGATGATGCCTGCGCCGGTGATCTTGTAGACCTCGCGGACCTCGGCAGCGCCCAGGGAGACTTCCTTGAACTTGGGTGCCAGCATGCCCTTCATGGCCGCTTCCATCTCGTTGATGCAGTCGTAGATGACGCGGTACATTCTCATGTCGACCTTGGAGCGGGCAGCCGTGTCCTTCGCGTTGGCATCGGGGCGGACGTTGAAGCCCACGATGATGGCGTTGGACGTGGAGGCCAGCATGACGTCGGACTCGTTGATGGCACCGACGGCGCAGTGGATGACCCGCACGCGGACCTCCTCGTTGGTTAGCTTCTCCAGGGAAGCCTTGACGGCCTCGGCGGAGCCCTGCACGTCGGCCTTCACGATGATGTTCAGGTCCTTCAGCTCGCCCTGCTGGATCTGAGAGAACAGATCGTCCAGGGTAACTTTTTGGCTGGAGGAGTTGGCGGCCATTTTGTTCTCGTGCTTGCGCTGCTCCACCAGCTCGCGGGCCATACGCTCGTCGGCCACGGCGTGGAAGTCGTCGCCGGCGCCGGGGACTTCACCCATACCGGTGATCTCCACAGGCACGGAGGGGCCGGCCTCGTTGATCTTCCGGCCCTTGGCGTCGGTCATGGCGCGGACACGGCCCACGGCGGTGCCGGCGATGATCACGTCGCCCTGGTGCAGGGTGCCGTTCTGGACCAGCAGGGTGGCCACGGGGCCGCGGCCCTTGTCCAGGCGGGCCTCGATGACAGCGCCGTGGGCGGAGCGGTTGGGGTTGGCCTTCAGCTCGCGCATCTCGGCGGTCAGGACGACCATTTCCAGCAGGTTGTCCACGCCCATGCCGGTCTTGGCGGAGATGGGGCAGCAGATGGTGTCGCCGCCCCACTCTTCGCTGACGAGACCGTACTCGGTCAGCTGCTGCTTGACGCGCTCAGGGTTGGCTTCGGGCTTATCCATCTTGTTGATGGCCACGATGATGGGGATCTCCGCGGCCTTGGCGTGGTTGATGGACTCCACGGTCTGGGGCATGATGCCGTCGTCGGCAGCCACCACCAGGATGGCGATGTCCGTGATCATGGCGCCGCGGGCACGCATGGCGGTAAAGGCCTCGTGGCCGGGGGTGTCCAGGAAGGTGATGGGGGAGCCGTTCACATCGACCTGGTAAGCGCCGATGTGCTGGGTGATGCCGCCGGCCTCGCCTTCGGCCACCTGGGAGTTCCGGATATAGTCCAGCAGGGAGGTCTTGCCGTGGTCCACGTGGCCCATGACGACCACGACGGGGGCGCGGGGGACCAGGTCCTCCTCTTTGTCCTCGGCGGTGTCGATGAGCTTCTCCTCGATGGTGACGATGACTTCCTTCTCGACCTTGCAGCCCAGCTCCATGGCCACCAGAGCGGCGGTATCATAGTCGATGATCTCGGACAGGGAGGCCATGACGCCCAGCTTCATGAGCTGCTTGACGACCTCGGCGCCGGTCTTCTTCATGCGGGAGGCCAGCTCGCCCACGCCGATCTCATCGGGGATCTTGACGGTGAGGGGCGTCTTCTTGGCGATCTCCAGCTGGAGCTTGCGCATCTTTTCCTGCTCTTCCTGGCGGCGCTTGTTGCCGAAGGTAGCGCCCTTGCGGTGGTTGTTGCGGCTCTGGATCTTCTGCTTGCCGCTCTGCATCCGGTTGGCCCGCTCAGGCGCCAGGGTCTCCAGATGCTCGTCGTACTTATCCAGGTTCACGTTGCCGCCCTTGCGGGTGTCCACCAGCTTCTTCTCAGGTACGCGGCTGGTGGGGCGGTTCGCGGGCTGCTGGGCCTGCTGGTTGTTCTGGCTGCCGGACTTGGGGGCCTGGTTGTTGTGCTGGTTCTGGCCGCCCTGGCGGTTCTGCTGGCCGCGGTCGTTTCTGTCGTTTCTGTCGTTACGGGGGCCGCGGTCACCGGGTCTGCCGTTGCGGTCGTTTCTGTCGTTGCGGCCGCGGTTCTCGCCGCCCTTGGGGGCGGTGGCCAGGGAGGCCTGCATGTCGGCCACCTGGTTGTGCTGGGTCATATACTCAAAGACGATGGACAGCTCCTTGTCGCTGAGCACCTGCATGTGGTTCTTGGGGGCCGTAGCGTATGTGGTCAGGATCTGGGTGATGTCCTTGGTCTGCTTGCCAAAGTCCTTGGCTACCTCGTGTACACGATATTTATTCTCAAAACTCAAATAAAGCCACCTCCATAATTATGCTTTCCTGCGCTTCCCCTTGTTCTTGTTGGGGGAGCGCTTGGCGTCCCGGCGCTGTTTCACGCGGGCGGCCTTCTGGGCTAAGGTCTGCCAGGCTTCGCCGTAGGTCTCCTGGTCGTCCTGGGCCAGGCGCTCGGCGATGGACGCGGCAAAGCCCACGTCCGTCACGGCGACCATGGCGCAGCTCGTGCGGCCCAGGCCGCTGCCCAGCTCCTCCTTGGTCAGGGGGAGGGTGAGACAGATGGTTTTTCCGGCTTGGCTGAAATGAAGGGCCCGACGGATGGTGTTGTCCGCCGCGTCGCTGGCCAGCAGCAGCAGGTACCCCTTGTGGCACCGGCAGGCTGTCCCAACAGGCTCTTCGCCCACGGCAAGCCGCCCTGCTCGCAGCGCAAGGCCCAGCAGGGAAGGAATACTATCCATCCAGACCACCTCCTTCCATCTCCTGGGCAAGGGCGTCGTACACGGCGTCGGGAATGGGCAGGTCAAAGGCCCGTTCCAGGGCTCTCGACTTGCGGATCCGCTTCAGACATGCCGGGTCGGGGCAGAGGTAGGCCCCGCGCCCAGGCTTTTTGCCGTGGAAGTCCAGGCTGATCTCGCCCTGGGGAGAGCGGACCACCCGGATCAGCTCCCGTTTCGGTTTCATTTCCCGGCAGCCAAGGCATTGGCGCAGGGGGATCTTCTTCGGCACGGTGCTGCCTCCTTCCTTCTCTCTATCCGATCTATGGTATAGACGATCAGCTTACGCTGTTGGTCTTTGGGTCAAGCCTCCGGAGCTTCGGGGGCTTCTTCTGCGGGGGTCTCGTCGTTGGACGCTTCTTCGGCGGGCGCTTCCTCCGTGGAGTCCTCGGCAGGTTCCTCAGCGGCAGGGGCCTCGTCGTCGGGCAGGGTGTCCTCGCCGTCTGCGGGCTCCTCGGCAAAGACAGCATCCTCAGCCGCTTCCTCGGCGGCCTGGGCGGCACTCTCGGCCTCGGCCAGGGCGTCCTCTTCCTCCCACTCGTGGGCGGCGGAGGCGGACTTGATGTCGATCTTGTAGCCGGTGAGCTTGGCGGCCAGACGGGCGTTCTGGCCCTCCTTGCCGATGGCCAGAGAGAGCTGGTCGTCGGGCACCACCACGCGACAGCTCTTGCTGCCCTCCAGGGGCAGAACGGAGAGGACGTCGGCGGGGGAGAGGGCGGCGGCCACATACTGGGCGGGGTCGTCGCTATATTTAATAATGTCGATCTTCTCGCTGCCCAGCTCGGCGACCACGTTGTTCACGCGGGCGCCCTTGGGGCCTACGCAGGCGCCGATGGGGTCTACGTTCTCGTCAGCAGACCAGACAGCCAGCTTGGAGCGGCTGCCCGCCTCGCGGGCGATGGAGCGGATCTCGACGGTGCCGTCGTAAATTTCCGGCACTTCCAGCTCGAACAGGCGCTTGACCAGGCCGGGGTGGGTGCGGGAGATGAGGATCTGGGGCCCGCGGCTGGAGCGGCGGACCTCCACCACATAGACCTTCAGGCGGTCGCCCTCGTGGGCCACCTCGCCCCGGACCTGTTCGGAGGGGGAGAGGTAAGCGTCGGTGGATTCACCGTCGCTGGTGATGCGCAGGGTAACGGCCCCGTTCCGGGGATCCACGCGGGTGACGGTACCCACCAGCATCTCATGTTCCTTGGAGCTGAACATGTCGTAGATCATGCTGTGCTCGGCTTCCCGCATGCCCTGGATGATGACCTGACGGGCCGTTTGGGCGGCGATGCGGCCGAAGTTCCGGGGCTTGATCTCGATGCGGACCACGTCGCCGCTCTGGGCGGAGGGCAGGCTCTTGCGGGCCTCGGCCAGGGCGATCTCGGTGGCGGGGTTCGTGACCTCCTCTACGATCTCCTTCTTGACGTACATCCGCACGGTCTCGGTGATCTCGTTGGCCTCCACGAACACGTTGTCGGTTACGCCCTCGTGGTCCCGCTTGTAGGCGGAGACCAGGGCCTGGGTGATCTTCTCCAGCATGTAGTGCCGGGGGATGCCCTTCTCTTTCTCGATCAGGGTGACGGCGGCAAAGAATTCCTTGCCGTCCAGCTCATTGCTTTTCGCTGCTTTCTTCGTTGTTTTTTTTGCCATGACTTTTGATCGTCTCCTCAAACTCAGTGGTATGGAACGGCACAGAGCGCACAGACTGGGCTCTGGACCGGGGTTCTTTTCGAGTAAACTTAAAATCCAACGTGCAGGCGGACCTGGGCTACGTCCTTTTTGGCGAAGGTCACGGGGCCGTCGCCAAGGTCCAGGGTCACATCGCCGTTGTCATAGCCGACCAACGTGCCGGTGACGGCCTTCTGGCCGTTCACGGGCTGGTAGAACTTGGCGTCCACCTGCTCGCCCAGAAAAGCTTCAAAATGCTCCGGCTTTTTCAAGGCCCGGTCGGCCCCGGCGGAGGAGACCTCGAAGGTATAGGCGTCCTGAATGGGGTCCGCCTCGTCCAGCAGGTCCGACAGGGTCCGGCTGACGGCCTCGCAGTCGTCAATAGAGACGCCGGTCTCCTTATCAATATACACCCGCAGATACCAGCTGCCGGCTTCCTTGACGTATTCCACGTCCCACAGGGTACAGCCGTTTTCTTCCACCACAGGGCGGGCCAGCTGTGCGGTCAGATCAGTGATTTTGGACATAGTAACCTCCATGCGCCGGGGGGCGCTGCACACAACGTATTCATAAAAGAAAGAGCGGGGCAAGCCCCACTCTGTCCTAACTTACATCTTCAAATCATGCACATTATAGCACACCCACCGGCAACATGCAAGGGGTTTGGGACAATTCTCAGGAAAAGATAGGTACCGTCGGAATCGGACGGATGTTCTGCCTTACCTTATTATAGTATCCGGTTTTTATCTTGACGAAAAGATGCGAAAGTGTAAAAAAAAGATAATGAAATTGGAAATCCTGGCAAAGTTATGCCAAAACTATTGCCGAATAGGGGAAAATTAGGTATACTGTTTGTGCTTGTGTGCATTTGTATGCAGGAAAAACACAGACAAAGGAGGCCGTAGCTGTGGCCAAAAAGAAAAAGCGTCGGCTGAAGAAAAAATACCGCATTTTGCGCGGCATCTATATCGCAGTGGTCGTGATCGCTGCCATCATCGTGATCGCCTATGCAGCGCTGAAGTTCACCGTCCGTGCCCCGGAGATCAAGCAGCCGGATGACACGGGAAGCCAGACATCCCAGGAAATCGTCCCCGGTATGACCACCGGTGACCACACCAGACGAGAACAGACCTACACGTTCATGCTCTGCTGTCCCGACCAGGCCAGCGGCAATGCGGACGCCATCATGCTGGTGACCTATGACGTGCCCAACCAGAAGATCGGCATGCTCTCTGTGCCCCGTGACACCCTGGTGGACCAGTCCAGCCCCAAGATCAACGCCGCCATGCACAAGGGCGTGGAGAACCTCCAGTCCGTGGTCTCTGATTTGGTGGGCTATCCCATCGACTTCTATATCCAGATCGACCTGGACGGCTTCCGGGAGCTGGTGGACGCCGTGGGCGGCGTGGACTTCAACGTCCCCGTGGAGATGTATTACAACGACCCCACCCAGGACCTGAGCATTTTCTTCCAGCCCGGCATGCAGCACCTCGACGGTGAGGACGCCATGAAGGTCTGCCGCTTCCGCAAGAACGGCGACGGCACCGGGTATCCCATGGGCGACATCCAGCGCAGCGAGACGGTCCGGAAGCTGATGATCACCGTGGCCAAGAAGCTCGTGGCCAACATCGGCAAGCTGGACCAGTTCGTGAGCATCATGCAGCGGAACATCCAGACCAACCTCTCCGCCACCGACCTGACCTGGTTCGTGACCAAGGCCGTGGGCGTGAATCTGGACAGCGGCGTCTCCGGCGATGCGCTCCCCGGCGATGGCAGCGTGACCTATGGCTCCACCCGCTACTGCTATGAGCTGGAGCCGGGCAAGAGCCTGGAGATGATCAACCGCCTGGTGAATCCCTATACCGCTTCTCTGACCGCGGAGGACGTGAACATCTTCCAGATCAGCAAGCAGAATGGCCGCGGCTACCGCGCCACCGCCAGCGACTTCCAGACAACGGACAGCAGCACCGACACGACAGACACCTCCAACACGACGACCACCGGTCGTGACCCGGAATATGACTGATACGATGCAGCCCCCTCCCACAGGGGCACCCAAGACGGGAGAGACGAACAACGTCTCTCCCGTCTTTTTTAACAAATCACTTCGATAAAGGAATTGACGGCTTAGCAAAAATGACTTGCAGAAAAAATAGGAAAATTGAGGAAGAAAAAAGACGAAAAAGAAAAAATTTCCTTTGTGCTATTTCCATAGAAAACAAAAAATAGGCTTTTGACAGGCAAAGTGTTCACAATGCGTCCATAAAAAATTTGATTTTACGTCAAAAATACGGAAAAAACCGAGCAATAGCAACAAAAAACGGGATGATTTCTTGTGCAAATAATGTATATTTGTGTAAAATACCGAAGCAAAAGGCCTTGCGTTTTGTGTAAATCGTGATACAATGGGCTTGCATCGATGAAAAGACGTGGAAAAGGAGAAGGACTTTACTTTTTTAAGTGAAGTCGAAAGAAAAATTGCAAGTTAAGCAAACAGTGTATTTTAGTAGGAGGGAACGTAATGAACTTAATGCTTCCTAGTGCCCGGCGTAAAGAGGGCGCGAAGCAACCCTGCATTAAGATCTGGAAGTTCGATCTTCGGATCCCCTTCGTGCATTACGAATGGGAAATTCCAGAAATGATCCAGGCTTGCGTCGTGTTCATGACCGGCTCCGCAGCAACTGCATATCTGCAGGACCTGTTCGGATTCACATTTGAAATGGCACTGTCCATCGTGTTCGTCCATGAGCTGCTGTACATGGTCAACAACACCCTGGGCGACCCCCTGATCGGCGGCTGGATCACACCTGCCGTGCCGTTGATCACCGCATTCCTGTTGAACTTCGAGGGCATTGCTCGTATGCATGCTCTGGTCGGCATGGAGTTGCTGCTTGGTTTGATCTACGTCATCCTGGGCGCGACCGGCATCGCCACCAAGATCATCGACATTTGCCCCCAGTCTTTGAAAGCAGGTATCTTGATCGGCTCAGGCTTTGCGGCCTGTGTCGGCCCCTATGGCTTTAAGGCGCTGGATGCCGGCGGCAAGGGCTTCTTCATGTACCCTGTCTCCTGGTCCATCGGCTGCTGCTTCGGCCTGTTCCTCCTCTTCTCCAACGGCTTTGCCAAGGTCAAGTTCGGTAGCAAGAACCCCTTCATCAAGCTCATCACCAAGGCCGGCTTCGTGCCTTCCATCATCCTCGGTGGTATCATTGCTTGGATCATCGGCGAGGTCGATCTGCCTGACTTCTCCACCGTCACCAGCTTCTGGTTCAACCCCCTGCCCGGCCTGAAGTGGGTCTGGGGCAACTTCTCCATCCTCGGCATCGGCATTCCCCCCGCGTCCATCCTGGCCAAGGACCTGCCCATGGCCATCATGTGCTACGTTATCGCATTCGGCGATATCGTCGGTGGTACTGCCTTCATGGAAGACACCAAGCGGTATCGTGAGGACGAGTACATCGACGTCAACCCCGACCGTACCAACATGTGCTGCGGCTTCCGTAACCTGATCGAGGCTTTCTTCAGCCCCACCTGCACCATGTCCGGTCCTCTGTGGTCTGCTATGACCGTGTCCGTGGCCGAGCGTTATAAGACCGGTAAGGAAAACATGTACTCCATCTTCGGTGGCTCCTGCACCTTCAACACCACCAAGTGGATCTGCCAGCTGATCGTGCCTCTGATGGCCCTGATCAAGCCCATCCTGCCTCTGGCCATGGCCCAGACCCTGATCATCCAGGCTTTTGGTTCCTTCTACGTCGGCATCAACATGACCCGCACCAACGTGGAGCGTGGCGTTGCCGGTATCACCGCCGGTGCTATCGCCACCTGCGCCAACCCATCGTATGGCTTGTTCGTCGGTATCGTTCTCTGTATCTTCATGGAGATCGTGGGCATGAACAAGAAGGAGCGCCGCGCCAACATCGAAGAGGGTATCGAGATCTATATGAAGAATACCCGCGCCGAGCTGGACGACCTGGACGCCAAGGCTGCTGCTAAGGCTACCAAGAAGGCGTAAGCTTCTCCATACATCACCTGACCCACTCTTTCATCCCCAACCGTATTTTTCTGAATCCAATCAAAACGATTGACTTTCTGATGCACCTGGACTCGGCTCCCTGCCAAAGCAGGGAGCCGGGTCTTTCTCTGCAAAAAGAGACAGAGCGCTCACGATGCGCTCTGTCTCTCTATATGTAATGTATATCCTGCGGAAGTAAGTGGGGAGCGGTTACTGCTCCTCGTCTCGCAGAAAGTCTTTGTACAGCATACTGGGCTGGACTCCGGTATTGTTCTGGTATTTGCCGGACTCGTATTTCTCATAGTCGCCCAGGATGGTGTGGTAATAGATCTGGCAGATCTCTACGTTGGGGTAGATCACGATGGGGTGGATGCAGAACATCTCCAGCGTCCAATACCCGGCAAAGCCCACGTCGCCAAACCCGGCCGTCACATGGATGAACAGACCCAACCGGCCCACAGAGGAGCGGCCCTCCAGCATGGGGACGAATCGATCCGTCTTGGTGTACTCCACCGTGCGGCCCAGATAGAGCTTGTTGGCCTCCAGCAGCAGTCCGCTTTCGGGGATAGTCAGGTGCTTGACGGGGTTTTGGGCTTTCATGTCCAGGGTGTCGGTGTCATAGACCAGCAGCTCGTTGGAAAGGCGCAGGTTGTAGCTGTTGGGATTGAGCTGGGACGGGCGAAAGGGCTCGATGATAATGTCTTTGCCCAGGTTCTTTTTGATCTCCTCGCCGGACAGCAGCATGGGGGTCCCTCCTTCTCTCAAATTTTCGTGGAAGTGTCTCTATAATAATATGAGGTATCTTGGTGAGGGCAGGGGAGCGGTCAGCCGGACTGCTTCGCGGCGGCGCGGTTGAGTTCCCCAAACTGAAGGCAGATGCCTTTGATGCAGGTTTGCAGGGCTTTCCGCAGGTGACCGTAATAGGTCTGGTTCAGCAGCTCCACCAGCGGCTCCGGCCCCCGGTGCAGGTCGTAGCCGGTGAGCAGCTCCCGGATGAAGCGGCGGCCCAATTCCGTGGCCATGGTGCAGTCTGCGTCCTGGATGATCCCTCCGGGCATCTCCACCGTGACCACCAGGACCAGGTGGGAATAGAGCTTCTGGGCGGTGGTGTTGTCGGGCAGCTTGGCGTAGACGGATAGAAAAACCTTGGGCAAGAGAACCCCCTCCAAAACGATAGGATAATGCCAAACGATCCCGATTGACAAAGAGATGATTTCACCTGCAACCAGATATTCAGCACATTTTAATGTACCACATGTCGGTAGGGATGTCAACAAGACAAAAAATTAGCCTAAACTTCCTGAAAAAGACAGAAAAGATGACTGTTGCGACAAATTAGCCTCTGCAAACTCGTGAGAAAATGGCGAAAAAATACAAAAAACCAGCGAAAACCTGTTGACATTCTGTTTTTCAAGTAGGATAATAAGGACGGATTTAAGGAACTCTGCAAAGCAGAATTTTAAGGATGTGAATTTAGTATGCAGCCAAACAATCTTGCAAAAGAAATCCGGAAGCTGCTTCCGGGTACCGACTGCACCGGCCACGGCGGATGTGGATTTGCCTCTTGTGACAAATGCGCCGAAGCCATCGCCAAGGGCGGTTCGGTGAACCTATGTCCCGCCTGTACCGACGAGGACATCATCGCCATTGCCGCGCTGACCGGCGGGGGAGCCCTGCCTGCCAAGCACGAGGCAGCCTTCATCAAGTGCACCGGCTGTGCCGCCGGCAAGTCCCGGCTGAAGGTCTACGCTTCCTGCGAAGAGGCCGTGAAGAGCGGTTTCCTGGCAGGAGAATGTACGTATGGGTGTGTCGGCTCCGGCTCCTGCGTGGATGCCTGCACCTTCGGTGCGCTCACCATTGAGCACGGCAACGTGCACCTGGATAAGTCCAAGTGCAACGGCTGCGGCGCCTGCGCCGATGTCTGCCCCCAGAAGCTGGTCCACATGGTCCCCGACGATGCCTCCAACTTCGTGCCCTGCTCCAACCAGGACGAGGAGGACGTTGCCCTGCGTCTGTGCGGCCACAGCTGTATCGGCTGCGGCGACTGCGCCGAGGCATGTCCCGAAGAGGCCATCTCCATCGTGGACAACTGCGCCGTCATCGACTATGAGAAGTGCGTGGGCTGCGTGGCCTGCACCGTCTCCTGCCGCAAGAAGATCATCGAGGATACCTACCATGATCTGACCAAGCTCAAGTCCACCGTTGCTTTCGTCCGCTGCCGCGGCGGCTGGCACAACCATGAGGTCTATGCCCAGGCCGGTGCCACCAACTGCCACGAGGCCGTGAAGATGGCCCTGGACGGCCACTGCAACTTCGGCTGCGCCGGCTTCGGCGACTGCGTCCAGGCCTGCCGCTTCGACGCCATCGAGATCGTCAACGGCACCGCCAAGGTCGATCCCGACAAGTGCGTGGGCTGCACCGCCTGCGTCCACGTCTGCCCCCAGGAGCTGCCCGTCATCGTGCCTTACAAGGGCGCCAAGCTGGTTCCCTGCGCCTCCCAGGATGATCCTGAGGTCCGCAAGCAGCTGTGCTGGGTCGGCTGTATCGGCTGCGGCGACTGCGCTGCCAACTGCCCTGACGGCCTGATCCACATGGAGAACGGCCGTGCCGTCATCGAGCCTGAGCGCTGCGAAGACTGTAACATCTGCTCCTATGTCTGCCCCAACGGCGTGATCAGCGCACGGGAGATGCCGGAGTTCACCTATGTTCAGGTTCGTGCCATGGCAGCACAGAAAGGAGGCGCGGCAAAATGAAAAAAGTGAAAGACACCAGACCCTTTAAGAGTATGGACGCGAACACCGCCGCCGGCCACGTCGCCTATGCTTTTACTGAGGTAGCCGCTATTTACCCCATCACCCCCTCTTCCCCCATGGCAGAGCACGTGGACGAATGGGCCAACCAAGATAGAAGAAACATCTTCGGCAACCGCGTGAACATCGTGGAGATGGAATCTGAGGCCGGCGCTGCCGGTGCCGTCCATGGCTCCCTGTCCACCGGCGCCCTGACCACCACCTTCACCGCCTCTCAGGGCCTGATGCTGATGATCCCCAACCTGTATAAGATCGCTGGCGAGGGCCTGCCCGGCGTGTTCCACGTCGCAGCCCGTACCCTGACCACCCACGCCCTGTCCATCTTCGGTGACCATCAGGACGTGATGGCCTGCCGCGGCACCGGTATGGCAATGCTGGCCTCCGGTACCCCCCAGGAGGTCATGGACCTGGCTCCTGTTTCCCACCTGTCCGCCATCGAGGGCAGCATGGGCTTCATCAACTTCTTCGACGGCTTCCGTACCTCCCACGAGATCCAGAAGATCGAGAAGTGGG
>OLPR01002306.1_pt1 | contig 14231 bp, 8 predicted proteins | sample 1672761 | NCBI WGS metagenome assembly OLPR01 (sample SAMEA3136721, study PRJEB25190) | human gut metagenome | biome: human gut; feature: human-associated habitat; material: faeces | place: Austria | collected 2013 | reverse complement strand
CTGGCTATGCTGCTGGTACTCTCATTGAGCAGCACGGTACTTGCTGAAGAAGCAACCTATGATCCCAAATGGTTTCATAAATACGATCCCACCATTACGTTAACGACACATGCCGTGGTTGAACCGACGGCCATGTTCCAGGATAATGACACCGCGGAGGATAATGGCTGGACGCGTTGGCAAAAGGAACATTTGGGGATTGAGTGGAAATATGACTGGACTGCGCCTGATGGCAGCACCAATGAGCAAAAGCTGGACCTGGCTTTTGCCAGCGGAGAACTGCCTGATGTGATTTCTTGCAATCCTACCCAGCTGGCAAAATACGCAAAGGCAGGCTTGCTACAGCCGCTGGATGACCTGATTGAGGAATATGCCTCTCCCCTGGTGAAGTGGATACTGCAGGATGCTGTGGATGAAACCCAGGGAGCCTATTTCCTGCCTGCGACGGTGGATGGCAAAATTTATGCTCTGCCGGAAATGTCAGATACGATCATTTGGTGGAATAACGCCTTCATTCGCATGGACATCCTGGAGGAACTTGGCGTAGAGGTTCCAACCACGCTGGATGAACTGGAAAAGGTTTTTGATCTGTACATTGAAAAGTATCCCGGCAAGTATCCGCTGGCCATGGATAACAGCCTGAGCGCAATGCAGGTTGTCAATGCACCCTACAAAGTAGGCAAGGGCAACTGGATTCTGAAGGATGATGGTACTGTAGGATATGGTAGCATCCAGCCTGAGGCAAAAGAAGCGCTGGCGCGCATGGCGCAATGGTACCAAAAGGGCTATATTGATCCGGAATTTGTTGTAAAAGATAACACAAAGATGAATGAGACCGTTATTGCCGGTGACTTCCTGGTATACTTTGGCAACTGGTCCAGCATTGCAAATCCCTTTACGCCCATGTGGGCCAATCTTCCTGAGGCAGATCCCCAGATTCTTCCCTTCTTGCTGGGCGAAGATGGCACCTGTGCCGTTTACGTCAAGAGCTTCTTCAGCAGCATGAAAGCCATTACCACTTCTTGTGAGCATCCGGAAGCCCTGTTCTACCTCTACAACGAGAACATGGACTCCCGCCTGCGCAATGTGCTGGATATTCGTCAGATGATGGAAGAAGAGTACGACTACATTTTCAAGTATCCTATTACCGAAGAACAGCAGCCCTATAACACCGAAGAAGTTGCCCGTGACTACCCCAATGCCGTACAGCCCCGGGAACTGTGGAAGTTCAATTATCCGGCGGAACTGGAAGGCATGAACTTCATGAACAACTTCTATACGCAGCGTAGCCGCATTCAGGGCTTTAGCGGCGAACCCGTGTCTATGCTGAATAAAGACCTGAAGTCCATGGCAGAAGCGGTTCGCGCAAACGATTTGAGCCTGCTGACCGCCAATGGGGTGACCATGTATAACGAGTGGACGGACTCGAACCCGAACATGCTGACGAACTGGGCGAAGACCGAAGCCTACTGGACCGAATTCGCGGCAAGCGGTCAGTACATCGCCGACGCATATGCAGGGCCCTCCACTGATCTGATGAACGAAAAGATGGCCTACCTGGACAAGCTGGAAACCGAAACATATACGCGAATCATTATGGGCACCCAGCCGGTGGATTATTTCGATTCGTTCGTTCAGGAATGGATGAACAATGGCGGAACGGAAATCACCGCCGAGGTAAACGAATGGTATCAAAGCAATAATGCAAAGTAAGCGGTAATGCAACATTGAGGTCATACCCTCATGAGCTGAGTCCTGGACCCTCTTGCAAGGGCCTGCGGAGTTTCCTTGACCTCGCAGGCCCTTGCTTTGAAATAAAGGAAAGGCGGCTGTCCCATGAGCAATGTGCTGTCCATGAAGCAGAAAAAAATACCCAAATGGTATGAACGGATACATCTCGAAAGAACCTGGCAGCTATACGCCATGCTGTTGGTTCCATTCATTTTGAAAATTATTTTTGACTATACGCCGCTGTATGGTCTCATCATGGCTTTTCAGGATTTCAATCCTGCGCTTAGCTTTGGGGGAAGCCCATTTGTAGGCTTCAAATGGTTCCGGACGGCAATGAACATGCCGGATTTTCCACTGATTGTGCGGAACACACTGGTTATCTCCATCGGAAAAATTATTTGCGGACAGGTCTGTGCGATCCTGTTTGCGCTGCTGCTCAATGAACTAAGCCGTAAGGCTTATAAGCGCATTGTGCAGACCATTTCCTACTTTCCACATTTCCTGTCGTGGGTTATTATTGGCGGCGTATTTACTGATATGCTCAGCATTAAGGGAATTATTAATCAGGCAATAGGATTGTTTGGCGGCAGGCCGATTTTCTTCCTGGGAAACGATCAGTATTTTCAGGGAACAATGATTGCGCTGGAAACCTGGAAAGAATTTGGATATGGCGCGATTATGTATCTGGCAGCTATTACAAACATCAATTCTGAGCTGTATGAAGCGGCGACTATTGACGGGGCGGGCCGGTTACAGCAAACCATTCACGTAACGCTGCCCGGCATTAGCATTACGATTGTCATGCTGGCCGTGCTGAGCCTGGGCGGCATTATGAATGCCGGGTTTGAACAGATCCTTGTAATGTATAACCCTGCAGTGTATCGAACGGGCGATATCCTGGATACATTTATTTACCGGCAGGGATTGCTGGATGCGCAGTATTCTCTTTCTACGGCTATTGGCTTGTTCAAATCGGTGATTGGCTTGATTCTTATGCTAACAGCCAATGGATTGGCATCAAAATATGCCAATTACAGAATCTTCTAAGGAATGGAGGATGAAGCATGAATCCGCGCATTTACCAAACAAGGGCTTATTCCATATTCTCCTTTTGCAATGTCATTTTCATGGGTATATTAGCGTTAACATGTCTATTGCCAATGATCCACGTGCTGGCAGTGTCTTTCAGTGATGCAGCTTCAGCCGGCGCAAATAAAGTTACGTTTTGGCCCATGGGATTTAATACGGCTGCGTATGAACTTGTATTCCGCAATGCGGTATTTGGACGCTCCTTTCTGATTTCGGTAATAAGGACGCTGGTGGGAACGGTCATCAGCCTTCTATGCACCATATTGGTGGCGTATCCTCTTTCGAAAGAGAAAGAAGAACTGTGGGGCCGCAACGTTCTACGGTGGATCTTTATTATCCCCATGCTCATCAATGGTGGCATTGTTCCAGGATTTATCTTGATTCGCAATCTGGGCCTGATCAACTCCATTTGGGCATTGATTCTCCCTGGATGTGTACCTAGCATGTACATTGTTATGATGATGAACTTTTTCCGAGGCATCAATGCAGGCTTGCTGGATTCTGCAAGAATTGACGGAGCGGATGAATTCACCATTCTGCTGCGGATTATGTTGCCGCTTTCCGGTGCGTCCATGGCGACCATTGTACTGTTTACCATGGTGAATTACTGGAACGAATGGTTTGGCGGACTGATTTTTATGAGTGAACGCTCCATGTGGCCATTGCAGACGTTATTGCAGCAAATGATGAAAAGCATGGACATGACAGGGTTTTCATCCAGTGATATTACCATGCTATCCAAGCTGTCAGACCGTTCTTTCCGGTCTGCGGAGATTATCATTGCAACGGTACCTATCATGTGCGTTTATCCTTTTATGCAGCGTTTCTTTATTTCAGGCATTACGCTTGGTTCAGTAAAAGAGTGAGTGGGAGTATACTGAGAAAGCTGGCTGGCAATAAGACCATGCAAGATCCTAGGAAGCGAGGAAGTGCGCATGCAAAGGATTTTCTCTCCCCTTCGCTCCAGCGTGTTACATACTTTGGTGGCTGGTTTGCTGCTGATCACTTTTCCAACACTGATGCTGGGCTATCTGTATCAAAGTGAAAGTATTCGTGTAGCCAGCGATGAAATCAGCAGCTCCTATGAAAACGCTGTGACATTGCTGGCAAACCAGTTTACAGATCGCTTGAACAGTATAACCAGGCAGGCAAGTGCTTTACTGCTGGACGATGATTTGATCCATATCTCCCATCAGACTGAAAGTGAACTGGATTTGTTGGACCTGGTGACCTTTCAGCGTAAAGCTACATTGTATCGTGCGACTAACTTTGTGGATAATGATCTGACGATTTTTTTCCCACGACAAAATTGGATGATCTCCACGCAGCACGGCGCTGAGCACTTACCTAGCAGCTTACAGCCAGCAGTGAATGCCGGACAATGGTCAATCCGCCCGACCTTGCGCAATGGGAATGAGCTTTGCCTGGCTAGCTACTGTGGATACATTCACGAAGCGCAAACCAGCCCCTTTGCATTGCTTGAAATTTCACAAAGTGAAATGGAGCGGATGCTAGCCGGTATTATGGAGAACACGCATACGTACTGCGCCTTTTTTTCAGATGGAGATGGAAATCTTTTTCACTATGGCGAGCCATTAGATAATGCCCTTCAAACCTGTATCTCGGATTATATCATGCAGTCAAGCGTTCAGTCGCGGCGTATTCAATGGAACGATCAGACATTGGTTTTGTATAGCTATCCCATTGCAGGGGCGAACTGTACCATTGGTATATTGCTGAATGAATCCGAGCTATATTTGCCCCAACAGAAGATGAGAACCATTTATAGTGTATTTATTTTCTGCATTGTGCTTGGATGTGTCCTTTTTCTTTTCATTACCTATCGAAGAATTTTTAAGCCGGTAAAGGCGCTTTTGGAGGGAATGGAGAAGGTTGAAACGGGATGCTTGAGTACGGCTGTTTACGAATCTGGTCCCTATGAGTTCCGTGTCATTGCCAGGAAATTTAATCGCATGATGCAGCGCTTGGATACGCTGATCAAGCAAGACTTTGTCAATCAATTAAAATTAAAAAATGCTCAGTTACGTTATCTGCGCTCTCAAATCAATCCGCACTTTCTGCATAATTGCTTGTTTAGCCTGTATAACATGATTGAGGCAGACGACTTGGACAGTGCTTCTGAAATGGCGTTATATTTGGGGAAATACTATCAACGCAGCGCACATATGGATGAACATGACCTGACGCTGGAGGAAGAAATACAGAATATTCAAGTGTATGCAAGGGTGATGTCCCTACGCTTTCCAGACAGGTTGCGCTTGGAAATGCAGATACAACCGGAAACGAAACAGTTGCGAATTCCTGTCCTGTCTCTGCAAACAGTTGTTGAAAATGCACTCATGCATGGCATGGAGGGAACCAGCAACGTGTGTATTGTAACAATTTCCAGTGCGTTGCAGGGGGAAGAATTGAAACTAAGGGTAGCAGATACCGGCGCGGGAATGAGCGAAGAAAAAATCCAGGAGATTATGGAAAACTTGCAGCAAGCTGCGAATGTGGATGAACGCCATGGCTTAGAAAACGTCTTTATACGCCTGAAGCTAATGTATGGCGATCAAGTGCGTATGACCGTGCAAAAAAATAATCCGCGCGGTGTGCTAGTAGAAATTTTCATTCCGTTTCAGGCCCCACAAATACCCTCAACGCCACCACGCAAGCCAACTGTATCCTAAGGCTATACCGCACAATTCAGCGGCGGCGTTGGCGATGTCTTTTCCGCCATCTACTGCTTGCAGATTTTTCAATTTACCATAAGTCAAACCTTCAAAATCCGCAATTGCAACTGACGAAAAATGCTTTCGCCATCGCACTGACCTATTTGTGTGGTATTGCCCTGAAAATATTGATACAAACCATCAAGAATAAGGAGGAGTGCCCCATGCTTTATCCCAAGAAAAATGAACCTTTTTCGGACAAGGACTTTGCAAATCCCGGTAGCGAATACAGAGCGGCGCCCTTTTGGTCATGGAATAACAAACTGGACAAGCAGGAACTTTTGTGGCAGATTGAGCAACTGAAAAAAATGGGATTTGGCGGCTTCCATATGCATGTGCGTACCGGGATGGCGACGCCGTATTTGAGCGACGAGTTTATGGAGATTGTGAAGTCCTGCGTAGAAAAGGCGCGGGAAGAAGGCATGTTGGCTTATTTGTATGATGAAGACCGTTGGCCTTCGGGTGCAGCCGGCGGATTGGTAACCAAGAATCATCAATACAGACAGCGCTATTTACGGTTTTCTCGCACGGAACCGGCGCAGAAAAACGCTGTGGCTGTTTTTGACATTCTCCTGAATGCTGATGGCAGCTTGCAAAAGTACGCACAGTATACCGAAGGCATGCCGGTGGAAGGATTCCTGCTGTATGTAACGCTGGAAACGGCAGGAGACAATCCATGGTTTAACAATCAGGCGTACCTGAATACGTTGGACCAGGAAAGTGTTCAAGCCTTTATTCATACGACATATGACCGGTATCAGGAGAAAGTGGGGGAAGCCTTTGGCAATGTAATTCCCTCTATGTTTACGGATGAACCTCAATTTTCAGCAAAGCAAACATTGAATTATGCCACAGATACCAGGGATATTACCCTGCCATGGACTCCTGATTTTGCGCAGACCTATCAAAAAACGTATGGTGATGATATTATCTCCAAGTTGCCGGAGCTGCTTTGGGATCTTCCTGAGGGCGAAGTCTCGGTGGCCCGCTATCACTACCATGACCATATTGCAGAAAGGTTTTCTTCAGCCTTTGCAGATCAATGTGGTGCATGGTGTGAGGCGCACGGCCTGATGCTTACAGGGCACATGATGCAGGAACCCTCTCTGGAGAGCCAAACAGGTTCACTGGGGGAAACCATGCGTTCCTATCGGGGCTTCCAGTATCCCGGTATCGATATGCTGTGCGACCGCCGGGAATTCACAACAGCGAAGCAGGCCCAGTCCGCTTCACGTCAGTACGGACGAGAAGGCGTGCTGTCCGAACTGTACGGGGTGACAAACTGGGATTTCGATTTCCGGGGCCATAAGTTACAGGGCGATTGGCAAGCGGCACTGGGAGTAACCTTGCGAGTGCCACACTTGGCGTGGGTATCCATGAATGGTGAAGCCAAGCGCGATTATCCGGCGTCCATTAGCTATCAGGCACCTTGGTTCCAAGAATATGCCTACATAGAGGATCATTTCGCGCGGGTTGCTACTGCAATGACCCGTGGCAAGGCATTGTGCCGGGTAGGCGTGGTACATCCGGTGGAAAGCTACTGGCTTCATTGGGGAGCAAAGGAAAACACCCAGGCCATTAGGGAACAAATGGATGAACAGTTTCAGCATCTTACAGAATGGCTGATTCGGGGCCTGGTGGATTTTGATTTTATCTGCGAGTCGCTTTTGCCTAGCCAGCAGCCGGATGCAGATCCGAATGAAGGATTCCAGGTGGGATCTATGCGATATGATACCATTCTTGTCCCTCCTGTGGAAACTTTGCGAAAAACCACGGTAGAACGCTTGCAGGCATTCCGGGCAAAGGGCGGACGCATTCTGTTCATGGGCAACGCGCCACGGTTGATGGACGCTGTGCCGAGCAATGTTCCGGAAACATTATACGCAAAGTGTGAGCATGTCCCCTTTGACAGAGTTAGTTTGCTGACGGCGCTTGAGCAAGAACGCGATATCGAAATTCGTGATCAAAGCGGTGCCAGGACAAAGAATCTGCTCTATCAAATGCGAAGTGAAGGAAACGAACGTTGGATTTTTATCTGCCAGGCAGATTCACCTGCGAACAAGGATATACCGCAACAGCAAAAACTTCGAATCAAAATGCGCGGTACATGGGATGTGGTCTATCTGGATTCACTTACGGGGAGCATAACGCCCAAGTACGCCGCTGTGGAGGATGGATGGACCGTATGCGAAATGTCCATCTACGAACAGGATTCTTTACTGTTGCATCTGGTTCCACGTGCGGGAGGGAATCTGCTTCCTGAGAATCACGCATCAGAGAAGAAAATGGCTATGGAACCTGCCAGCTTTTTCTTGGATGCATTGCCTGTTACGCTTCACGAACCGAATGCTGCATTGCTGGACATGCCCGAGTATGCATTGAATGAGCAACCATGGCGTCCGCAGGAAGAAATTCTCCGTCTGGACAATACGCTGCGCCGCGAGCTGGGATGGCCCTTGCGTGGAGAGGCATTTGCCCAACCATGGGTTGAGACAGACAAGTCAACCCCGCATACCTTACATCTACGCTATCGTTTCCAGAGCAAGGTTAAGGTTCAGGACGCGGTGCTGGCACTGGAAAATGCAGAGTGCAGTACGGTACTGCTGAATGGAAAACCTGCTGGTTGCGTTTCGGGATGGTATGTAGACAAGTGCATTGGCTGCCGTAAACTTCCTGAAATTCAGGCGGGCGAGAACGTGCTGGAAATAACACTTCCTTACGGCAAAACAATCAACGTGGAAGCCTGCTATTTGCTGGGAAACTTTAGCGTATATATCATGGGAACCAAGATCATCATCGATGCGCCGGTTTCCAGGATGCATTTTGGGGACATGACGCGGCAAGGCCTCCCATTTTATGGAGGAAACCTTACCTGGCTGCTTGAGCCTGACATGGAAGAAGGGACATATGTATTGCAGGTAAGCCAGTATAGAGGGCATTTGTTACGCGTAACGATTGATGGCAACGATCAAGGTGTCATTGCTTTTTCTCCATATCAGGTACGTTTCTCCGTGGCTCATGCGGGAAAGCATCAGATACAGCTTACTTTGTTTGGAAGCCGCGTAAACACCTTTGGTCAGATCCATAATGCCAATAAGCAGACAGAGTGGTGGGGCCCTGAATCCTGGCGTACACAGGATGCACAATGGAGCTATGAATATCAATTGTGGCCGCAGGGCATTTTGAAGTCACCGGAACTCCGCCGAATAAAATAATGTATCTTGCATCCGCATAGGTTGTGCCGATTCGCTCATTAGGTGATTGCAAGGCTGATACATGGTGACAGCAGGCTTATCCATAAGCGCACAACCATCTTGCAACATAATAAAGCCGTAGTTCCCAGCATGCAAACAGCCAGAAACTACGGCTTTTTTTATAACAGGGGAGGCAAGGTTTCAATTTCCCATTCCTATCCAAGCAACATGCTCCGGCAATACGGTGACTGATCGCAGAAGTCGGAATCAAACAAGCCAAGGGCTCAAGTCCTTATTTCAGGAGAGAGCGAAAACGTTGCTGCCCAGCGAACGGTGGACAGCCGTGAACAAAAGGTGCTTGTAAAAACGTTACCTTGCAAGATGCAGGCTCATGCAAGCAGGATATCTTCTAAGGCAATACCGCACAAATGAGTTGGTGCGGTGGCGAATGCATTTTTCGTCAGACGCAATTGCAGAGTTGGAAGGTTTGACTTACGGTAAATCAAAAAATCTGCAAGCGGCAGGCGCCGGAAAAGGCATTCGCCAACGCTGCCGACGAATTGTGCGGTATTGTCCTAACGTTCTCTTTGCGGCCTCTACCAGGCACACCCATGGAGTCAAAGCCTGCTACCTTATCATGCGTCCAGATCCATGTACGCGCCTTTCAAGGGTGAAACGGCATGCTCCGCGTACAAGCGCGGCACGCCTTTACGGCATTCCATCATATTCCCCGGGCAACCCCTTGTCGCAGCTGGCCAGGCTGAAGTTGATGCCGTCCGGCATGCATGCCGATGAGGCTGCTCCGGTGCCTTTGCTGGGCCCAGGTAGCAACGTCCAGGCCCTTAGTCCAGCAGCTGCAAGGTGAGATGATCTTTCTCCCAGTATACGTCCGCTGCTTCCTTCACCGCCAGGATTTCCTTGCCATTGCACAGCAGCCTGGAAAAACCGCCGCAGGCGAAGCGCTCCAGCTGTCCTTCCGCATTGCAGAGCAAAGCAGCGCAACCGATATAGCTGCCGGTATACGTTTGATCCCCATAGGTGCAGGAGAATGCCTGGGGAATACCAGATTTCAGGGACGCATAGTCGCTGAAAACATAGGCGCCATTTTCCAAACGGCAAGGGTCCGAGGTTTTGCTGACGGGGAGGTGCATGTCCGCCAGAATGTCAGCCTCTTCCTCCAGGGTGCTTTGCCCAAGCATCCGCCGCAGATGCAGCGGAATCGCCGTGCCATTGAAATCGTGCGTGGCCTTGCCAATGATGCGCACCGGCAGCGGGGAGGACACGGCCCGCGCCAGAAAATCCATGCTGGCCTCCGTTCCATACTGGGGGTACAGGTATAGCAAAGCCGTGAAATGATGCTCGCCATAGAAAAAGCCCGTTGCATCCATACGGATTTTCCCCTGGTCAAGCGCCTCGCTGGAAGTCAGCGCGCACCGGCATCCCGCCTTCCATAAGGCATCCGCCCGTTCAAGGATATTCAGTTCTCCATGGATGTCATACCGATTGCGCGCACGAATATTGGGGTACCAGTTGCACAGCGCCGGCATGCCGAAAATAATCAATAGATCCATTTGGGGCATGGGGCCATCAAACCAGTCCAGGAGCGCAATCTTCTTTTCCACCTGATTCACACCCGCAAGAAAGGCATCCTGTCCCAGGTCCTGCCCCCAGTGCAGGTCGTTCATGGTATGGTAATGAATGCGGCTGCCAAACTTTGCTTCCTCCATGGCCTTGACGAAGAAGGGCTCTATTTCCTCCTTGTAAAACATATCATAGCAAATGGCCTCCGGGCATTCGCAACTGATCCCCAGGCGGACGGGCATGGTAATGTTCTCATCTGTTTGGGCGTACTGCCTGGGCAGGCCCCACCAGTTGCAACCAGTTGCCCAGATTTCATCGTTCTGCAGCTGGTTATGAAACGTATTGTGCAGCCCCAGGAAAGCGTTCTCCCCGCAAAAGTGCCGCACGTATTCGCTAAAAATACGCTCTATGCGCCGCGGTCCCTGGCGCATCAGGGAAAAATACTGGTTGATGGCCCGAATCCGTACAGATTCCTGGCCTTCCGGCGCATACCGCATGGCAAAGAGCAGCTCGCGCATCTTCGTGCCCGTGTTCGCTTCCACCCATGCGGAAAAGGCTTTCCCGGATAACCGGTCACGGAAGCAATCATCCTGATGGCGGATGGTTATATTCCGGAACTCATCCAGAACAAAGCTGTCGAAACCAACCGGAGCCAGGTCAGCAAGAAGGCCATGAAACGACCGGGGAAAAAAGTCCCCAAAGCAATCCCCGTACGCGTAATAATGCGAAGCCATGGCATACACCGTATAGCCCTTCCATTGCGGTACAGAGAGCCGGATGGACAATCCTTCATCGGCTTCATGGCAGATTGCGTAGTTTGTAAGTTCCATCAGGGAGCCCGGCGCATACTTTCCGTCTCCCATTTTCTTGAAGGCATAGACGGCCAGCAGCTCACTTTTCAAGCGCGTGTGGATTTCTTTCATTCTGACGCTGTCCGTAATGCAGAAAAGCGAAACCTCCCCATTTTCAGGGATTTTTTCCTCCGCTTCACTCACCAGTGAAACAGCCTCATCGGGGGAAATCCCAATGGTGGAATTGCTCCCCTCCGGCCACAGCTGGAGCACGATCTTCAGCCCCAGCCGGTGGGCATAGGATACAGCCTTTTCAAAATGAGGGATCAGGCTCCGGTCAAAGAAGTCCATGCCCTCCCGGGCAGAAAGTACAACCATGGTATACGCTGACTTTTCATCAATACGTTTCAGATCTTTGAGATATTTCTCATCGTGAAGGATCTCCGGCGTCCAAAACCAATACAGAATACGCGGATGTCTGGAAATATGCTTCCATGGGCCGGGGAATGGTGTATCCACTTTGCATCCTTCCTCTGCTATCAAATTTGCTTGCAAAAGCGATCCCCTTGCAAATGCACGCGCCACCAGGCAGACCAAATCCGCTTTCTGGAAGAAGCGGCGTTGGCCGTTTTTTCCATATACTGCATATACAATTAGTTACAATGGTGGATACTCCTCTTTTTTGGACCTTTTCCATGGCATAAAATCGTGCCGCAAAGGCCTCCGGAAAAGCAGGCCGCGGACAGGGAGGGTACAGGGGCATACCCCCGGGACGCAGCCCTGCGCCTTTGACAAATCCCTCCGACAATCTTATAATGACCACAGCACTGGAAGGCAAAAGGCCTGCCGCGGCCGTCAAAAACCCCATTGGGAGGTGCCGGAAGAACCCAAGGCCGGCCCTTGCCGAAGTTGTTTTTTCGGCACGCTGTGCAGGCAAGGAACCTGTCGGAAAGGACATCGAGGGAGAAAGGAAGATGCTGCCCCATGTTTCTGCGCTATCCCGGTGGGCTGGTGAAGGCCCTCACTTTTAGCTATGACGACGGCGTGGAACAGGATATGCGCCTGGTGAAGCTGCTGGACGACCATGGAATGAAAGGAACCTTCAACCTGAATTCTGGCCTGTTCTCCCCCCAGGGGACCACCTTTGCCCCCGGCACTATCCACCGCCGCATGCCCCTGGCCCAGAGCAAGGCCCTTTTCACCGGCAAGCACGAGGTGGCGGTGCATTGTCTGACCCATGCCTTCCTGCCGGAACTTTCCCAGGAGCGGATGGTTTACGAGATCATCAGGGATCGGGAAAACCTGGAGCGTGAGTTTGGCGGCATTGTGCGGGGAATGGCGTATCCCTTTGGCGCGGTGGACGACGCCACGGTGGAGGCCGTGCGCTGCTGCGGCATACAATATGCCCGGACAGTGCGCAGCACCCATGCTTTCCGCATACCCCAGGACTGGCTGCGGCTGGACCCCACCTGTCACCACGATGACCCCAGGCTGATGGAACTGGCCGACAGCTTCCTGGCGGCACGCAACATCTACGAGACAAAGCTCTTTTACCTGTGGGGGCATGCCTATGAGTTTGAGGCCAACGATAACTGGCAGGTGATTGAGCGGTTCATGGACCGCCTGGCAGGCCGGGATGACATCTGGTATGCCACCAATATGGAAATCTGCGCCTATGTGCTGGCCTGGAAACAGGTCTATGCCAGCGTGGATGGCCATTGCCTGCACAACCCCACCAGCTATACCTTCTGGCTGGAGGAGGGGGGAAGGGTCGATACCCTTGCCCCGGGGAAAACCCTGACGCTTTGACGCTGCCTTTTCATGCCCGGCGGGAAATTCCGCGCCTATTTTCAGCAGCCATGGGATATGGTATAGTATAGGGGAGGAGCGTGAACACCATGAAGAAGATCGTCCTGACCGGCGGAGGGACCGCGGGTCACGTTTCGCCCAACCTGGCGCTGATTCCCCGGCTGCTCCAGGAGGGCTATGAGATTGATTATATCGGCACGGAAAAGGGCATTGAACGGGAGATGATCGCCCGGGTGCCCCAGGTGCATTACCACGCGGTGAAAAGCGGCAAGCTGCGCCGGTACTTTTCCTGGCAGAATTTTACCGATCCCTTTCGCGTGGTGGCCGGTGCGGTGCAGTCCGCCCGGCTCATGGGCAAGCTGAAGCCCGACGTGGTGTTCAGCAAAGGGGGCTTTGTTTCCGTGCCGGTGGTGTTTGGGGCATGGCTGCACCACATTCCCGTGGTGTGCCACGAGAGCGACCTGACCCCCGGCCTGGCCAACAAGCTGTGCCGCCCCTTTGCCCGCAAGTTTGCCACCACCTTTCCCGAGTGTGCCGCCGCCCTGGGACCCAAGGCGGAGATGACCGGTACGCCCCTGCGGCCGGAGCTTTTTGGCGGCAGCCGGGCCAAGGGGCTGGCGCTGCTGGGATTTACAGGGACAAAGCCGGTGCTGCTGATGATGGGCGGGTCCCTGGGCGCGCAGTCGGTGAACAAGGTGCTTCGGGAGGCGCTGCCGGATCTGCTGCTCAGCTTTGACCTGTGCCACATCTGCGGCAAAGGCAACCTGGCACCCGAGCTGGAGGGCACGCCCGGGTATAAGCAGCTGGAGTTTGTGGATAAGGAGCTGCCGGACATACTGGCCACGGCGGATCTGGTGCTCAGCCGTGCCGGGAGCAACGCCCTGTGCGAGTTTCAGGCCCTGGGCAAGCCGATGCTTTTGGTGCCCTATCCCAAGGGGGCCAGCCGCGGCGACCAGATTCTGAATGCCCAGAGCCTGGAAAAGCGCGGGCTGTGCCGGGTATTGCTCCAGGAGAATCTCACCCGGGCCAGCCTTACCGCTGCCTTGAACCGCCTATGGGCGGATCGGGAGCAGCTGGAGGAAGCGTTGCGCAAGGCTCCCCCGGCGGATGGCACCCGTCGGGTGCTGGAAATGATCGAAGAGGTGCAGCAGAAGAAGCACCACGGGTAAAAAGGGAAAATGTAGCAAGCTGAGCCACGGTGACGCAAAACGCATCACCGTGGCTCAGCTTTTAAGGAACTGCTTTTTTATTTGGTTAGGCTTGCTTCCATGGAGACGAAATCCTCTGGGAGGCAGGAAAAA
>OLPR01002304.1_pt1 | contig 14237 bp, 9 predicted proteins | sample 1672761 | NCBI WGS metagenome assembly OLPR01 (sample SAMEA3136721, study PRJEB25190) | human gut metagenome | biome: human gut; feature: human-associated habitat; material: faeces | place: Austria | collected 2013 | reverse complement strand
TTGCTTACATCTGTATCACCATAGTTTTTCTTATCTCTGGCAGTGTAGTCGTTCATGGCCTGTTTCAGTGCGGCCGCAATGCCAACGTAATCAACAACCAAACCGCCTTCTTTATCTTTGAAAACACGATTGACGCGGGCAATCGCCTGCATCAAGTTATGCCCAGCCATTGGTTTATAAACGTACATCGTAGCGAGGGAGGGAACATCAAAGCCTGTCAGCCACATATCTACGACGATAGCGATTTTCAGCGGAGAATTATTGTCTTTGAATTTCCGCGCCATGTCGTCCTTATGGGCTTTGTTCCCGATAATCTCGCGCCATTCTTCGGGGTCGTTGTTGCCCTGCGTCATGACTACTGCAATCTTTTCTGTCCACGCTGGGCGTAACGCAAGAATACGCTTATAAATCTTCATCGCGATAGGGCGCGAATAGGCAACAATCATCGCCTTGCCGGTCAGAATATTTTCGCGGTAGTTTTCGTAATGGTCAAGAATATCATTCACCAAGGAATCTATGGTTTGGTCAGCACCAAGGATTGCCTCCATCTGCCCAAGTTCCTTCTTGCTTTTTTCAATAACATACGGATCGGCGTTGTCAGCCATGATGTCGTACTCGTTGTCAATCAGATGCAGGGTGTCCTCGTCGAGTTTTAGGTGAATAACGCGGCTTTCGTAATAGACAGGTCTTGTTGCACCGTCTTCAACCGCCTGTGTCATGTCATAGATGTCGATGTAATCACCGAAGACTTCGCGTGTGCTGCGATCTTTTGTCGAAATTGGTGTTCCGGTGAAGCCAATGTAGGTCGCGTTGGGAAGCGTATCCCTTATGATGCGGGCAGTGCCAATAACGGTTTTTGCCTCGATTTCGCCGTTGTCCTTCTGCTTGACCACAACCTTTTCATTGAGACCGTATTGCCCACGATGCGCTTCGTCAGCCATCACGATGATATTCCGGCGTTCTGAAAGCGCTTCATGGCTTTCTTCAAACTTCTGCATGGTTGTGAAGATAATGCCGTTTGCTTGTCTGTTTGCAAGCAGTTCTTTCAGATTCTTGCGGCTTTCGGCGTGCTGCGGCGTTTGCCGGAGAAAATCTTTGCAGCGGGCGAATTGCCCGTAAAGCTGGTCATCCAGATCGTTGCGGTCGGTGATGACAACGATGGTAGGGCTTTCTAACGCCTCTTGCAGATAATGCGCATAGAAGACCATAGACAGTGATTTCCCGCTACCTTGCGTATGCCAGAAAACGCCGCCCTTGCCGTCTGTCAAAGTTGCGTGTTTTGTAGACTCAACCGCCTTTTTGACTGCAAAATATTGATGATACCCAGCGAGTATCTTGAAAGTATTCTGCCCATCCATATTAAAGCAGATGAAGTTCTTCACGATGTCAAGGAATCGCGCCTTTTCAAACAGTCCGACAAAGAATGTGTCAAACGAAGCGTGCTGCGTATTTTCGTAGCTGCCGTCTGTTGTTTTCCACTCCATAAAGCGGTCTTCGCCGGAGGTGATGGTGCCAGCCTTTGAGGTGGTCAAGTCGCTCATGACGCATACCGCATTATAGATGAACATGGAGGGAATCTCATACATGTAGTTCCGAAGCTGACGATATGCGGCGGAAGCGTCGGTTTCTTCACGGGACGGCGACTTTAACTCCACAATGACAAGCGGGAGACCATTGACAAAGAGAATCACATCCGGTCGCTTTTCGGAGTTTTCAATGAAAGTCCACTGATTTGCGACGGTAAACTCATTGCTGGAAGGATGCTTGAAATCAACAAGGTAGACGAGGGTAGAACGTTCTTCGCCCTTATCGAAGTATTTTACAGGGATGCCATTTTGGAGATAGTCCATAAAGACCATGTTTTTCTGCAAGAGCGTTCCGGTTTCAAAGTTCTTGAGTTTATAGATGGCCTCCGTCAGCGCGTCCATAGGCAAGGTGCGGTTGATCCGCTGCAAGGAAGGAAGCAGAACATCCTCGTAGAGCGGCGAGTGATAATCGCGCGCCACGTCCGGCCCGTAGACATAGGTATATCCCAGTTCCTCGTTGAGAAGCTGCAAAACCGCATTCTCGTAATTTGATTCGGTGAAATAGCCCGACATTTGTTCTCAGCTCCTTCTATGTAGTAAGATAAACGATAATTTAGCGGCTTAGAGCTGGATGTCAGAAACATCAATCTCGCCGGACATGAGTTTCGGCAATAGCGCGTCACGCACTTCGGCAAGTTTGGTATTCTCGTCTTCGTTTGCCCAGATTTGCTCAAAAAGTGGAGTGACAGTTTCCGTAAAAGAGTCCATTGTGTTTTTGTCAGGAATGATGATCTCAGTTTTGCGGAAATCAGGAACCGTTAATTGTTGCTGAGTTGTACCAGTTCCGGTTATGTGAAGCTGGCGTAAATATAAATACAGATATTTCGCGCTAAGCACCTTTGTGTCAGGAATCAGCGTTACCAAACGAACAATCGGAACATAGGGGGTATGTCTCAAGCATACATAACCAATCGTACCTCTGGCAGAAACCGTAACACTTTCAACTTTGATCTTCGGATCGTTGGTGTAACCGTACAAGCCGTAGTCATTTATACCATTCGAGTAAATGGGATATGGACACAAAGGTGTTTTAACCGGAGAAGATTCCTTCGGTTTATCGCCGCCAGCGCCCATTTCGGTAGCATCGCCAAGCGTGCTTATAGTCCAATTAGGCGGCATTGTCCCGTCAAACGGTGTGAGGTCTACGAACAATGCTTTGAAAAGTGTTGCTGCTTGCTGATGTAAATTATCGTTTATCTTCTTATTGACAGTAATCCGATCATCAATGCTTCTTAGCAACTGACCAATACGAAGTTGAGTCTCGTGATTGAAGCATGGGACCTCGTATTGCATAATCGCGGTTTTGTCGCCTCTTGGCATCTTTGTCCCCTTAGACGTAGCAGAAGCATAATTGAAAAACGCATCATTAGCTAAGACGTAGTATAAAAATGTCGAGTCACACCCGCACTCTGCTCTGAAAACAAGAACATCATTTGAACACCCGCCATCGTCATCCGCCATCCAGATTTTCTTGAAATATGGGCGGATATTGGAAACTAATATATCGTCTTTTATATACTGCTGGGTATATTGGGCAGAAGGTAATGCTCCTGCATCAACAATACCGCCTTTGTTTGGCACCATATTCTCAGTGGAAACATAGTTTCGATTAGATAGAGTATCAACTGATACTTTTCCTTTAGCGTAGGAACACAGAGAGCTAAGTTCAGATGTCATACCCAATCGCCCCCAGTCGTTCCCTAATTTGCGCTTCCAGCTCATGCGACTTAGCGAAAAGCTCAGACAGTTCAGCGGTCAATCGCCCCATCTTCTCTTCAAACGGTTCACCGTCATCTTCCTGCTCCTCAATTCCGACATAGCGTCCCGGCGTGAGAATGTAATCCTGCTTTGCAATGTCCTGCGTAGTAACAACCGCACAGAAGCCCTTTTCGTCTTCAAGCGTTCCAGCAACGAAGGCATTGTAGGTGTCGGCAATTTTCTTGATGTCTTCATCCGTCAGCTCACGCAGCTTCCGCGTAACCATAGTGCCGAGCTTCCGTGCGTCGATGAACAGCGTCTTGCCTTTCTGCTTTTTGTTCTTTGCAAGGAACCAGAGCGACACGGGAATTTGCGTCGTGTAGAAAAGCTGTGTCGGCATTGCGACGATACAGTCCACAAGGTCAGCATTGATAATGTTCTTGCGGATTTCGCCTTCGCCGCCAGATTGCGAGGAAAGCGAACCATTTGCAAGCACCATACCGATACGACCATTCGGCGCAAGATGCCAAATCATGTGCTGCAACCACGCAAAGTTTGCGTTGCCAGAGGGAGGCGTACCATACTGCCAGCGGACATCATCAGCGAGTTTATCCGCACCCCAGCCCGAAAGATTGAAGGGGGGATTCGCCATAATATAATCCGCTTTGAGCTGCGGGTGACAGTCATTGAAGAACGTGTCGGCATTGAACTTGCCGAGGTCAGCCTCAATACCGCGAATGGCAAGGTTCATCTGCGCCATTTTCCATGTAGTCGGGTTGGAGTCCTGACCAAAGACGGAAATCTTGTTGATATTGCCACCGTGGTTTTCGATGAATTTTGCAGACTGGACGAACATGCCGCCGGAGCCGCAGCACGGGTCATAAACGCGCCCATTAAACGGCTGCAAAACTTCAACAAGGGTTCGCACAACACAGGAGGGAGTATAGAACTCACCGGCAAGTTTGCCTTCCTGTTCGGCAAACTTGGAGAGGCAATATTCGTATGTACGACCGAGAATGTCCTTGCTGTTTCCATGCTCGATCATCTGAATGTTGGTGAAGAGATCAACCACTTCACCAAGACGCCGCTTGTCCAGCTCCGGACGGGCAAAATTCTTAGGCAGAATATCTTTGAGGCGCTTGTTCTCTTTCTCGATGCTGAGCATTGCAGCATCAATCACCGTGCCAATTTCCGGTCTGTGAGCGGCAGCCGCAATCGTGCTCCATCTTGCATTTGCAGGGACAAAGAAGATGTTTTCGGCGGTGTATTCGTCATGGTCTTCTTCAAATCCGTCACCTTCTTCAACCAGCTCCTTATACTTCGCCTCGAAGCGATCCGAAATGTATTTCAGGAAAATCAGTCCGAGAACGACGGACTTGTATTCGGATGCGTCGATGTTTCCGCGCAAGACGCAAGCCGCGTCCCAGATTTGTTTTTCAAAGCCGATGTTGCTTGTGCTATTCTCAGCCATTTCAATAACCTCCTAAACTGCTATTTTACATTTATTATTCTGCAAAAAGAGCTGTACGAAAAACTGAACTTAGCCCTTGTCCGTTCGCACAGCCTCAAAATATCTCCGATGTCGCAATTCAAATCGTCACAGATTACAGGCTAAGCGCTTGGCGGAAGGCGGAGTTCTTTATGTCTCATTCTATCAGAAACGTTCAAAGTTTTTATAGCGGATTCCCATAATACGCCTCCTTTACGCATTCGCAAAGTGTGATTTCTCTTCTATTATACATGATAGCTTCTTCAAATGCAATTATTTCATGTGGAAGTGCGCCCAAAAGATGCAAGCTCTTGATGACTTCGATTCCTATATATTGCCATATGACGTTGACTGGGATACAGGGGAAGACGTGAAGCCGCTATGCTTTATGGAGAAACCTTGCAGAGCTTTTTGAATGCGCATGTAACATACTGGAATAACACATCAATAGTTCTGGCGACTGATAGCGTTTTGATAGCAAAATGATAGTAGATGCGGCGTTCGCGTTATGCTGATGTGTCGGCTGGGGCGAACGGCTTGTGGATGCTGAAATGTGATTTTATAGGAAGAAAAAGGAGAATCAAACAGGCGTGCCAACACGACTGTATTCACAATCCCGCGCATCTCCCTCTTGCGTCTTCCCGCTGAATGCGCTACAATAAGAGTGAATGCGCACGGGTACGCCAAAATGGAATGCTTGCGAAAGGAGGAGAAAGCATGAAACTACTCATTGTGGATGACGAAATCCGGGCGGTGCAGGCATTGGTGAAGCGGGTCAACTGGCAGGAATACGACTTTGAGCCGCCGCTGGCTGCATATTCTATGGCACAGGCACAGGGCGTTTTTCAACAGCAGGAGATTTACTTGATGCTGTGCGATATTGAGATGCCGCAGGGGTCAGGATTGGAACTGTTCGAGTGGGTGAAGACGTATTACCCGCTGACGGAGTGCATTTTTGTGACGTGCCATGATGAATACAGCTATCTGCGTTCTGCAATGCAGCTGGGGAGCTGTGATTATCTGCTGAAGCCAATCAACTATACGCTGCTGCAAGAGGCGCTGAAAAATGTGGTGGAGCGCATCCAGCGGCGCAAAGATAAACCGGCGGGGTCGGCAGAGCAGCCCAAAGACAGTCTGCTTCCGGCGAACACGCTTAATGTGTCCAATCCGTATATCCGCCAGCTGCTGCATGTGCTTTCGGAGCGGCTCACGGAGAATTTGCCCATTCCGGAACTGGCAGACAGTATGCACTTGAATCCGCAGTACATCATGCGCCTGTTCAAAAAAGAAATGGGCTGTTCTATTCTGCAGTACATCACATCCCGAAGGATTGCACTTGCGGTGCAGTATTTGGAAGATACGAACCTGCCGATTACCGAGGTGGCGCTTCTTTGCGGGTTTGATAATTATTCCTACTTCACACGAGTGTTTAAGCGGTTTACAGGGCAGTCGCCTGCCGCATTCCGCAAGCGCAGTGTGCCGCCGGACTAAATGACTTGCAGCAATATTGGGCATAAGGGGGAGAACAGGTGCAGAAGCCGAAAAGGAAACAATCTCGTTCATTGACATTGCGCTTGGCGGTGACGGTTATTGTCGTGATGCTGACGCTGAACCTGCTCTCCATCATCAACGCACTGCGACTGACATCTACAACGCGGGAAAGCATCTTGCAGGAACACAGCTACTTGCAAACCTATTACACCAAGCAGCTTGACCGGGAACTGACGCAGGCTCAGGTACGACTGTATTCCATGAGCCGCAGCTATGATTTCAGCACGGCGCTGTCTGGCGCGGAAACAGGGGAGGCGCAGTACAGTGCACTGCGCAGTCAGGTGACGCTCAATACGCAAATGAAGGACTGGTTGAACCAATTTCCTATGGTAGACGGCTATTTTTTGTTTCAGCCGGAGGGGGATTTGCTGATTATTGCCGGGGATGATTCCGCAGCTGTGCAGATGATAGGCGAACAGCTGAAAAGCGGCGAACAGGCGGATGAACAGGAAAATCGGGACGGAAAATGGCGCTTACAGCAAACGCCCATCGGAGGTGTGCTGATTTTCATGGGCATTCGCCGCGGCATCCAGTATGGGGCATGGGTGCAGACAGATCGACTGCTCGATACATGGGGCTTGAATGCGCAGGAGTATCAGATTTTGCCGGATACGGTGTCTCCCAATGCAGAAACGGTGGATGCAGCGGCGGAACAGGCGCAGTGTCTGCTCCGCTATATACCGCCGGAGGATGCGTTTGCGCTGCCGCTGAATGTGAAAATCCTGCTGGTGCTGTCAGTCACGATGCTTTTGTCCATTCCGCTGATTTGGCTTGCTATGCGCCGACTGGTGCTGAACCCGCTGCATGAGCTGATGGAAGCAATTCGGAAAATCGAAAGCGGAGATACCGCCTACCGCATTCCGGAGAAGACGACTTCCAGCGAGTTTGAGCGCTTGAATACGCAGTTCAACCGCTCTGTGGAACAGCTGGCAGGGATGCACATGAAAATCTACGAAGCGCAGCTGGAAAATGAACGCACCCGCGTCAGCTATTTGATGCAGCAGATGCAGCCGCACTTTGTCTTGAACACACTCAACCTGATTTATTCGATGGAGCCGGAAGAATATGACTTAATACAGAGCACCATCATGTGTTTGTCGAACTATTACCGCTATGTGGCGCACATTACAGACCCGCAAGTAGCACTGGGAGCGGAACTGAACCATGTGGAGAATTATTTCAAATTGCAGCAGACACGTTATCCGGGCATGTTTTTCTATGAGATTGAATGCCCAGAGAACCTGCGCGAGCAGATGATTCCGCCGATTGTGATTCAGACGTTTGCTGAAAACACCATCAAGCATTCTTTGATTCCGGGCAGGGAAAATCGCATTTGGATTCAGATTGAGGAAACGCCGGAAAAACAGCTGCATGTTCTGATTCGGGACAGCGGAAATGGCTATCCGCCCGAAGTCTTGGCGCAGATTCAGTGCTATCAGCAGACAAGGAAGAAGCAGCCGAACCTCGGCATGGGGATTCAAAACACAATCGAGCGGCTTCGGCTGATTTACAAGGGGCAGGAAAAACTCTATTTCAGCAATCAGCCGCAGGGCGGCGCACAAGTTGATTTCTATTTTCCAATCCGGGAGGGCGGAGAGCATGAAGCGCATCGCAGTGTGGATTTTACTTTGTATTCTTCTTTGTCCCCTGATGCAGGTGCAGGCGGAGGACATCACGGATTTGACCATCGAGACGGTGACGTTTGACAACGGCAATCCGGGACTTTCAGCGGTTGAAGAAGCAGTGAATCAGATTACCATTCCCGCTATCGGCGTGCGGATTCACCTGCTGGATGTTGGCATTCAACAGCATGCACAGCGAATCAGCATGATGATTGAAAGCGGCGAGCCGGTGGACTTGGTGATGGCGGGGCTGACGCTGCCGATGGTCAGCATGGTAGCAGATGAACTGCTGCTTCCGCTGGATGCGCTGGTGGATGCGTATGGGCAGGACATTCAGGGTCTGTTCGGCGATCAGCTGGCGGCGGGGCGCATCAATAGGCAGCTGTATGCGATTCCCGGCGATGCGTACTGCGCCCGTGCAGGCGGCGTAATGGTGAATATGGAGCTTGCACAGGCGGCGGGGCTGACAATTCCGGAAACCTGCACGCTGGATGACTTGGAGAGCATGTTCGCTGCTCTGAAAGCCTATTCGCCGGAGCACTACGGCATTGCTTTTGAGACGGGCGATATGTCGATTATCAACTACTTTTTTGAGATAGAGAACTACGGAAGCGGCATTTTTGCCTTTGGCGTAACGTTTCAGCCCAGTGAAAGCACCAAGCTGGAAAATATGTTTGCCTCGGAAACCTATCGCGACTTCTGCTATCGAACGCGCAAATGGCAGCAGAGCGGCTATATTCCGCCGGATAGTTTGACAACCAGCATTTTGGCGTTCACGCGCGTCAATCAGAGGCAGGCGTTATGCCTTCCAACCAGTTTTGCGCCGATTGAGCAGTACAAGCTCCGCAATGATGAAAGCGAAAGGAAGATTCTCCCCATGACACGCCCACTGCGCTTTACTAGCGCCATTCAGGAACGCATGTGGGCGATTCCTGTCACCAGTGAGCATCCGGAAAAAGCGATGCAGTTTCTGAACCTGCTGTATAGTGATGACCGTGTGGCGAATCTGCTTTCCAATGGGGTGGAAAATGTGCATTATACCAGAGTCAGCCCGCATGTTATTGCGCCGACAGGTGATTCAAACTATAAGCGCGTGTTTACCCGCTTTGGCAATCAGGCACGGGTGGATCACTGGCTTCCAGCAACGGAAGCGTATCCAGCGGAAATGATGGCATTTGAGAACTCGGCTGAAATTTCCCGAACGCTTGGGTATACCTTTGACAGTGCGGCAGTGGCTGGTGAAGTGGAAGCGGTTAATGCAGTGATTGCATCCTATGCACCGGCGCTGGAATACGGTTTGGTGGAGGATGTCGATGCGGCGCTGAAGGAATTTAACGAGGCGCTGGAAAAGGCGGGAATCGAGAAAGTTATTGCGGAAAATCAGCGGCAGCTGTCAGCATGGCTGGCAGAACGTGAATAGAAAGCACAACCGCATATACAGCAGGCAGGGAAGCATTTCTGAAAGGGAAATGCATTCCTGCCTTTTATACTATTTCCAGATTCACCTGCGCCATCTGCTTGCGCCTTTTCCCTTCTGGCGTCCGCTCATTCCACTTAGCGTAGCGCTGCTACGCTGCGTTTCATTCACGTTAGCCAGAATGAAAAATTCGCGGCGCATCTTGGCGCATTCTTATCTGGAAATAGTATTATCATGTCATTATCGTACATATTGCAGGTCATAATTCTGCTATCATGCGGCGATGACTTTGCGCTACAATACAGACAGCAAGGATGAGCAGCGCCGAGCGGTTCATGAACGCATGGCACTGGAATTATCCAAATGAAAGGAAGTAGGTACCATGAAAAAAATCCTGTCACTGCTTCTCGCGGCTGCGCTGCCGCTGAGCGCCGCCTGCACAATGGTTGCGCGGGCGGAAGAGAATCCTGCCCCCAGCGGCTTGGTTCCCGGATTGGTCGAAATGACGGTGTTCGGCAATCATGTGGATAAGCCGGAAAGCGTCTATCCGCAGGCGAACGGGCAGATTTTCAACGAAGGATATACGCCGGAAAACGCACCGGTGTACTGCAACCCGATTGTTTTTAACTACAACTACTCGGCAAATGCCGGCGAGACGCTGGGCGTGGTGTCTGATGCGCCGTTCAGCGCGGCATTCATTGCCAACATCATTGAGAGCAGCCCGACGGAGCGTTACACCCATTTGACGAATGCAGTGCTCTTCCGCGGCACCGCCACTTACCTCAAAGAAAACAACAGCCGTTCGGCGGCTGACCCGCACGCCATCTATTATAACAACGTTTGGTATGTGTATGCGTCCGGCGGCTATCAGCTGCGCTCGGAGGATTTTGTGAACTGGGAGGTTGTCCCGGCTATGAATGCCGATGGCACGCAGATGACCTTCACTGCACCCAGCGTGGGATACCGCACGGATGAAAGCGGAAAGACGACGTTCTACCTTGCGTGGAACAGCTCACACATCTATTCTTCGGAAACGCCGACCGGCCCTTGGACGGACTTGGGTGACTTTACTTACCGCGGCATGTCTTTCAGCGATAATGCGCTGTACAACAAGGAGGACAACACCTACGGCCCGTCGCACGCGGCGGATGCAGCGGATGATGCTGAATCGGTCATCATTGCCGCGCACAATGACGTGGACTTGTTCGTTGACCATGATACGAACCGCATGTATCTCTGCTGGGGCATGGGCTCGAAGGAGCTGAGCATCGCGGAGCTGAATCCCGATAATCCCTCGGAACTGCTGAGTGCACCCGTGCCGGTTATCACGCACAATCCGACGGTGACGTGGGAAAACTTCGGGCAGCATCATGAGGACTACGCGACCGGTTTTGCGGAAGGCTCGATGATGTTCAAGTACAATGGCGTGTATTACTGGACGTTTGCGACCGGCGGCACGCAGTATGATTCCTATACCTTCGGTGTATACACCAACAAGACGGATGACCTGCTGAACGCAGACAACTGGGTGTATCAGAATCAAGAGGTCATTAACCCCGATGGGGATGATGCCATGTGGGGCGCAGTGCGCGGCGGCGGTCACGGCTCGATTGCGGAAGGCCCGAATGGTCAGCTCTGGTGCTTCTACACGGTGAACGTCGGCTATGAAGGCGACATGGAGCGCCGTCTGGGGGCTGATCCGGCGTATGTGACGGAAGATGGCGTGCTGGTTGTGCCGCATCTGTCGGAAAATCCGCAGTATGCGCCCGGCGTGCTGGCGAATCCCTGCGGCGAAGCGGGCAATGAAACGGGTTCGGACATTCTCTCTGCACGTCAGGGTTATGCGGTGTCGAGCTATCACGAGGGCCGTCATCCGATGTACGCTTCGGATGAATCTCCGCTGACGTGGTGGCAGCCTGCGGATGACGATGCGCAGCCGTGGTATCTGGTGTCGCTCAAAGGCTACTACAACGTGGATTCCATCCGCGTGATGCTCAAGGATGTTGAGCTGAACCGCGCGAACACCTATGGTACGAATCATTCAGAGTATTCGTACAAGATTGAGGTGTACAACGGCATTGAGAACCCGGTCACTGCACCGATATCTGAAAGCAATTCCGAAGAAGGCTGGGTGACAGTCTGGGAAGGCACGTCCAACATCCTGAACTTCATTGACATGGAAGAGCCTGTGGAGGCAATGTTCGTGCGCATTACGTTTACGGACTGGACGGGCAAGGTTTCCTAATACGAAAGTCGCGCACCGGAAAGAGAATCCCTTCGAGCATCGGGGGGGCTTCCCTTCCGGCGCGGAAGACGGGAAGTCGGGAGGTCAAAGCATGCTGCAGGTTGCTGTGCTGGAGGATGAACAGGAAAGTCGAGTGCAAATCAAACGTTGCTTGGAACGCTATCAGGCGGAAAACCATGCGGAATGGGACATGGATTATTTCAGCAGCGGCGCAGAACTCTTGTTCAGCGGCGCATCAGGCTATGACATGCTGCTGATGGATATAGAGATGCCGCAGATGAGCGGGATGGAAGTGGCACGCCGGGTTCGCCGCGAAGACCAGCATGTTGCGATTGTATTCATCACAAACATGGCGAATTATGCGCTGCAAGGGTATGAGGTAGAGGCAATGGATTTCATTGTGAAACCCTATACCTATGAAGTGTTTCAATTTCGCATGGATCGCGTTGTGCACCGGGTGGAACGGAAGAAAAGCAATCGCGCTGTGCTGCTGACGAGCAATGATCAGGTCTATCGTGTCCTGCTGTCAGAACTCCTGTATGTGGAGGTGGCGCAGCATACGCTCATTTACCATACAGAACAGGGCGAAATTGCTGTGCGCGGTAGTATGCGCGAGGCGGAAAAGGCGCTGATGCCATACGGTTTCTGCAAATGCAGCCAAAGCTATCTGATTCACTTGCGCTTTGTGACACGGGTGAAGGATGATGAAGTCTTCCTGAACAAAGAACGGATTCACATCAGCCGAGGCAGCAAAAAAGAATTGATTCGTGCGCTGGCGGAATATACAGCAAACGGATGAGACGGAAAGGGAAAGGGAAAGATAATGAAAAGACTGCTGGCAGCATGGATGCTGCTTGTGCAGCTGGCGCTGTGCTGGACAATCGGCTTGGCAGAGGATGCGTTTGAAAAGGAAACGTACTACATACACAATGACGAGATGAATCGCAGCATCTACGCGGTGCAAATCAAGCCCAAGGATTTGGCAGAGGGAGAAAAAGTACCGCTCATCATCTATGTCCACGGCGGCAACGGCACGGCAAACAGCTATATTGGACTGGCAAAAACGCTTAGTGAACAAAAAATCGCAGGTCTGATGTTTGAATGCTGCGGCGGAAATAACGGGAAAGCATCCGCCGCCAAAAGTGACGGAGCAGATCTCTTTCCTGCGCACTATTCCTCGCGCATCAGCGACTTGGAAGCTGTGCTTGCTTTTGCAAAAACGCTGGATTTCGTTGATACGAACCGCGTTTATTTGTGGGGGGAAAGTTATGGCGGAATTGTCGTGGAATTCTGTGCGGTCAATCATCCGAACGATGTGAAAGGATTGCTGCTGGTCAGTACAGGTCTGTCGGATGCTGTTCTGGGGATTCAGGCACAGGAAGAGACACATCATGGCATTCTGACGAAGTATGTTCCTGATGATCCATACCAGTACATTTTGGGCTATCCGGGCGCAGTACTGTTTATTTGCGGCGATGCAGATGCAACAGGCGCTTATGACAACGCGGCGTTCAATGCGGTGCTGTATCAGCAGCGGGAACAGACGCAGACGGATTTTGTCACAATTCCGGACGGTGGACACGGCTATGGCACATTTACAAAGGAACAGAAACAGACCACCGTGGATTGCATTCTGTCATGGATGGCACAATAATGACCAGATTTGACGCTAAAACGACGGGATAAGCCAAATTGCACACACGGAAACCCAATCGTGCTATGATACTCACATGAGATGCGTTGCCGAGAAGGAAACGCACAAAATAGAAGGAGGAACCCAATATGAAGAAGTTTCTTGCTCTGCTGCTGGCGGCCCTGATGGTGCTGGGCTGCGCGAATCTGTCCTTGGCGGAAGATGCTGCGCCGCTGGAAGTGCTGACCGAGTTTGGCGACCTGACTGCGGATGACGCTGATTACGAACCGAACCCGGACTACGACAAGTACACCGTGATTGAGTACTACATCGAAGCGTCGGACGCGACGGTTATCATTACCTGCTCTGCGAAGGCGGACGGTTCCGAATACAACCTGGAATACAGCTTCTATGGCGACGACCAGCAGGTCATCTGGCAGGTTGTTGACGGCGAAGGCAAGGTCGCGTTCGACAAGACGGGCTTCATGGGCGGCGACACGCCGGATATGATTGCCTACATCCTCGAAAACGCGATTTGGTCTGCGATTCCCGAAAACGACGTGATTGATTTCGGCGACCTGACCAGCGACGACGCTGATTACGAACCGAATCCTGATTACGACAAGTACACCGTGATTGAATACTACATCGAAGCGGCGGACGCGACGGTTATCATTACCTGCTCTGCGAAGGCGGACGATTCCGAGTTCAACTTGGAATACAGCTTCTATGGCGACGACCAGCAGGTCATTTGGCAGGTCGTTGACGGCGAAGGTAAGGTCACGTTCGACAAGACGGGCTTCATGGGCGGCGATGCGCCGGATATGATTGCATACATCCTCGAAAACGCGACGGTCTGGGCTGACATTGTGAAGTAATCCCAATTCACCTGCGCTGCGGTGAAGCAGCACAAAAAGAATCCCCGTGTGCTGACGCAAGCGCCAACAAGAAATTCGGACTTGCTGGTACGCGGGGATTTTTAGAAGCCGGAAAAGA
>OLPR01002301.1_pt1 | contig 14247 bp, 19 predicted proteins | sample 1672761 | NCBI WGS metagenome assembly OLPR01 (sample SAMEA3136721, study PRJEB25190) | human gut metagenome | biome: human gut; feature: human-associated habitat; material: faeces | place: Austria | collected 2013 | reverse complement strand
TTTGTGAACGACTGTGACTTGTAAGGAATTTTGCCTGAGATCCGGATTTTTCATGGGAAAATCAGCGATTGCCCATCTTCACCGCTTCCAATTTTTGAAAATTGGCTTCTGGGTCACAAAATCAGTACAAAATCTCTCGAAATCTCACTTTTCACCCCCTTCGGTCGGACACCGAATTGGCGGCTTTCTTGCGTTCATGGACGTAGCGATTCATGGTGAAGGAGAAGTTGCCGCGACTCGCAATCTATTGCAGCGTCTTGGGGTCTAGTTGAGGATATCCAGCAGTCTGCCGGCAGTTTGCGCTTGGCAAGTTCGTCCATTGCGGCTTTTTCCGCTTCCTGACGTTCATGCTCGGCGCGCTGTTCCGCGTTCATCTTGGCGAGTTTTTCCGCTTCGCTGCGGGCTTCCTGCCTCGCCGCTTCGATGCGTTTTTCAAGATCTTTATTCGCGCGGCTGAGACGGCTGGCGATTGCTGCGTCGACTTCCGCCTGCGTATATTTGCGCTCCGGCGCGGGTTCGGTTTCCGGCGCGGGTTCCTGCTGCGCGGGTTCGGTCTGCGGTTCTTCCGCGAAAAGCTGAAGGTTCATTTTGAAAAGGTCGTTATTATACATAATTATCTCCTCCGTTTAACGCCCGTCGGCGAATCCGTCGATAACCCGCGACGTTGCGGGGGTCGATAGAGGAATAAGCGTAACTTTTCCGCGTGATCAGCGCGAAAAAAAGCGCGAACGTCCTGAAACGTCTGCGCCTATGCAAAAGCCGCCCCCGATTGATCAGGTCGGGAAGCGGCGAAATGCTGAAATCATTGCAATACCATGGCGGTTTCGAATGCTTTGAGCATCTTGGGGAACTGGATTGCAATCCAATCCGTCATTTCTTCGTTGAACGCCCACGGGCTGTTTTCTGCGAGCCCGCTCTCATAGGCGAACGCGTGAACCAGTTCGTGACGGATTTTCTGGCGCGTGATCTTGTCGAGGTCGCGCATATTCATCGGGTCGGGCGGAAGCACCTCGATCACGATTTCACCGGATGAATAATCGCAATAAGCGCCGCATTCCTTGAGTTTTACATCTTCGGCTTCTTTGCGCCTTCGTCTGCCGGTATCCGCGCACATAGGCGCGCGAATACTGCTTTTCCAATCCTGCCGCAGCGCTGATCTGATCATAGCGGTCATAGAGCCGATCAATCTTTGCCGAGGCTTTCCGCGCTTCGTCCGTCAGTCCTGCGGCGCGGGCGAGATTTGAAATATCCTTCTGGGCGCGGATTGCAGTTTCGATTTTCCGCTGTTCCTGCGTCCACTCATAGCGGGAGAGCGTTCGCCCGTCGATCTCGATCATTTCCGCGCTCTTCTGCCGATACTCTTCGATTTCCTGCGCGTCGTAAATCGGCGGCGCGCTCATGAGCACGGGGAACATGGTACTCGAACCGTCATTGAGATTAAAAAGTGCAAGAGCAATCCGCGTTTTGAAACGGTTGCACTGATTTCGGAAGAGATGGACATCAGCCTCGACGGAAACTGCCTGTGCGGTTTTATTGCTCCTTATGCCAAAGAAGGGAAGAAAGAGCAGCAGCGCTGCGCTGCAATCAAAAATAGCCCGAATACCAGTGTGCGAGAGCGCTTTTCACTCTGCTTTCGGTCTTTTTTTGGCAATCGCCAGAACCGTATCGTTGGAAAGCAGGTCATCTACGGATACGAAGAAATACTTCGTAATCGCTTTCAGCGAATCGATGCACTGCGCGTTCGAAAAGAGGCGGAAGAGGCTTTGTATGGCGGTTTTCTCGAAAGGTATTATGCTGAAAACCATGTCGGCAGGCAGAGAAAATAAAGGAATCAACAGTGACGGAAGAAGGATCATTGCTGCGATATTGCGATCAGCGCGCGTTTATCGAAGAGGTGAAGACGAAATCCGATTTCGAAAGTCCAATTCAGACCGAGCCGGGCGACCGGCTGATTACGCTGTCGACCTGCGCATATGCGTTTGAAAACGCGCGGTATATCCTGATCGGAAGGCTCGTTCCGGCGGAACAATGCGCGGCGGATATTTCGGATACGGAGGAATGAAGGCGCGCGGGCGCTTTTTGCGCGCTGCCCGAATTGGATCAATGAAGCTGTCGGCATTGCCGGCGACTTTTTTGATTTGAAAACGGATTGACATTGAATTATTGTTAATGTATAATATGTATAAGAAATAATGCTAAAATTGTTATTGAATGGAGAAAAACAATGTTCGTTACGCATCGGCGCGAGGATGGAAGCTTTCAGCCTTTACGGGAGCATTTGACGAATGTCGCGGAACTGGCGGGAGCGTTTGCGCGCGCGATCGGTTCGCCAGAGGAGGGGTATCGAACCGGACTTTTGCACGATATTGGCAAATACAGTTCTGCGGCGCAGGCGCGGCAGCGCGATCCGGAGCACGTTGCGCCGGTGGATCATTCGTCGGCGGGCGTTCAGGTGGCGGCGCGGGTTTTGAAGGATATTCCCGCGGCGTTTGCGATTGCGGGGCATCACGGCGGGCTTTCGGAGGAAAGCGACGAAGGCTTTATGATGCGCTTTGTTAAGCCGCTGACGGGCGCGAACGACCCTTCCGAATGGAAGCGCGAGATTTCCGTTTCCGCACAAACGGACGAGCCGGAATGGGTAAAGCGCAGATTCGAATCGCCGGAAGCGGCGATGTACACGCGAATGCTGTTTTCATGTCTGGTGGACGCGGATTTTCTGGATACGGAGCGCGCGATTCAAGGCGAAACGGCGCGCGGCGGATTTGCGGAAATTCCCGAATTGCTGGAAAAGCTGAATAAACACGTTGCGCCGTGGCTGGAAAGCCCGCGGAACGAGCTATGCGCGCGTCGGAGCGAGATTCTGGCGCGGTGTCTGCATGGCGGCGAAGAGGAGAAGGGGCTGTTTACGCTGACGGTGCCGACCGGCGGCGGAAAGACGATCGCATCGCTCGCGTTTGCACTCAGTCATGCGAAGGCACACGGGCTGCGGCGCGTGATTTACGTTATTCCATATACGAGCATCATCGAGCAGACGGCGGAGGTGTTTGCGGGCATTCTCGGGCGCGAAAACGTGCTGGAGCATCACAGTCAGGCAGAATTTGGCGGCGAGGACGGCGAGGACATTGCGGCGATGCGCCGGCGCTTTGCGTGCGAAAACTGGGACGCGCCGGTGATCGTGACGACGGCGGTGCAATTCTTTGAATCAATGTACGCCCGCCGAACGTCGAGATGCCGGAAACTGCACAATATCGCCGAAAGCGTCGTGATTTTTGACGAGGCGCAGACGATGCCGGTAAGCCTTCTGAAGCCGTGCGTATTTGCAATCGCGGAACTGGTGCGGCATTATGGTGCGACGGCGGTTCTTTGCACGGCGACGCAGCCGGCGCTGGAAAAGCTGTTTTACGAATGCGCGCCGGAAATCCGAATGCGCGAGCTCGCGCCCGATCCGGACGGGCTGTTTGAATTCTTCCGGCGGGTCAGCTTTGCTTTCGAGGGCGCAATGACGGATGCGGAGGTCGCCGCGCGGCTTGCGGGTGAGGAACAGGTGCTGGCGATTGTGAATACGCGCAGACGCGCGCGGGAGATTTTTCAAATGCTGCCGGCGGATGGGCGATTTCATCTGTCCACGCTGATGACGGCGGAGGATCGCGCGAAAACGCTTTCGGCCATTCGCGAACGGTTAAGGCGCGGCGAGCGCTGCCGGGTGGCGTCGACATGTCTCGTGGAGGCGGGCGTGGACGTGGATTTTCCGGCGGTCTGGCGCGAAATGACAGGGCTGGACAGCATTTTGCAGGCGGCAGGGCGCTGTAATCGCGAGGGAAAACGCGCGGCGGAGGAAAGCTGCGTGCACATTTTCGAAGGCGAGGGGCGCGTGAATCCCGAGTTGATGCTGCGGATTTCGCCGGCAAGAGCGGTTTTGGAAGCGCATTTGGAGATTCATTCGCGCGAAGCGGTCGCAATGTATTTCCGAAGGCTGATCTGGGCGAGCGGCGATGAAAATCTGGACAAGCCGAGGATTCTGCAATCGGAATCCAGGCTGCATTTTCGGCAGACGGCGGATAATTTCCGCATGATCGACGATCGCGGTGCGCGGACGGTATACATTCCGACGGGAGAAAACGCTGACGATCTGGACGCGCTGCGTCAGGGATTTGTTTCGCGCGCGCTGATGCGGCGGCTTGGGTGCACGGCGGTGAACGTAATGGGTTATGAATACGATTCGCTGCTGAAATCCGGCGCGGTGGAGGATCACGCGGCGGAGGGCTACGGCATTCTGCTGAATATGGATGCATACAGCGCGGAATGTGGGCTGAACGTGCGCTGCGAAGGCTGGGCGGCGTTCTTTGCATGAGCAACGCCCGAACAACGATGGGGTTGTTCGGGCGCGGCTGGGGGGAACAAAAAATAATAAAATATTTCAATCCACGGCTATCCGCAGTTCAAACGGTCGTTCATCCACGGATCTCTCCGACAAATTCTATGATAATTGCAAAACATAGGCTTGTCAAGAAGAAATTGCAGGACATAAGAAATGATCAATGGGACGAATACAAAAAATAAAAAAATGAAAAAATGCTATTGACAATCACGAAAATCAGTGCTAAACTATATTCGTCCGGACAAAGGGGAACGACGAAACAAGGGAGGTGATGCGGATTGTCCATTCTGATGGAGGTTTGGGGAGAGCGGGCTTGTTTTACACGCCCGGAAATGAAGACGGAGCGCGTGAGCTATGACGTGCCCACACCGAGTGCAGCGCGCGGTATGATCGAGAGCGTCTATTTTCATCCGGGGATGAAATGGACCGTGGATCGCATTTGGGTCCTGAATCCGATCCGCTTTGTGAATGTGCGCCGCAATGAGGTGAAATCCAAGATTCTTGCGTCCAGCGTGATGCAGGAGGCGAACGGCGGAAAGTGCGGCGGCATTTACACGACGGAGGACATTCAGCAGCGCGCCGCGATGATGCTCAGGGACGTGCATTATGTGTTCGAAGCGCATTTTGAGATGACGGAAAAGGCGAATCCTTCGGACAACCCCGGCAAATTTCAGGATATTGTGAAGCGCCGCCTGCGCAGGGGCGCGTGCTATTCGACGCCGTATCTGGGCTGTCGCGAATGCACGGCGCACTTCCGCCAATGGGAGGGCGGCGAGATTCCTGCGATCGATGAGACGCGCGATCTGGGTTATATGCTTTACGATATGGATTATTCGGATGAAAACGACATTCAGCCGATGTTTTTCCGCGCGAAAATGGAGCGCGGAATGATCGATCTGGCGAACTGCGAGGTGATTAAATGATTTTGCAGGCGCTGGTTCGCAGCTATGACGCGCTGGCGGCGGATGGAAAGCTCGATCAGCCCGGCTGGCTGGAAGCGAAGGTTTCGTGGAGCATCGAACTGGATGCGGACGGGCGATTGAAGCAGGTGATTCCGCAGGGAAGCACGGATGAAAAGGGCAAGCGTACAGTCCGAAACATGATATTGCCGGTGATGGTAAAGCGCGCCAGCAACGTCGCGGCGAATTTCCTGTGCGACAACGCGATGTATATGCTGGGCGTTGATCTGAAGGGCAAGAAAGCGCGCGCAATGGAATGCTTCCGCGCGTGCGCGGCGCGACATCTGGAATTGCTGGAGCATACGGACGAGCCGTTCGCGCGGGCAATCTGCGCGTTTTTTAAGACATGGGACGCGGAGAATGCCGAATCGCATCCACTGATTGCGCCGATTCTGGAGCTTTTGAAAGCCGGCGGCAATCTGGTATTCAGCATGAACGAGGCGTTCGCCCAGGACGTTCCGGAGATTCGAGCGGCGTGGAATTCGGCATATGGCGATCAGGAAAACGCGGTGCGCGGGCGGTGTCTGGTCACGGGCGAGGAGGGCGCGATCGCGATTCTGCATCCGAGTATCAAGGGTGTTGCCGGCGCGCAGGCGACGGGCGCTTCGCTGGTCTCATTCAATGCGCCTTCCTATGAATCCTATGGCAGGCGTGAAGCGCAGGGGCTGAACGCGCCGGTGAGCGAGCACGCGGCGTTTGCCTATGGCGCGGCGCTGAATTATATGCTGCGCGAGCGCGATTACCGAATGCGTCTGGGCACGACGACGATGGTTTTCTGGGCGGAGGGCGCGGCGCGCGAATACGGATCGGCGCTTGCGTGGATGCTTGGAAATGCCGACGACGGCGTAGATCAGGCGATGCTTGAAAACGCGGCGGCGGATTTGCGAAGGGGCAAAACGGCGTTTCTGAACGGCGTTCCATTGCATCCGGAGAATCCGTTTTATGTGCTCGGGCTCGCGCCGAACGCGTCGCGGCTCTCGGTGCGGTTTTTCATGCGAAACAGCTTTCAGGCGTTTGCAGTGAATTTGAACCGGCATCAGGAGCGGCTGAAGATCGTGGGCAACGAAAAGCGGCGCGAAATGTCCGTATGGGCGCTGCTGAACGAGACGGTCAATCCCAAGAGCACGGATAAAAAACCGCCGGACGTGCTGGTGGGCGAAGTGCTGCGCGCGATTCTTTCCGATGCGCCGTATCCCGCGTCGCTGTTTGCACAGGTCGAGGTGCGTCTGCGCGCGGAGCAGAACGTGACATTCGGCAAGGCGGCGATCATCAAGGCGTATCTGATCAAAAACGTGGTGCGCGATTCCGAAACGCATCCGATGAAGGAGGTTTTGACGGTGAAACTGAATGAGGAAGCGAGCTATGCGCCGTACGTGCTGGGGCGGCTGTTCGCTGTACTGGAAAAAATGCAGATTGACGCGGTCAATCCGGGCGCGACGATTCGCGATCGGTATTTCAGTTCCGCGTGCGCGACGCCGGCGGCGGTGTTCCCGACGCTGATGCGGCTTTCGCAGAGCCATTTGAGCAAGCTGGAGACCGGATCGAGCATTTATTATGACCGGCTGATTCAAAATCTGTGCGGAAAGCTGACGGAAACGCTGCCGAGGCATCTTTCGCTCGAGGAGCAGGGCGCGTTCCAGATCGGCTATTATCATCAGAAGCAGGCGCTTTACACCAAGAAGGAGGACAGGAACGATGGCTGAATGTATTCGCAATCGATATGATTTTGTGGTTCTGTTCGACGTGGAAAACGGCAATCCTAACGGCGATCCCGACGCGGGCAATATGCCGCGCATTGATCCGGAAACCGGCTGCGGACTGGTAACGGACGTTTGCCTGAAACGCAAGATTCGCAATTACGTCGAAAGCGTGAAGGAAAACGACCCCGCATACGGCATTTACATCAGCGAAACCGAGCCGCTGAACCGCAGCGACCGCAAGGCGCTCGCGGAGAGCGGTCATCCGAATATCAAGGACAGCGACCTGAAGACGCTGAAAAAGGCGGATAAGGATATCGATCAGAAGCTGCTCGACTACATGTGCAGGCATTATTTTGATATTCGCGCGTTCGGCGCGGTAATGACCACGTTTGTGAAAGCCTCTCTGAACTGCGGACAGGTGCGCGGGCCGGTACAGCTTGGATTTGCGCGAAGTGTCGATCCGATTTTGCCGCAGGAGGTTACGATTACCCGCGTGGCAATCACGACCGAGGAGGACGCGGCGAAAAAGAACACCGAGATGGGCAGAAAATACATCGTTCCCTATGGCTTGTACCGCGTGGAGGGATTCGTTTCGGCAAATCTCGCGCAGAAGACGACCGGCTTTTCCGAGGAGGATCTGAACCTGCTCTGGCAGGCGATTCTGAATATGTTCGAGCTTGACCGCAGCGCCGCGCGCGGCAAAATGGCGACGCGCAGCCTGATCGTGTTCAAGCATGAGAGCGAATTCGGCAATGCGCCGGCGTGGAAGCTGTTCGAGCGGGTACGCGTTGCGCGCAGGGAAGGCGTGAGCGTGCCGCGGAGCTATTCGGATTACGAAATTGCGATCGATACGGAGAACCTGCCCGAGGGCGTTGAGTGTACGGTTATGGGGTAAGAGAAGAGGATTATCTGACGCTATCCGGCATTCAGCATTATGCGTTTTGTCCGCGGCAATGGGCGCTGATTTTCATTGAGCAGCAATGGGCGGACAACGTGCGCACGATCGATGGAAATCTTCTTCATCGCCGCGCGCACGACGAGAACCTGATCGAGCGGCGCGGCGATATGCTGATTGCGCGCGGCCTCAGGGTGGTTTCGCATGAACTGAATGCGACGGGCGTTTGCGACGTCGTTGAATTCCATTCCGACCCCGGCGGGATTTCCCTGCCGGGGCAAACGGGTTTGTGGCGCGTTTATCCGGTGGAGTACAAGCGCGGCAGCCCGAAGGAAAACGACGCGGATGCGCTTCAGCTATGCGGACAGGCGATGTGCCTGGAGGAAATGCTGCTGTGCAAGATTCCGGAGGGCAGTTTGTATTACGGCGAAACGCGCAGGCGGCAAAGGGTGGATTTCAATGCAGAAATGCGCAATCGCGTGCGGGAAATGCTCGGCGCCATGCGCGATCATATGCGGCGCGGCTATACGCCGCAGCCCAAGCAGCTCAAGCGCTGCAACGCGTGCTCGCTTAATGAAATTTGCTTGCCGAAGCTCAGGCGAACGCCCAAAGTCGGCGACTATTTGCGTCAGGCGGCGGAAGATGCGACGTGAGAAAACGGGGAAGAGGCACGGGAAACGGACTGCGAAAAGAGAAACCGGCAACCGGCGGAACGCGCGATCATATGCGGGAAATGCGCAGCACCGCGCGCGATCATATGCGCTGCGGCTATACGCCGCAAGCCAAACAGGGGATGAGCCGCGGGAAAACGGAATGCGCTTTCGCCTTCTCGCGCATGGTCGGCAAAGGCTGAATTACCTGCCGGCAATGCGAAAGGCGAACGTTGATCCGGATGCTGTGCGATTGGCAAATGGGCGCGGATAAGCGAAGAGAACGCTATGGGCGAAGTTGCGCGGTTGAAAAAGAGGCGAGGATGAGCGGAGAACGCGCTGCGGGTGAAGCTGCACGGCGAACGAAGATCGTGACGCGTGTCTATCGAATGCCGACGGTCGTTTGAAGGCGAATCCTGCCGTCGGCATGAAGCGGCAAAAATGGACTGCGGAAAAGCGGAATGCACGTTCACCTGTCGCAAATGATTGGCAAAAGCTGAATCGTTTGCCGGCAATGCGAAAGGCGAACGCGGAGTTGCACGCCACACGCCGCAGATGAAAGACGGAAACGCGCTGCAATGCGTACCTGCTGGACGCGGTTCGTTTTCTTATTTTAACTGCTTTCCAAAGATGTGGAAGCACCCATTCGCTCAATTTGAACTGCGAAGGAAGACCGATCTTGGAGGATAAAGCATGAGAAAGATGCTGAATACCCTGTTCGTTACGTCCGAGGAGGCGTATCTGGCGCTGGAGAACGAAAACGTGGTCGTCTATCGCGATTCCGAGCGCGCGGCGCAGTATCCGCTTCAGGTGCTGGAGGGCATACTCTGTTTTTCCTATAAGGGCGCGAGTCCTGCGCTGATGGGCGAATGCGTGCGTCGCGGGATCGGGCTTTCGTTTTTAACGCCGAGTGGGCGGCTGCTGGCGCGCGCGGCGGGCGAATCGCAGGGCAATGTGCTTTTGCGAAAGGAGCAGTACCGCGTGTCCGACAGTCCTGAGCGCAGCTGCCGCGTGGCACGGAATTTCATCTTCGGAAAGGTCTATAACGCGCGCTGGGTGCTCGAACGGACGCTGCGCGACCATGGGCTGCGCGTCAATGCGGATGCGCTGCGCTGCGCATCGAACGACATTCAGGCGCAGCTGAAGCCGATTCTTGATTCGGAGGATCTGGATGCGCTGCGCGGATTGGAGGGCAAAGCGTCGGCGCGCTATTTCGGCGTGTGGGACGAAATGATTCTGAACCAGAAGGAGGATTTCCGCTTCGAGGGCAGAAATCGCCGCCCACCGCTCGACCGCGTGAATGCCGCACTTTCGATGGCATATACGCTGCTGACCCACGATTGTGCGGCGGCGCTGGAGAGCGTCGGGCTGGATGCGTACGCGGGGTTCATGCATCGCGACCGCCCGGGGCGCGAATCGCTGGCATTGGATTTGATGGAGGAGCTGCGCGCGCCGCTGGCGGATCGGCTGGTGATCACGATGATCAACACGCGCGCGCTTCAGAAAAACCATTTCCGGCGGCAGTCGGGCGGCGCAGTGCTTTTGACGGACGACGGGCGCAAGGTGCTGCTCGGCGCGTGGCAAACGCGGAAAAAAGAGGAGATCACGCATCCGTTTCTGAAGGAAAAGCTGCCGTGGGGCCTGATTCCGTATGTTCAGGCGCTGCTGCTCGCGCGGCATCTGCGCGGCGATCTGGAGCAATACCCGCCGTTTCTATGGAAGTAGGGGGAGAAAATGCTGGTTTTGATTACATACGACGTAAACACTGAGGATGCGCAGGGAAAGCGGCGGCTCCGGCGAGTGGCAAAGAAGTGCGTCGCGCACGGACAGAGGGTTCAGAATTCGGTGTTCGAATGCAGCGTGGACGCGGGGCAGCTGCGCCTTTTGCAGGCGGAGCTCGCACAGCTGATCAATCCGGAAAAGGACAGCCTGCGGTTTTATATGCTGGGCAATCATTATCAATCAAAAATCCAGCATATCGGCGCGCGCCCAACCTATCAGCCAGACGATGTGCTGATGGTGTGAAAAGGGGAGACTTTCGATGGACAAAAATGCTGCCGAAGCAGTATCGATTTGTATAGCTTTGCGCACTATATCTGACCGACGGGGCGAATTCCAAGGCAACAGGGGGGCGTGTCTAAGAAAAGAAAGCAATCACAGCTGCAAAAGCAGCGCATTCAAGTAGACAAAACGCAGTGCGAAGCCCAAGCGCTCATGAATTCTTCGCCTCCTTCGCACCGCTAAAACCACTCGAAATTGGCAAACGTTCTCCAATAAAAGCAACCACACCCCGCCAATCAAGAGTACCCCCGCGGAGAATTCAGCAAAAATTCCAAAGAATCCGACCATTCTTCATAGATTTTTGCAGTCGCCTCCCACCCGGGAGGCGTGGATTGAAATGTGTAATGCACAAAGTTTATTGAAATTATTTGTTCAACGTCGCCTCCCACCCGGGAGGCGTGGATTGAAATCAACCTGCTCATGCGTGAACTGCCAAACCATTTTGTCGCCTCCCACCCGGGAGGCGTGGATTGAAATAAGCGCGGCGTAAAGATGAAAAAAAGGTGAAAAAACGTCGCCTCCCACCCGGGAGGCGTGGATTGAAATCTTATACCACTGCTTATCCGCGTCGGAAACATAGTCGCCTCCCACCCGGGAGGCGTGGATTGAAATTGCGTCCGCGACCATCTCGATGACATCCGGCTGCTGTCGCCTCCCACCCGGGAGGCGTGGATTGAAATCCGCCTTGGCGATTTCACGTTTGATGCGCTTGACGTCGCCTCCCACCCGGGAGGCGTGGATTGAAATACGTATCAGCAGGGCTTCTGCGGTACGCAGAAAGTCGCCTCCCACCCGGGAGGCGTGGATTGAAATAACGAGGTGAAGCAGAATGTCGCTGTCACTACCGCGTCGCCTCCCACCCGGGAGGCGTGGATTGAAATTGGTTTGCGAACATCTGTGCCAGCTGCATAGGATGTCGCCTCCCACCCGGGAGGCGTGGATTGAAATGATCTCATTTTTTGCGGTGGCATTGACATTGCCGTCGCCTCCCACCCGGGAGGCGTGGATTGAAATGGATCATGCCTCTAAAGCGGGAGGCGAAACCGAATGAGTCGCCTCCCACCCGGGAGGCGTGGATTGAAATGTTTCGTCCTTCATAATATTTTCGCCATGCCATCGTCGCCTCCCACCCGGGAGGCGTGGATTGAAATGGATTTGCTTCAACTCTTCCGATGGGGAAATCGAGTCGCCTCCCACCCGGGAGGCGTGGATTGAAATGACGCTCAAATCTTTGGGACGCGTAAGCAACTTGTGTCGCCTCCCACCCGGGAGGCGTGGATTGAAATCCCGGTGATAGTGGGTTGACATGGATGCCCGAAGTCGCCTCCCACCCGGGAGGCGTGGATTGAAATGACGAAGTTGAACATATCATTAAAGATGATTTGGTGTCGCCTCCCACCCGGGAGGCGTGGATTGAAATAAAACACCCGAAGTATGACAAGTTCATGAAGGAATGTCGCCTCCCACCCGGGAGGCGTGGATTGAAATAAAGGGAAATTCGCGCATGAGTTTGTAGGAGACGTCGCCTCCCACCCGGGAGGCGTGGATTGAAATGGCTCAGGTTCTTCGGGAGCCGTGTACTTAGTACGTCGCCTCCCACCCGGGAGGCGTGGATTGAAATACAGCTCATAAAAGAACGGCGTATGCCGAGCAAACGTCGCCTCCCACCCGGGAGGCGTGGATTGAAATATATCGCATGCATACGTTATTATATACCACCAGCGTCGCCTCCCACCCGGGAGGCGTGGATTGAAATAAGGGAAAGTTCGTTCATGAGGTGGACGGGGATTCGTCGCCTCCCACCCGGGAGGCGTGGATTGAAATTTACACCGAATCGAAGGGTTATCCTCGGTACAAGGTCGCCTCCCACCCGGGAGGCGTGGATTGAAATGTCTGATACTCCATTGAGATTTCCAACAACTTTGTCGCCTCCCACCCGGGAGGCGTGGATTGAAATAACACCAATTACAGCGTCTCGCAGATGCAGATTCCCGTCGCCTCCCACCCGGGAGGCGTGGATTGAAATCGTAAAACGTTCCACATTTGCCCCTTTTATCCCCCGTCGCCTCCCACCCGGGAGGCGTGGATTGAAATCGCTGTGCTGATATCCCACACATCAAGGACGTGATGTCGCCTCCCACCCGGGAGGCGTGGATTGAAATACCCCGAACATGTCGCAGAATATTTTCAGCTCAATGTCGCCTCCCACCCGGGAGGCGTGGATTGAAATCTTGAATTTGGCACGGGCGTATCTTATCCGATTGTCGCCTCCCACCCGGGAGGCGTGGATTGAAATTTATTCCAAAACCGCCGGAGGCCAATAAAAAGGCAAGTCGCCTCCCACCCGGGAGGCGTGGATTGAAATTTTGGATCTTTCGGCGAACGAATCGATCAAGTTGACGTCGCCTCCCACCCGGGAGGCGTGGATTGAAATAACAATCGCTGCAATTACCGCTGTATATCACGGAAGTCGCCTCCCACCCGGGAGGCGTGGATTGAAATAAGGGGTTGGGGCAGTGGCGCAACGGCGGATACGGTCGCCTCCCACCCGGGAGGCGTGGATTGAAATGTTGAGGCAAGAGGCGTGATGTACGGCGTGGTCCGGTCGCCTCCCACCCGGGAGGCGTGGATTGAAATGATTTCTATTCTGTCGGCGCTGTAGCCCTTGGATGTCGCCTCCCACCCGGGAGGCGTGGATTGAAATTACAAGATCGACGATATAGCGCATGAATGGGAGGTCGCCTCCCACCCGGGAGGCGTGGATTGAAATTCGATCGATGCGTTTGTCTATGATCGTGACTTCGTCGCCTCCCACCCGGGAGGCGTGGATTGAAATAAAGGAATGCGGCGGGGAATCATGCGCAACGTGTAGTCGCCTCCCACCCGGGAGGCGTGGATTGAAATGGCGAAGGGTGGATAAAAAGCTAACAGGAGTGTAGTCGCCTCCCACCCGGGAGGCGTGGATTGAAATAGTGCTTGCGAAAAAGCGCCGCAGCACCGTTACGTCGCCTCCCACCCGGGAGGCGTGGATTGAAATACGACCCTCGAAGGTGCACCCATAAGGGTGCACATCGTCGCCTCCCACCCGGGAGGCGTGGATTGAAATATACGCGGGAATCTCGACCGCGTAACCGCAATCGTCGCCTCCCACCCGGGAGGCGTGGATTGAAATGGCGTGCAGATGCTCTCCATGCCCACCAGACCCCACGTCGCCTCCCACCCGGGAGGCGTGGATTGAAATTTCGTAAGTTGTGTTCTCGGCATACTGCTTGCCGGTCGCCTCCCACCCGGGAGGCGTGGATTGAAATGCGATTACCATGAGTGGCTCGTGAAGCAACTTGGTCGCCTCCCACCCGGGAGGCGTGGATTGAAATTGGAACGATTAACGGTGAAACGCATACGCCCCAGTGTCGCCTCCCACCCGGGAGGCGTGGATTGAAATGTGATTTGGTGGGTATGCTTCCGGAGCTGATACCGTCGCCTCCCACCCGGGAGGCGTGGATTGAAATGCTCGGCGAAATCACGGATATCGAGCAAACAACCGTCGCCTCCCACCCGGGAGGCGTCGATTGAAATGCGATGCAGGCGTATACGTAATCGTCTA
>OLPR01002300.1_pt1 | contig 14256 bp, 28 predicted proteins | sample 1672761 | NCBI WGS metagenome assembly OLPR01 (sample SAMEA3136721, study PRJEB25190) | human gut metagenome | biome: human gut; feature: human-associated habitat; material: faeces | place: Austria | collected 2013 | reverse complement strand
TCAAACGGGGTTTTTCTTTTCCCTATTAGGCTTATGGAATTGCCAATTTTTTACCATTTTTACCAATTTTTCGGTATTTTTTGGCATCTTTTGGTAAATTTTGGTAAACGAAATTAAGCCCCAAAAGCGGCATCAATAACACTAATTTCTCTTCTCATATCTTTAAGCAAAGGTTTCACGTATCGGTTATATGTCGTGCTTACTTCTCTATGACCGAGCCACGCCGAAACTACAGAAACCTCAATCCCTGCATTGATGCAAGCAGTAGCAAACGAATGTCGAAGGCTATAAATCGTAAGTCTTGGCAGTTCGGTATGCTTGGCAAGAAAACGCTTTAGCATATCTGCTCCTGACGTTGGCTCCATTCTCTTACCGCTTCTTATCGTTATGACCGCACCAGTTGAATCTTCTTCACTCCATGACAAAATCGCTCTATAGGCATAATCGGGCATAGGCACATAGCGGTTAGATTTTGCGGTTTTAGGTTCATCAAGGGCAAACCCACCGCCTTCTTTTTCAACGTATGTTTGGTAGATATGAATTGTCCTGTTTTCGAGGTCGATACCATCCCAATCAAGACCAAAAATCTCTCCCCTTCTAAGCCCAAAACATAATCCAAGAATAAGTATTCTTTGAAGCATTGGATTAGGAGATAAGCCCTCCATCTTTTGCAAAAACTCACGGTGTTCAGCGAATGTAGACAGCCAAACACCGTAGTAGTCTTTCTCATGTTCTGATCTTTTAGGATATTGATAGCGATAACCAGCAGGATTCTTCGGTATCAGCTCCATTTCATAAGCAAGGCTCAAAATAGACGAAAGTGTTTCTCGTGCGTTCGTTGCAACCTTTTTAGTTGCACACGACGAGATCATTTCTTGGATACCGTAACGGTTTATATCTTCAAGGTTCTTGCCACTAAAAGCAGGTAGTATCCGCAGCCTAATATCGCGCTCATAGCATCGTTTCGTACTGGCTCTAAGGTTCTTCTTTTGTTTCCAAAAAATTGTTTCTATAAACTCATCTATCGTGATTCTTTCACGAACTAAGCGGGTGTCTTTTTGCACAAGCAAAGATCGCTCATACTTTTCTGCTTCTGTTTTGGTATCGAAGTGCTTAACGCGCCTATCCCGAGAACCGTCAAGCTTAGTGCCTAAAGTAACATCGACGCGCCATTTACCATTCTTTATTTTCTTAATCATGATAAAAGCCCCCAAAATCAGAAAAGCCGCTTGCCAGCAATGGCAAACGACCTTTCTTTTGTTGCTGGCTCTCGTAGAACACCAGCAACTGTATCACCATTAACTATATCAAAAAATATTCACAAATTACTACCAAGGGTAAGCATAAATTTCAAAGCTTGAATACTCTGGTATATCGTATGCATGAACATCGAATGGAACATAATCACCTTTTACAACATTGACAAACGAAAAGTAGCCAGCGATCGTTTCTCCATTCTCATTTTTGAGAAGAACAGAAACGTATGCAGATTCTTTATCCCAAGAATCGTCAACCTTTAGCCTTCCAGTAAAATCGATATCACCGAAGGAGCTTTTAGCATCATTTGTTTCTGTTACTTCATACGATGGAATTACAGTCTTATCCTTATTGACTTTATTCCAGTCTGAATCTTTTACGTAAGCATCAAATTCAACCGTTGCTGGCTTTGTTCCATTTCCGGCTTGCATTCCGAAAGTTATGGTCTCATGAGGTTTTATAACTGTCATTAACTGCTTATCACTAAACAAGATTTTCCCGTTTTCGTCTTTACCAGTGATAGTTACTGTTGGGTAATCTCCTGCAAAATCATCATTTGGGTTATATATGGACACACCATAATGGACATAGCTTGAACTGCTATATTGGTTTGAATCAGGAGCATACCAACCAGAATCGGTAATTTGTATAGGCTCTGGGTCTTTATTACCCCCTCCACAACCAACTAAGACGAACGACATGCATAGTGCAAGAGCGCACACCAACCCTGCTAATATTTTCTTTTTCATTTTCATCTCCCTTATTCCAGCTCTTTTTCAGGCTGAAACCACACCACAGTACCAGCCAATTCCACCGTTGTATCGTCACTTGAAGTAACAACTATATCGTCGTAGGCATCGTTAAATGAATCTGGCGAAAGGACGATAGCCGAAACCCCTTTATAAATCCGTCTCATTACATAATCACTTCCATCTATAGAAGCAACTGCGATTGAGCCATTAGTAGGCTCTTTGTCGGGGTCTATATATATTAGACAGCCTTCTGGGTACACCTTGTTCATACAATCGCCCTCGACCTTCAATAAATATCCGTGAGGGTGATTTGCTTTAACACTGTATGGAACCTGAACCTGTTCTGACATAATATCTGGCTCTTGCGCTTCTCCCGCATGAACCTTCCCAAGTAAAGGCGCATAGGCTTCAAAAGAAGCGTCTGGGCTTTTCGCTCCTTCTGGTATGGGCAGATACTTATTGTGTTCCTTTGCGGCAATACCGTATTTATCCGACAAAATGTCATCTTCTGTAATATTGAAATAATCACAAATCTTATCTACAGCATATTTTCTCGGTATTGACCCTTTTCTCCACCCAGTAACCGAAGATGGAGAAACACCAGCTATATGAGCAAGAAAATCTTGCGTTATGTCATACTTAACAAGTAGTGCGTCTATGTTTTCAGGGATACCCATAACGCCACCCCTTTTACGTGTGTTTCTTATTTCCTTAGTTATCACTATATTTTACCGATTATTTTTGATTTTTTCTGAACTATTTATTCAGTTTTACCGAATTTTGGTCTATAATGTTCAGTATGAGAGAAGGAGTTGATTAAAGGTTTGAGCGAAAACAAATTCACAATCGCGAGAAGAGCATCTGGTTTTTCTCTCGAAGAGGTTACAAAAATAGCTGGTCTAAAGTCTATCAGCACATATGTAACCCACGAAAAAGACCCCTCTCTTTTTCGTCTAAATGAAATATCTAAGATTTATAAAGCAATGAATCCAGAAGCGCAGCACATTCTAAGAAGTGCCGTAAACGATATTTTTTTGGACTAACCCTTTAGTTAAACTGAATATCGTATTTAGTTTAACCGTATGCACCTTGACAACTAAACACCCCCAATGGTGACAACAGCATCCTTTCCATGATGCCTTCTACCCCATTCGAGTCTTAATGCCAGCTGTTGTTACCACTGGAGGTGTTGCGACCTCCACCTTCCTAATCAGCAAGGGCTGGTATGAGCTATCAGCTCTTGCGCACTATCCGATCGAACAAAGGAAAACACATGGAAACACAAGAACAAAAACTCGTTAGAACAATGTATGAATACGCGATCGGGGTTTTTGAATCGGAAAACCCATCACCGAAAGACATTAACTGCGCAAATGACACAGCAGAACTTTTGTTTTGCCACGAACTTAACGAGAAGAAAGCGTCGATGTTAGACGAGTCTTTTTCTCTCTTAGAGACACTTAAAAAGAGTGAGCAGAGATGAAACGCGAAACCTTACGCAAGGCAAGGCTCGATAAAGGTCTTACCCAGCAGCAAGTAGCTGATTACTTGGGGATAACGCTTAGAAGCTATCAAGATATTGAGTATTGCAAGAACCTTGGCTCTATCAACGTCTGGGACGCCTTGGAGGACTTATTCGGGGTTCATCAAAGGAAGCTCCGATTAATTGAAGGTACGAATCACGACCAAGAAGATAATCAGTCGGAACATTGAATAAATCAGCAAGTTTCACAAGGTTATAAAGCGGTGGCTCGGACTTTCCTTGCTCATATTGCTGATAAGAGCGAAGAGCCATTCCTAACTCATCAGCGGTTTGCTGTTGAGTAAAGCCCCTGTCCATTCTTGATGATCTAAGTCTGTCTTTAAAAACCATACGCCCACCTCGTTGACATACGAGTTAACGTATCGTAAAGTAAATGAAAAATATACGTGTTGTTAACTCGTAAAGGTGAGCATGAATCAATTCTTAATCACAACAAACGAAACAGTATGTGCCAATTGCAAGCACTACAACCAGCATTACGGACTTATGCAAGGTAAGTATTTTGCGCTTAATTGCGGCAACTGCGGATACCCAAGAAATAAGAGCAGGAAGCCTTACGAAACTTGCAAGAACTTCGAAAGGAAATAAATGAGTACAAAAAAGGAAAGCCCCACCGAGGGCGGGGCAATCACGAAACACACTCGTGATTCTATCAGACATTACTTCGGAGAGCAAGTACCTGTACTTTGCTCACTCCAAGATGCAGCACTCATTACGGGTTTGTCTTACGAGTTTTTGCTTGCGTCCTCAAAGACAAAAAACAAAAACAAAGTACCTGGCTTTCGCCCAAAGAAAACCATGTATCGCGTATTCGTCGCTGAACTACCCGAATGGATGGAAAGGATAAGTCACTCATGAAAAACGCAACCGTAGCAATAACAATACTCGCCTTTTTAATCGGAGTGGGAATCATGTACATCATCGGTATAGGGCAAGTAAGTCAATCATCATATCAAGAGGGCTTACGTGTTGGCAAAGCATCAGCACAAGCCGCAGCCTACGACCAAGGCTACGAAAAAGGCTACGCAAGCGCACTCTACGAGGTGCAAGCATGAGTGCATGGGCAAGCGAAACCCACGCACTCGAAGCAGTTAGATGGGCAAAAGCACCCTATCCATCAAATCCCGAAAAGACCAACTGGAACGCTTTCTTTGAGAAAGTAAACAAAGAAGCAAGAAATCCTTACAAGCGAACCATCATGCGCAACCAAGTAAGTATGGGAATGAACAACAACTTGTATCCGACACTTTCACGGTTCGCGATTATGGCTGAACCAAAGCTTGCATCACTTATTAAGCCAAGACACATTCCAGTACTTGACTCACCAGCGGGAATTGAACTTCTAAACGATCTGTTTAAGCAAGCTACAGGAGAGCAGCCAAAAATCTACGACTGGCAGAACGCGAGAAAGAAATGATCTACAAGCTAGAAATTCCAGGCACGTTGCCAACATTAAATGAGTACGTCAATAAAGAGCGTACTAATAGGTTCGCAGCGGCAAAGATCAAGAAAGACACGCAGGAATATATACGGTCTTTTATTCCTTTTGGCTCACCACAATTTAAGGGAGCCGTTGTTGTTTCTTTTCGCTGGATAAGACCAGACATGAGAAGCGATAAAGACAACGTGGCGTTTGCCAAGAAGTTCATTTTGGACGCACTCCAAGAAGCGGAAATCATTGAGAAGGACTCATGGAAGCTATGCACTCCTTACGACATTGGGTTTGCCGTTAATAAGCAAAACCCAAGAACGATAGTTACGATCACGAACGATTGGGATTAAATGGACGAAACACAAGAGCTTGCAGTACCAAGCATAAAAAGAAACGAAATCGTTTCTTTAATCGAAGAAATGAACACCGAGGTTGTTAATTGCAACAAATCGGTACAAGAACTTAAAGTAACGCCAGAAATACTCGAAAAAACAGAATACAAGACGTTAAAGCACTTAGAACAGTCTCTTAGCAAAGACGTTACTAATGCGGACAATGCGCGTAAGGCATTCAAGAAGAAATGGCAAGAGCCTTACAACCTCATTGAAGCTGCCTACAAAGAAGCAATATCCGAACTCGAAAAGGTACACGCTTCTTACAAGGCAGAGCGAATCAAGAGAGACGAAAAATTCAAGAAGGAACGCTACAACATACTGCTCAATGAATATCGTGAGTTATTGGAAGGTAGCGACCTTACAGAACTTGAAAAAGCCCTCCCCTTCGAACGCATCCTCGATGAAAAATGGCTTAATCGCTCAACGAACGAAATTAAAGCGATTGACACCATGACCGCTAAAGTCTCGTCAATCCTTAACGAGTACAACGCGCTCCAAGGCACAAACCTAAAATGCCCCGAAGATACGCGCATTAAATTCCTCGAATGTTTGAGCCTATCAGAATCGCTCGAATACGACACTTTACGATCTATCCAAAAGGAGCAAGAACAAAAGCTACATGAGCGCATTGCGAAAGAGACTCCGAAAGAAGTCCCTGTCGAAGCAGAGAGAATCCCTATTGAGCCTAACCCCGTACCTCTAGCAGACGAACCACTACTTAATTACGTGATTGTTTTAGACCCCATTAAACGCAGCAAGATAACCGAAATAGGCAAGCTGCTAGGACAAGCAGGAGTAACAGGAGTCTTTAAGCAAGGAACGCTTAAAGACGTCTACGAAAGGGAATATCGTGGCTAGTATTCACGAAAAGCTATTTGCAATACAACAGGAATTAAAGGTCGGAAAGAGCCAATACAACAACTTCGGCGGATTCTCTTACCGCTCCAAGGAAGATATTTTGGAAGCGGTAAAGCCGATTCTAAAAGGCTTAAATGTTGTCCTTCTTTGCGAAGATCAACCAATCCTTATCAGCGACAAATATATCTATATAAAGTCTGATGTTCGCATCGTGGACTGTGAAACAGGTGAAAGTATTGGTGCTTCTGGTCTTGCAAGAGAGCCTGAAACAAAGAAAGGCATGGACACCTCGCAGATCACTGGCACAGCGTCCTCTTACGCAGGTAAGAGAGCATTAGGCAACCTCTTTGCATTAGACGATACATCGGATGCAGACCACTACGACAACAACGACAACAACCAAATCATTGGTCACTGTAAAACCTGCAATAGCCGCTTTTATTTCCCCAAAGGAACTACTGTTCAGCAGATGAATCAAACAACCTGCTGCCAGTCACCAAATTTTGAAATCGAATAGGAAGGACAGATCATGAGTATCAATCGAGTAACACTAACAGGCAACCTCACCAGACAGGTTGAATTATTAAGTACGGGTGGCGGTACACAAGTTGCCCGTTTCGGTATAGCAGTTAACGACCGTAGGAAAAACAACCAAACAGGCGAATGGGAAGATTATCCAAACTATATTGAATGCGTAATGTTCGGAGCGCGAGCAGAGAATGTTTCTAGGTACATCGGCAAAGGCTCGCGAGTTGCGATTGAAGGAAGGCTCCACTTTTCGCAATGGGAAAAAGACGGGCAGAAACGCTCAAAGATTGAAGTCATTGTTGACGAGATTGTTTTCATGAGCCAGCAAAACAATTCTCGACCCGTCCAACCAATGACACAAGCGAAGCCGATACAACAGGCTCAACCAGGGCAACCAGTAATGCAGCAACCACAGCCAATGCCGCAAATGCAGCCAGTACAGCCCGTACAACAGCAAATGGCAGGTATGCCACAGCCACAGCAGGTTGATTACTCAATCTATGACCAAGACATACCGTTTTAACCGCTTTCGAGAAAGAGAGATTATGGCTAATACCTTCACTTGTTTCGAAGAATTTGCTGATGCTATGGAAGACCTCACTCCAGAGGAGAGACACCAAATAGAAATAGCCATTTGCGAATACGGTTTCTTCGGTATCGAAACAGAGTTACCAAGGTTGCTTAAACCTACTTTCAAAATGATGAAAAAGGACATTGATTATAGCGTCAGTAAGCGAAGCAACGGTGGCAAGGGTGGACGTCCGAAAAAAGAAAAAACCACCGATATTGAAACCGAAAAACCTGTGGTTTCTGAAATTGAAAAACCAGTTTCCGAAACTGAAAAACCTGTGGTTTCCGAAAATACGAAACCCAATACAATACAAGACAATACAGTACAGAACAGTACAAAAGATATAGATAGTCCCGTTATCGCTGAAATCGTTGATTACTTCAACGAAAAAGCGAACACTTCCTATCACTCATCGTCCAAAGAAACCAAAGCGCATATCCGAGCCAGACTCAAAGAGGGCTTTACCGTCCAAGACTTCAAAACCGTCATTGACGGACGAATCAAAGCATGGGCAAAAGACCCGAAAATGTGTGAATACATTCGTCCTAAAACACTCTTTGGCTCAAAATTCGAAAGCTATCTCAACGCCGAAAAGGTAAGAAACTGCACGTCACAAGGAGGTGATGGGTTAGATGAAGTCTTTGAGGAATACGGCAAAATCTATGACGAACGGGCTATCAGCATCGAAGAACTTGACCGAATGGCAATCGCTAACTGACGAGCAGAAAAAGGCTCGAATTGCGCAGGTCAATGCACGATTTGCACAGTCTGACACCTCGAAGCTACAAGAGCGGATAAGGCTTTCAGGGATACCGAAAAAGTACCAGAAAGCGCAGCTCACGCCTTCGACCGAAACTCTTCTTGGCAAACTTAAAACGCATGAAATATCAGGCGTTTTGTTTCAGGGAAAAACAGGCAGAGGGAAAACTTACGCTTCATGCGCAATGCTCATGAGCCATCTGCAAACAGACCTCGGAAAGTTCGCAACGATGAATGACATTCTGAATCGAGTAAGAGCTGCTTATTCGAGCGGTGAAAGCCCTGATGAAATCTTTGGACGATACCGAGGGGCAAAGCTTCTGGTCATTGATGATCTGGGCAAAGAGAATGTTTCGCCCGATTCGATTATGCGCATTTTTGAGCTAATCGACGCGCGAATCAATAACGAATTGCCAACGATCATAACCACTCAATTCACGAACAATGAGCTGCTACAACGCTACTCGAACAAGGTCAATGACAGGGAAATGGCTTCTGCGGTGCTGTCAAGGCTAACCGAGTTTATGCCTATCGTTTTCCATGGCGAGGACAGGAGGGCAAGATGAACGACGGAGTAAGCCTTTTCTCGAAGTTACAAGAAACCATGGCGCAAGCCTTCGATGCTAACGAATCACTATTCGAACTTGGCAGAGAAAAAGCCGAAGCGGAAGCAGCCTATCGAACGGCAGTAGCAAACAAAGAGCTGGAACTTAGGCTCCAAGCCAAGCTACCAGCAAGCCTTATCCACGACTTAGCGCGAGGAAACGAAGAGGTAGCAGCCTTGTTTATCGAAAAGGAATGTTCGGCGGTTCTATACGAGAAAACACAAGAAGAAGTGCTTTTGAGAAAACGAGAAGCAGACATTTTGAGAGAGCAAATTGCAAGGGAGTATTCACGATGAAGTGTCCAAAATGCGGAAGCGAAAAGAGCAAAGTAATAAATTCACGCAAGCACGAAGAATACGCCCGTGAAGAGTCAATCTATCGAAGGCGTGAATGCTTAAAGTGCGGGTTTAGATTTTCGACCTACGAACTACGAGCAGATCAAATCACATTCGAGGATTGAGCATGAATGAATACGACAAAAGGCTAATGGACAAGCCCTCGATTGAAACCGAATGGTGTCCATTTTGCGGCAGACCAATTCAGAGCCGACACCACATTGTCAAACGGTCAAGAGGTGGGACACAAGGACCAACAATTACCGTTTGTGGCTACGACAACGTAACAGGTTGCCACGGATTGTTAGAACAACACTACCTGCACCTTAGATACAACGACGAAGCCCAGTGTTGGGAATTCCTAAAAACAGACCAGCCAACCAAACAACACATAGCCGAAGAAATGACTGGGTGGAGGTTATTACGTGTCTGACCGAGCCTATGACAACTATTCGTATTCACAAGCTTACAGAAGAGAAGAGAAACAGAAAGCAACCCCGTGCATTGAGTGTCCGTATTGCAGATGGGAAGAGTTTGACGGTTTACGAATCGGCTTTTGTCTAAGGGACGAAGCGTTTATTGACGAAGAATTTTTCGAAAGCGGAACAATGTGGGACTGCTTGAAAGGAGAAGATCAATGACAGGAACAGAACTTTTTGAGCTTCTAAAGAAAACCAAAACTTATTATGAGTATTACGCTTTACAAAAAGGCGATTACCCTCAAGGCGGGTGGGTAACATTTAACCTAAATGACCTTGCAGCCTTTATCGACAACTACTTTCTACCCCGCCCACTTTTCGGGGACGGGACACCTGTGAAAGTTGAGGACGAATTCGCGCGGCACAAGCCCAGCAATAGCGAGAAAGTCATTGCCTACTGCGTGTGGGATGACGGGTCTTTTTCGATTAACAACTTTCAGTATGACCAAGATCAACGAGTGAAAAAGCCAGAAAAAAAGCCTGATAGTTGGAAAAAGCTAGAAAGTGACTTCGTTGAGAACTCTGATACTGACTATTGCAAGTCTGTCATAAACAAAGACGTAACTAAAACAACTTTTGAAGAAGATAGGCGAGCTGTCCTCCAAGACGTTATTCGGCGCGTTAAAGAACTCGCTAAAGGAGATAGTGAATGACATACGGAGTCCCCTACAAGGGAAGTAAGAACTCAATCGCAGAATGGGTTGTTGAAAACCTACCTCCTAATGAAACTTTCGTTGACATATTCGCTGGCGGTTGCGCTATTACTCATGCAGCAATGCTTTCTGGCAAGTTTGAGAGATTTATAGCAAACGACAGACTAGAAGCACCAGAAATCTTTCTTAGCGCAATTAACGGAGAGTTTGAAGGATATACAACAGTACCAACGAGAGAAGAGTTTTTCGAAACAGACGATGAAGCCATGAAGATTATGAACTCATTCGGAAACGACCGAACAACCTATCTTTATGGCAAAGAAATAGGACCAATCAAAACAGAAGCCGCAAAAATGATTACTGGTGGATCTGTCTACGAAAGAAAGAAGTCATACTCACGTTTCATAAAAAACCTGTTCGCTTACCTCGAAAAAAAAGACATTAAAGAAAGAAAAGTAATAGAACTTCAAAACCTAGAACACCTTCAAAGACTTCAAAACCTAGAAAGACTTCAAAACTCGGTGGGGTCAAGTCAAGAACTGCTACAAATCCTACACCTTGACTACCGAAGGCTCGAAATTCCCGAAAACTCTACGGTATACGCCGACCCACCTTACAGGGGAACAAGCACAAAAGCTTACGAAACTGATTTTGACTTTGAAACATTTGATACGTGGCTTTCTATTGTCCCCTTCCCAGTTATCGTGAGTGAATATACAGCTCCAAAAGGTTGCGTCGAAATAGCAGCTAAAGAGAAAAGAGTTCTTTCTGACAGTAAAAACAGTGCAGGTAAAAGGCTCGAAAAACTTTTCATACAGGAGAGATTTGCAGAAGAATACTTTGAACAAATGAAAGGCTAGATATGAGCAAAATAACAATATTCCAAATTGTAATATTCGCTTCTCTTGCTTTTGTAAACATTGCATACGGAATCAACAACACCTTGAATGGCGAAACCCTTTTAGCCGAAATCGATTTTCTGTGGGTCGGAATATTAGTAATTCTTACTACCCTAGCCGTCATTCAAGATCAACTAAACACTATCTGCAAAAAGCAAGTAACTAAAACAACAATTTATATTGGCAAAAAGACGGAGTAGCAATGGAAGTAAAACTAATCGCAGCAAACAGCTATATGCCGCTAGACTTTATTGGTTCAATCGCTGGTATTTGCTATGGCAAAGACGATTCATCGAAGAAAAGAGCTATCAGGTGTTTCAAGAATGGACACATGAGCGTATTTGAACACCTTGTTTTCACATGGCGAATCAATGACATTTCAAGAGCATGTTCACACCAGCTTGTAAGGCACCGAATAGCTAGTTATACACAACAATCACAACGGTACACAAAGACAACTGGTGATGATTGGTACGTAATTCCACCTGAAATCAACGAAGAGAAAAAAGAGCTATTTTGCAATGCACTTGATTCGACAGTCAACACCTACGAAATGCTTTTGAAAATGGGTATCAAGCCCGAAGATGCGCGGTTTGCACTACCAGAAGCAACTAAAACAAAACTTTTCGTAACGATGAACGCACGAGAGTTTATCCACTTTTGCGAATTACGTTCAAGTAAACATGCCCAATGGGAAATACGAGAGCTTGCAGGAAAAATGAATGACGAAATCCGCCTATGTAACGACTCAATGAAAGAGTTCGTTGAAATGATTGAAGAAGGTATCCATGAAAACAATTAACGTCGGTAAAGTTGCCGTTTTCGACCACGTAGAACCAAACAAAGAACAGGCTTTGAAGATTCTTGAGGAAGCTGCGGAAGTATTTGGAGCGTGGCAAGAGTGGGATCGTAAAGAAATGTTTTACGGCGATACGAGGAATTCCGTTATTAACGAGATCGCGGACGTTATTCAGGCGTGCGCAAACCTCGTTTATTCGTTAGATCTTCGAGACTTAACCTCAGCTATGGGTCATTGCGAGCAACGCAACATTGAGCGCGGGAGAATCACGCCCGAACCTTTAGACACTGACGGAGTGCCAATTAAGATTGGTGACAAGCTTTACTTCGTAGGCGGAGAGGACACCCTGTTGAAGTGCGTAGGTTTTCACCCTGACGGTGACGTTATCTTCACTGATTGGGAAGAAACGGGAACAATGGCATACGAGAACGCCACCGCTTTTACTCACAAAAAGCCCGATAGCTGGGAGCAATTGGAAAAAGACATGAGCGCGGGAGCATACGACTATTGCGCAACCTTGCTTGACATCGACACGAGGAAGACCTTAACCAGCGAGGACAACGAGGCGTTTGCGGAGGACATTATCCGTCGCGCAAAAGCGTTAGCAGGTTTTGATGATGAATAGATGCAAAAAACTTGAAAAAGAGCTGTACCTGGCTACTTGCTCGGCATGTTGTTTTTTTGCGCGCAAATATACAGACCGCGCGGAAGATTACGGGGTTTGCCGCAGGTTTCCTAAATCGCGAAGGAAAGACAAGGATGATTGGTGCGGCGAGTTTGTTCGAAGGGAAAGCAAATGAGAGCTTATAAATGCGACCGATGCGGAGCTTTCACGACGAGTAACTTCTTTGTGCGAAAGCCGAGCCGATACGTGTACCGATTCGGCAAGAAGCGGCACCTTTGCGCGGACTGCGAAAGAAGCTTTAGAGAATGGCTTAATGATAGAGGTGGGAAATGGCAACCAAAGAACTAGAACCTTGCCCCTTTTGCGGCAGTAAAGCGAAGCCTGTTTTCCGAGGAAATTGCAACTACATTACTTGCTCAAACGCAGAAGAATGCTGGTGCGGTATGACGTGTCCAGTATCGACCAAAGAAGAAGCTATAGCAATTTGGAACCGCCGAGCAAAGGGGGGACGATGAGGGTTCTTGTAGCGTGTGAAGAATCCCAAAGAGTCGCAAACGAGTTTAGAAAACTGGGACATGAAGCCTACAGTTGTGACCTTATCGAATCTAGCGGAGGACATGATGAAATTCACATCAAAACCGACGCACTGCAATTGCTCAAAATGAAGTGGGATTTGGTCATAGCGCACCCACCTTGCACATACCTCGCTTGTTCTGGCAATAGGTGGTTTAACGAAGAAAAATATGGAGAGAAGGCACGAGAGAGAAAACGCTTACGAGAAGAAGCCGCCCAATTCTTCATGTGTTTTATTGAGTGCGATTCTCCGCACATTGCAGTAGAAAACCCCATTGGATACATGAGCACAGTTTACAGAAAACCAGACCAAATAATTCAACCGTATGAGTTTGGTGACCCAGAACGTAAGGCTACATGCCTGTGGCTAAAAGGACTAAGACCGTTAAAAGCAACCAATGTTGTTGACAAATCTTTAGTGATGCTTGGCAACGGAAAAACGCATTCAAAATGGGAAATCGAAAGCTTAAACATGAGAGCAAAAGAACGCGCAAAGTTTAGAAGCAAAACATTTCCTGGAATTGCTAAAGCAATGGCTACCCAATGGTGCGAGCAAATAGGTACGGAAGGAATAAAAAGTTATGAATGCTATGAGTAATGTAACTAACGAAGAGCGCAGAGAGGTAGCAACGAGACTCAGGTGTAACGCGCAGCTGTGCCCTAACGCGCTGTTCGACCTGCATGAAACTGTAGGCGATTCGACATACACACTAGGAGGGATCGCTACCCGTTTAGCCGACCTCATCGACCGCCCAACGTGCCACGACGTCACTGACCTCGACCGCGAGTCGTTCAAGTGCTCGCGTTGCGGGTACCGCGTGCTGTCCATCGACGGCGCACCGGATGCTGCAAAGCTGGTTTCGCCGAAGGGCGGAGTGGTTGACTTTGGATACTGCCCTAATTGCGGCGCGGAGGTAGTGGAATGACGAAGAACGACAAGATTTACGAAGCCTTCAAGACGGTAATGGAGTGCAGCTTCTTCCTCGCAATGGCGTTTGTGCCGTGGTTCCTTCTGGGGTTCTTGGTTTGGGCGGCGTTCGCATGGTAGAAGCAAAGGAGGGCGAGTGATGGCATATAGCGACTACGGCGCGTTCGTGTCCCTTTTGCGGCGGCGAGTGGAAGGACTTCGCGGAGCTGATCGAGGAGGTGCGCAATGACTGACGGATGGAACGTCAAGAGGACGGTCTGCTGTG
>OLPR01002296.1_pt1 | contig 14282 bp, 11 predicted proteins | sample 1672761 | NCBI WGS metagenome assembly OLPR01 (sample SAMEA3136721, study PRJEB25190) | human gut metagenome | biome: human gut; feature: human-associated habitat; material: faeces | place: Austria | collected 2013 | reverse complement strand
CCTTGGCATCCAGCCAGGACACGGCGCCGCACAGGCCCAGACGCTCGGGGGTGACGATGCAGACGTGGCTGGGGGAGAAGGCCTGGCACAGGATGCAGGTGTAGAACTTATCCACGGACTCGTCGGTCATGGACTTCAGGCGGGCATCACGGGCGACAAACGCCTCGTTGGCCTTGGCGCGGATCTCCTTGCAGCCCTCGGGACGGGTGCAGATGCGGACCTGGCACTTGTCCACCACGGTCTCATACTCGCCCTTGACCTTGGCATACAGCACCTCGCCCAGGTGACGGGCGCGGAAGCCGGCCTCGAAGGCGGACTTGGACACGCGGACGCGGATCATGTCGCGCTGACCGGTGTGCATAACGCCCTCGATGCAGTTGAGGAAGTTGTGGAACTTACGCTCGACAACCGGCTCGAAATCGGTCTGCCAGGACTTGCCGGCCACCTCCAGGGTGATGGTCAGGCAGATCTTGGAGCCGGGCTCGAACTCGTCGAAATCGGGGCCGTCCAGGATGATGGCGTGATCCTCGATATTCTGGGCCTCTTCGGTGCGGCAGAACTCGCAGCAGTCCACGCGGGAGCCGTCGATCTCGATCTGGGTGTCGTTCTTGCGGATGATCTCGCCCTCGAAGGCGTTGGAGAAGGCCACGGGGATGTCGATGTTGGTGACCTTGATCTTGATGTCGCGGGCCTCCAGAGAGGTCTCGATCCAGTCCTGGGTGTTCTCGTTGATGATCAGGGACTTGGGCACGGCCCACATGTCATCGGTATCGTTGGTGATGACGGGGAAGCCCAGCTGGATGGCGCCGGCGCCGCAGGCCACGGTGATGTCGGGCACAGGGGCGTAGGCGTTGACGAACGCGAAGATGCGGTGGAAGGAGTAGTCGATATGGCCGTCATAATCGCCGGGCTGGACAGCGCCGAAGATGAAGGCGGCGCGGACAACCAGAGAGATGATATGGCCCACGGACCAGATGTCCTCGCCCACGGGGACGACGCGGACGTCGAAGTTCATGGTCATGCCGCACTCGATCAGCTGGTCAATGATGCCGCCGATCAGGAACACGAAGATACCGCGGGACTGATAGCCCTTGACGGTCTCCAGAGCCTCCTCCTTGGTGGGAGCGGGGCCGATCATGACAACGAAGCCGGGGATGTCGCGGGTGACCAGGGGCACGCCCAGGGTACGAACCTCGGCGTCGGTGAAGTGTCCGTGGTAATTGGTGCCGGCATAGGGGTCGGGGTTGCGGGCATACTTGCAGGCCTCGATCATCTCGGCGGCGATGGCGGTGCCAACACCGGAGGTGAAGATATCCTTGGTCTTATACTCGCGGGTCATCATGGCCTTCACGTCGGCCAGGGTGTCGCGCAGCTCGCCCAGGGTGGTGACCTTCTTGCCCAGATAGGCGTAAATGCAGGACAGGTAGTAGGCCGTGTCCGGCATCTTCATGGGAGCGGACTCGCCCAGTTCGGCGACGACGGCGTTGATCTCTGCCTCCGCCTTGGCAAACATCTCGTCGGAGCCTCTGAATACTCTGTCAAATAATCCCATTGATCTATTTCATCCTTTCAATTATTCATGTCTCGTCGATGCGCGCCTTGATGGCCCGGATCTCTTCCACGGCCCTGGGGCTGACATCGTAGGGGGAAAGGCCGCGCCGGTCGGCGTCGATGACCTCGGCGTCGTAGCTGATAAAGCCCAGCAGGTTCTCCTCGGGGATGCGGGAGCGGACGAATTCACGGTCCGCGTCGTCCCGGATCTTGTTGGCCACCACGTCCACCTTGGTGACGCCAAGGTCGGCGGCCAGCTGCTTCACCTTCTCATAGGTCTGCACGCTTCTTGCGCCCGGCTCGATGACCACGATGAAGCGGTCCATGCACCCGGCGGTGCCGCGGCCCAGATGCTCCAGGCCCGCCTCCATATCCATGATGACTACGTCGTCCTTGCGGAACACCAGGGCGGAGAGAATGGACTTGAGCATCACATGCTCGGGGCAGACGCAGCCGCCGCCGCCCGTCTCTACCGTGCCCATCACCAGCAACTTGACGCCGTTGATGTCCCGGGCGAACTTGTCGGGGATATCGCTGACCTGCGGGTTCAGCTTGAAGAACTTATTGGTGTAGGTGGCGCCGGTGCGCTCCTCTACCAGCTGACGCATTTTGGAAATGGGGGTGATGGAATTGACCTCTTCCTCCGTCAGGCCCAGGGCCAACCCCAGGTTGGCGTCGGGATCCACATCGGCGGCCAGCACGGTACGCCCTTCGTCGGCGTACAGGCGGGCCAGTGTGGAGGAGAGCGTCGTTTTGCCTACGCCGCCCTTTCCGGTAATGGCTACTTTCATTGGTTCGACCTTTCCTCAGTCAAGATACGGCTCTTTCTCAGATGCCCAGCGCGGCGCGCTTGGCTTCGATACCGGCGATCATCTTGTCGCCCAGGCTCTCGATATCGGTGTCCACGATGAAGCGGGCTTCCACCCAATCCTTCACGCCGTGCTCACCCTGCAGCAGCTCCACCACCTCGCTGGAGCCCTTGGTATAGGGATCCACGCCCAGGTAGGTGTCGATACCGGTGGCGACGACGTAGTTGCCGATGGAGACGGCCTTCTCACTCATCCACTCGGGGGCGCAGCCACACAGGGGGATCTGGGAGATGTTGATGCCCCAATCCTTGGCGATGTCGGAGGCCAGCAGCATCATGCGGGAGATATCCACGCAGGAGCCCATGTGCAGCACGGGGGGAATGCCCACCAGCTCGCACACGCGCTTGAGGCCCTCGCCGCAGTATTCCTTGGCGGCGGGATCCATCAGACCGGCCTTGGCGGCAGCCTGGGCGGAGCAGCCGGACAGGATGACGATGATGTCGTTCTTCAGCAGCTTCTTCATCAGCTCGATATGAGCGGTGTCGGGACGGACCTTGGGGTTATTGCAGCCCACCATGGCCACGGCGCCGCGCAGCACGCCGGCCTTGACGCAGTCGATCAGGGGCTTGGTGGTGCCGTAAGTATCCACATGGGAGTTGCACACGCCGTCCAGCTCCTTCTTGATGGCCTCCAGAGAGTAGCCCACGCGGGCCTTGGTCTTCAGGTCGGGGATATTGACCAGCTCGGGACGGCGGTTCTTGAAGTTCTCGATGGCGGTCTTGACGATATTCTTGGCGTTCTCACCGGCGCTCTCGGCATGGAACTCGATGAAATCGGAGTCGGGGATACGGGCGATGGGAGAGGTGGTGATGAACTTGGTGTGGAAGCACTTGCTCAGGGGGCCCAGTGCGGGGAAGATGCACTGCACGTCCACCACGATGGCCTCGCAGGCGCCGGTCAGCACCACGTTCTCCTGGTTCAGGAAGTTACCGGCCATAGGGATGCCGTGACGCATGGTGACCTCGTTGCTGGTGCAGCAGACACCGGCCACGGTGATGCCCTTGGCGCCGTTCTCCTTGGCGTAGGCGATCATCTCGGGGTCGTTGGCATAGAACACGATCATCTCGGACAGGGAGGGATCGTGGCCGTGGACGATGATGTTGACGTTGTCCTTCTCCATCACGCCGATGTTGGCGGTGGTGTCGATGGGCTTGGGGGTGCCGAACATGACGTCGGAGAACTCGGTACCCATCATGGAGCCGCCCCAACCGTCGGACAGACCGGCGCGCAGGGACTGGCGGATCAGCGCCTCAGGCATGGAAGAACAGCCCATATGGGTCATATGCAGAGACTGGGACACCTCGCGGTCGATGGCGCGGGGCTCGATACCGGCCTTGCTCCACAGCTCCTGGGTATGCTCGGGCGCGCGCTTGAGGAAGCGCTGGACGCCGAAAGGCTTGCCGTATTCCAGCAGGCCGATCTCGGCCATCTCGTGGGCCAGGTCATAGATGTCCTTGCCCTCGGTCTCCACGCCCCATTCCTTGGCGATGCGGATCAGCTTGTCAGGATCCTTGACCTGATAGTTGCCGCCCTCGCGGGTCTGGTACAGGGTGTGCATGATCTCACGACCATGGTCGGAGTGGGTGGCGGAGCCACCGGCGGTGAAACGCAGATAGTTTCTGCCGACGATGCCGTGCACGTCGCAGCCGCAGATGCCGCGGGGGGCTTTGGGGGTGATACGGCAGGGGCCCATGGAGCAGATGCGGCAGCAGGTGCCCGCTTCGCCGAAGCCGCAGTGGGGGGTCTGGTTCTTTGCGCGCTGTTGCCAGGAATCCGCACCGACCTTGACGCCGTTTTCCAGCAGCATGGCCGTGGCAGCTTCCATCTGTTCCACCGTGATTAAACGATCCCAATCTTTCAAAGTGTAATCCTCCTAACGGTTTTTTCGCCGGTCACCGCAGCACGGCAGCCGGCTTGCTTATCATAACTTTTGTTGCCCTAACGATGACGGTTCCTCCCACCCTCATCTTTGTCACCACTTTAACAAAGTATTGGGCGCTTGTCAACAACGGAAAGCAAAATTTTACGTTTTTCTTGGAAAAATTTCATGGAATATAGCGGTTCTCCGGGCCGTAGCGGCATCTGTCCGCGGCCTGTCGACAAGCCCTGAAAACGCCCGGATTTTTCCGCAGGCGAAAAAGTCCGGGACGGCTTTGCCGCCCCGGACAGATGCTTATTCGGTTCTGAAACGCTTACTCGTTGCCGGGAAAACTGGGGATGGTGGCGAAGCCCTTGGCCAGGTCCTCGTCGGTGGGGATATAGTCGCCCATCTCGCCGTCGTTGTACTTGTTGTAGGCTACCATATCGAAGTAGCCGGTGCCGGTCAGGCCGAACACGATGGTCTTCTCCTTGCCGGTCTCGCGGCACTTGACGGCCTCGTCGATGGCGGCGCGGATGGCGTGGCTGGACTCGGGAGCGGGCAGGATGCCCTCGCAGCGGGCGAAGAACTCCGCCGCCTCGAAGACGCTGGTCTGCTCCACGCTGCGGGCCTCCAGATAGCCGTCGTGATAGAGCTGGGAGACGATGCCGCTCATGCCGTGATAGCGCAGGCCGCCGGCGTGGTTGGCGGAGGGGATGAAGCCGTTGCCCAGGGTGTACATCTTGGCCATGGGGCAGATCATGCCGGTGTCGCAGAAGTCATACTTGAACACGCCCCGGGTCAGGCTGGGGCAGGAGGCGGGCTCCACGGCGATGATGCGGTAATTGGCCTCGCCCCGGAGCATCTGGCCCACGAAGGGGGAGATCAGGCCGCCCAGGTTGGAGCCGCCGCCGGCGCAGCCGATGATGATGTCAGGCTTGATACCGTACTTCTCCAGGGCCGTCTGGGTCTCAAGGCCGATGACGGACTGGTGCAGCACCACCTGATTCAGGACGCTGCCCAGCACATAGCGATAGCCTTCGCGGGTGGTGGCAGCCTCCACGGCCTCGCTGATGGCGCAGCCCAAGGAGCCGGTGGTGCCGGGGAACTCGGCCAGGATCTTGCGGCCCACCTCGGTGGTGTTGGAGGGAGAGGGGGTCACGTTGGCGCCGTAGGTGCGCATGACCTCACGGCGGAAGGGCTTCTGCTCATAGGAGCACTTCACCATGAACACGCGGCAGTCCAGTCCCAGATAGGCGCAGGCCATGCTGAGGGCCGTGCCCCACTGACCGGCGCCGGTCTCGGTGGTGACGCCCTTCAGGCCCTGCTGCTTGGCGTAGTAGGCCTGGGCGATGGCGGAGTTCAGCTTGTGGCTGCCGGAGGTGTTGTTGCCCTCGAACTTATAGTAGATCTTCGCCGGGGTCTGAAGCTTCTCCTCCAGACAGTAGGCACGCACCAGCGGAGAGGGACGGTACATCTTATAGAAGTTGCGGATATCCTCGGGGATCTCGAAGCAGGCGGTGGTGTCGTCCAGCTCCTGCTTCACCAGCTCGGCGCAGAACACGCCGCCCAGCTCCTCGGCGGTCATGGGCTTCAGGGTGCCGGGATTCAGCAGGGGCGCGGGCTTGTTGGTCATGTCCGCGCGAACGTTGTACCAATATTTGGGCATCTCATCCTCGGTGAGGTAGATCTTATAAGGAATGTTTCTGCCCTTGAGCTCTTTCATGATATTTCTCCTTATATATTCTATTTCTATAATGTATATTTTTCTATTTACGCAAAATAGTCGATCTGCATGGCGTGCTTGACCTTGTCCAAAGTCCTGGCGGCCTCGGCCTGGGCGGCGAAGCTGCCCTTGCGGAGGATCTCCATAACGGCGGCAGGGTCCTTCGCCAGCTCCTGGCGGCGGGTACGGATGGGCTCCAGGGTCTCCTGGAGGACGTTGTTGAGGAACTTCTTCACCTTCACGTCGCCCAGACCACCCCGCTCATAGTGGGCCTTCAGCTCCGCCAGGTTGGCGTACTCCGGCAGGTAGCGGGCAAAGTGCTCGTCGGTGCAGAAGGCGTCCAGATATAGGAACACAGGGTTATCCTTTGTGTTGCCGGGGTCGGACACCTGCAGATGGTTGGGGTCGGTGTACATGCCCATGACCTTGGTGCGGACATCGTCGGGATCGTCGGCCAGGTAGATGCAGTTGCCGAGGGATTTGCTCATCTTGGCCTTGCCGTCGGCGCCGGGAAGGCGGAGGCATGCCTCGTTGTCCGGCAGCAGGGCGGAAGGCTCCACCAGTGTCTCGCCGTACAGCTCGTTGAAGCGGCGGACGATCTCGCGGGCCTGCTCCAGCATGGGAAGCTGATCCTCGCCCACAGGGACGGTATCGGCCATGAAGGCGGTGATGTCCGCCGTCTGGCTGACGGGGTAGGTCAGGAAGCCCATGGGGATGCTGTGGTTGAAGCCGCGGAGCTGGATCTCCGCCTTGACGGTGGGGTTGCGCTCCAGCCGGGCCAGCGTCACCAGGTTCATATAGTAGAAGGTCAGCTCCGTCAGCTCGCTGACGTGGGACTGCACCAGGATGGTGGACTTTTCCGGGTCGATGCCGCAGGACAGGTAATCCAGCGCCACCTCAAGAATGTTGTCCCGCACCTTCTGGGGATGGTCGAAGTTGTCGGTCAGCGCCTGGGCATCGGCAATCATGAAAAACAGCTTTTCAAATTTGCCGCTGTTCTGCAGCGTGACGCGGTTGCGGAGGGAGCCCACAAAATGTCCCACATGAAGTCGTCCGGTGGGACGGTCGCCTGTCAGAATGATCTTTCCCATGATCGTTTTCTCCTTTTTGTATGTAAAATTATTTCAGCATTAAAAAAATCTGTCCCATGGAAATTCTTCCATGGGACAGATTGAAAATACAAATCTGCGGTACCACCCACATTGACGCAAAAACGTCCACTCTGCACGCACCATCATGCGCTCCACCGGGGTAACGGCCGCGGATGCCGTCGGGTATTACTGGCCGTTTCCGGTGTTCTCCCCGCCCTCGTAAGTCCATTCGCCGTACATTCCGCTGCCCCGCTCCCACCAGATACGCGGCTCTCTGAAAGGTTCCTGTACGGATACTCCTCTTACTCGTTGGTTTGCTTTTTTGATTATGGACGTACTTTAGCACTTTTGCCGTGGGTTGTCAAGAGGGAATTTTTGATTTTTTTAGTTGCAAAGGATCGTAAAACCGTTGTAGGGGCCGGCGTCCCCGACGGCCCGCACGGCTGCGGCGGCATTTTCCGATGAACGGCGGGGCGTCGAGGACGCCGCCCCCTACGGAGTTCTTTCGACAGCTGCTGCGTAGGGCGGGGTGACCTCACCCCGCCGCCAGTCATACGGCACGGCATCGTGCGGCGGCATGTGGTCATGCCGCCCTACGAAGTTCTTTCGATGCCATGTTGTAGGGCGGCCTGACCTCAGGCCGCCGGGGGCAAAGTGACTCGTGTCCGCAGTCACGAAAAGCCTCTCACAGCGCTCTCATGAACTCCGGCTTCAATCCCACGCCGGACAGGCCCGACTGTACCTTGTCCAGCAGCGCCTGGCGGTCACGGTTCAGGGTGCCCTTCAGCGTCAGGTAGTTGCTGGCGTGGTTCATGCGGAACACGCTGCCCTCGGAGTCGATGTGCTGCAAAAACAGCTCTGTCTCCTTCAGCACCTCCACGGGGCTGAGCAGGGTGAATTCGCCCTCCCGCACCCACTGCTCCAGGGGTGTGCCCCGCTCCACCATCAGCGTCAGAAGGCCGATGTACTCCGGCTTCATGGCACTGAGAGCCTCCGCCGTGCCGATGGCGTGCTCACGCCACAGTGCCACGCTGCCAAGACCGGAGATGGCCGTCACCGACAGCGCCAGGCCGCAGCGGCGGGCCTTCTGTCCCGCGGCTACGATGGCGGCGGCGCTGTGGCCCTTGCTCATCCGCTCCAGCACCGCGTCGCAGCCGGATTCGAGGCCCATGTACACCATCTGCAGACCCCGGGCACGCAGCAGGCGCAGGTCGTCCTCCGACTTCACCTGCAGGCTGGCGGGCGAGGCGTAGCAGGTAACCCGCTGGCACTCAGGAAACAGGCCGTAGATGAGACCCAGGATCTGCACCAGCTCGTCTGTCTTCCGCATGAGGGCGTCGCCGTCCGCCAGGAAGACGCGCTCTACATGGCGGTACATCTGGCGGGCCATCTCGAAGTCCTCGCGGATCTCCTGCATGGGGCGCATGGCGAAATGCTTGTCGTCATACATATCGCAGAAGGCGCAGCGGTTATGGCTGCACCCGTAGGTCACCTGGACGATGAGGCTGTACGCCTCGGACGGGGGACGGTAGACTTTTCCCTTATAACGCATGGTCATCACTCCTTTTGCAGGTATTATGCCATACTTTCCGGCGTTTGAAAAGCATATTCTTTCCCGGCGGCGCATAGGCTGTGGCATATCAACAAACGAGGTGGACATCGTATGGACAACAATTTCAACCGCGTGCAGCTCTGCGGCACGGTGGACAGCGCGCCGACGCTGAGCCATGTGAACCACGCCCTGGCCTTCTATAAATTCACGCTGGCGGTAGAGCGCCTCAGCGGTCTTGCGGACAAGCTGACGGTGATCGCCGCCCAGCCGCTTCTGGAGCGCGCCGCCATCCGGGAGGGGGACACCGTCACGGTGCGGGGTCAGCTCCGCTCCTTCAACAACAAGAGCGGTCAGGGCAGCCGCCTGGTGATCTCCGTGTTTGCCCATGTGCTGGAAAAGGGCGGGGACACGCCCTTCAACGTGATCCAACTCTCCGGCGTGCTGTGCAAGCCGCCGGTGCTGCGGCGGACGCCCCTGGGCCGGGAGATCAGCGACATCATTCTGGCGGTGAACCGCCGGTACGGCCGGGCGGATTACCTGCCCTGCATCGCCTGGGGCGCCGTGGCCCAGCAGGTGGCGGCCATGACCACCGGCGACCGGCTGACCATCGAGGGACGGGTGCAGAGCCGTACATACACGAAAACCGAAAACGGCGTCTCCACCGAGCGCACCGCCTACGAGGTGTCCATCATGCGCCCGGCGGAGGTGGAGGAATTTCTCACGCTGCCAACAGCAGATACGGTAAATACATAACTTCCAGCATATTCTCCCTGTTGCATTGACGGCGTTCCTTATGGTATCATTAGGAAAATGCAGTCGAAAAAGGAGAATATACCATGCGCCATTCCGTCCACATCCACCTGCCGTTCCACACCCACCACCGCCCGGCGCGGTATGATGTGGACATGACCAAGGGCAATATCACCAGGCATCTGGTGAATTTTGCCCTGCCGCTGCTGCTGGGCAACCTGTTCCAGCAATTCTATGCGCTGGCGGATACCATCATCGTGGGCCGGTTCTGCGGTGTCAGTGCGCTGGCCTCTGTCGGCGCGACCGGGTCGGTCAACTATCTGATTCTCGGCTTTGTCATTGGCGTCTGCAACGGCTTTGCGATCCCAATCGCGCAGCTGTTCGGCGCGCGGGATTACAGTGATCTGCGCCGCCATGTGGCCAACGCCGCGTGGCTTTGCATTGCGGGCAGCGTGGTGCTGACCATCAGCACCGTTGCGCTGACCCGCCCGATGATGCAGCTGATGCAGACGCCCGACGACATCATTGACGGCGCGGTCATCTACATCGGCTGGATTTTTGCGGGCATCCCGTTCATCTTTTTGTACAACATGGTGGCGGCCATCATGCGCGCACTGGGCGACAGCAAGACGCCGCTGTACTTTCTGATCCTGACCAGTGCGCTCAACATCGGGCTCGACCTTTTGTTTATCGTGCCGTTCCATTTCGGCGTGCTCGGCGCGGCGCTGGCAACCGACATTTCGCAGGTCATCTCCGGCGTGCTGAGCTTTATTTATCTCCGCCGCAAGTTCGACGTGCTGAAAATGGAAAAGGACGATCTGGCCTTCTCGAAAAAGGCCAGCATACGTCTGCTGGGCATCGGTGTGCCGATGGGCCTGCAGTGCAGCATCACGGCCATTGGCAGCGTCATCATGCAGTGGGCGGTCAATGTGCTGGGCAGCACCGCCGTTGCCGCCGTCACCGCAGCAGGCAAGACCCAGGGGCTGCTGACCGTTCCGATGGAGAGCGTCGGCACGGCCATGGCAACCTACGCCGGGCAAAACCTCGGCGCATCCCGGATGGATCGTGTGCGACAGGGCGTCAACAGCGCAATGCTCATTATTTTGATTTACGGTGTGGCATCGGCTTTCGTTCTGCATTTTACCGACGTGCAGATCATGTCGCTGTTCCTTGACACAGCCAAGGAGGTCGACATCGTTGCCATGGGCCGCGAGTATCTATTCTGGAACAGCGTGTTCTTCGTGCCGCTGGGGGCATTGATCATCTGGCGCTACACCATTCAGGGACTCGGTTTCTCGTCACTCGCTATGCTGGCCGGTGTGGCCGAGATGGTCGCCCGCACGGCGGTGGCGATTGTACTGGTCCCGATTCTGGGATACTTCGGCGCGGAACTGTCCAATCCCGCCGCATGGATCGCGGCCTGCCTGTTCCTGTACCCTGCGTACCGCTGGACCTGCCGTCAACTGGACAACCGCCTGCTGACCGCCAGACTCCACATTCAGGGCGACCACGCGGAGACTGTGCTGTAAATAAGATAAAAGACCGTTCCGGTTCTGGAACGGTCTTTTTCATTTTGGCTGCGCAGTAGGGGCGGGGCATGCCCCGCCCGCAGCCTTCCCAGTAGCATATGCTTGCCATACAGCCGCGGGCCGGACATGTCCGGCCCCTACAGCGCTATTTTTCCCAAAGCCTCTTGCCGTCACCTTACAAACCGTATATAATAAGCCTATACGAAGCATATAAAGGGAAAGGAAAGACAATCATGCCGCAGAAAAAGCCGTTTATTACCCTTGCCCAGGCGAAAGAGATCGCTGCCGATATTCCCACCCCGTTCCACCTTTACGATGAAAAGGGGATCCGCGAGAACGCTCGCAGGGTCAACGCTGCGTTCAGTTGGAACAAGGGCTTTAAAGAATATTTCGCCGTCAAGGCCACACCCAACCCCTACCTGCTGAAGATTCTGCAGGAGGAGGGCTGCGGCGTTGACTGCTCCAGCTATACTGAGCTGCTCATGAGCGAGGCCTGCGGCTTCAAGGGCAGCGACATCATGTTTTCCTCCAATGACACGCCCGCGCAGGACATGAAGAAAGCCTACGACCTCGGCGCGTACATCAATCTGGACGACCTGACCCACGTTGCGTTCCTTGAAAAGGTCGCGGGCGTGCCCAAAACCGTCTGCTGCCGCTTCAACCCGGGCGGTGTGTTCGAGCTGGGCAACGGTATCATGGACAACCCCGGCGACGCCAAGTACGGTATGAGCGAGGATCAGATGGCCGAGGCTTACACCAGGCTGATGGCTGCCGGTGCCGAGCAGTTCGGCATCCACTCCTTCCTGGCCAGCAACACCGTGACTGACGACTATTACCCGAAGCTGGCCGGTATCCTGTTTGAGCTGGCCGTCCGCCTGCACAAGCGCACCGGCGCAAAAATCAAGTTCATCAACCTTTCGGGCGGCGTCGGCATTGCCTACCGCCCCGACCAGCGCAGCAACGACATTGCCGCCATCGGCGAGGGCGTGCGCAAGAAGTTTGAGGAGATTCTGGTGCCCGCCGGCATGGGTGATGTTGCCATCTTCACCGAGATGGGCCGCTTCATGCTGGCACCCTACGGCGCACTTGTCACCACCGTGCTGCACCAGAAGCATATTTACAAGGAGTACATCGGCGTTGACGCCTGCGCGGCCAACCTGATGCGCCCTGCCATGTACGGCTCCTACCATCACATCACGGTGCTGGGCAAGGAGGACACCCCCTGCGACCATAAGTACGACGTCACCGGCGGTCTGTGTGAGAACAATGACAAGTTCGCCATTGACCGTATGCTGCCGAAAATCGACATCGGCGACATTGTCTACATCCATGACACCGGCGCACACGGCTTCTCGATGGGCTACAACTACAACGGCAAGCTGCGCAGTGCCGAGGTCCTGCTGAAGGAGGACGGCTCCCACCAGCTCATCCGCCGCGCCGAGACGCCGGAGGACTACTTTGCAACGTTTGATTTCAGCCCCTTCTTCAAAAAATAATTCCGGGAGGACACCCCATTGTTTGAATTCCTTTTTGTTATCGGCATCGTGCTGGCGTTTTACGGCTACTCCGCAATGAAGAACCCCAATGTCTGGGGCGACCAGGGCCGCGACGAGATCAAACCAGAAAACTGGAACGGCTATGTGGTGCACAACGGCCAGTTCATGATGTACGCCGGGTTCTTTCTGGCTGCGCTGGCCGCACTGGATGTGATTTTTGACTTTGCGGGCTGGCTGTACATCCTGATCCTGCTGGGCGGTCTGGCCATGATCTTCTATCCGCTCGCCCATTGGATGCACGAAAAAGAGGGCAAATGGTGGCCCTGGCCGAAGCATAAAAAGAAAAAGTGAAACTCTCAAAAGCCTTCCCCCTCGGGGGAAGGTGGCCCCGCAGGGCCGGATGAGGGCAAGGTGTATCTGACTACTCAAAAACGGGTCATTGCCACAAGTTTTGCCCTCATCAGTCAGTGGTCGGAGCCACTGACGGCTTCCCCCGTGGGGGAAGCCAACGCAAACAAAAATGCCTGTGCAGGCTTCAAACCTGCACAGGCATTTTTGCTGTCGTAAGATTTATTCCGTCGTATCCGCCAGCATCTCCGCCACTTCTGCCTTGGTAAACTCGCCCAGCGGCAGCACCAGCTTAGCCAGCACTTCCTGCGGCAGACCTGCCAGCGCGGCACTCTGGTCTGCCTCGGCGTCCGCAGCAGGCAGCAGGTGAGAAAGCCCCTCGCCGTCCACCTCGATGCGGGCATAGTGCCCGGTGGCAATGAACGCGCAGTCCAACTCGGCAGCCTTGTCGGCCAGCAGCTGCAAAAGCCCGGCTGGCGTAACTTCGTGTTCAGCCGTGAATGTCTGCACCGCAAAGCCCTGCTGCCGCAAAATGCGCATGGCTGCGGCGGCGTCACTGCCGCTGTTCAATCCCAGCAGGACCTTATCCTGCTTTTCAAATGTGTTAAAGCCGTCCATATTTCTCTCCTTATGCCAAGGTCAGGCCTGACGCCCGCCGTATTTCTTGCTTTGCTCCACAGCCATGCGGTCACAGCGTTCGTTTTCGGGATGGCCGGCGTGGCCCTTCAGCCAGTGGTAGGTGATTTCATGCTTCTCGCTCTCGGCCAGCAGCGGGGCCCACAGATCCGGGTTCAGGGCGGGGGATTTGTCTGCTTTCTTCCAGCCGCGGGCGCGCCACCCCCTGGCCCAGCCCTTTTGCAGGCTGTCGATGACGTACTTGCTGTCGCTGTACAGGTCAATGGCGCAGGGCTCCTTGAGCTGGCGCAGCGCCTCCAGCAGGGCGGTCATCTCCATGCGGTTGTTGGTCGTGTTGGCCTCGCCGCCGGAAAGCTCCTTCTCGTACACCTTCTGCGCCGTGCGGAACCGCAGGATCGCGCCCCAGCCGCCCGGGCCGGGGTTGCCGCTGCAGGCACCATCGGTATAAATTTCAATATGCTTCATGCGTTGTACTCCGTATTCTGGTCTATAATACTACTATTATAGCAAGCCGGACTTCATAAGGCAAGATATTTGACATAGACGTCATTTCCGATTATAATAGAGTGTAATTGCATTGTGTGTTTTATCGGGCCTGGCCGCGTCTTTTCAGGCGGGCTTTCCGCGCCCATTCCATTAGGCATAGGAGCATCCGCTCTTAAAATACATAGATCGCAACCGCTTTTGAGGGGATCCGGTACCTGCAGATGGCAGGCACCAGCCCGGAAATACGACGATTCGGAGGTTTTCGATGGAAGAGTTCAAGCCAAAACGTAAAAATACCGCACAGCCTGCCCAGAACGGCCAGAGTGCGCCCCATACCCGCAAGCCGCGCACACCCAAGCCCCAGGGTGAGAACGCTGCCAACGCGCAGCA
>OLPR01002289.1_pt1 | contig 14317 bp, 9 predicted proteins | sample 1672761 | NCBI WGS metagenome assembly OLPR01 (sample SAMEA3136721, study PRJEB25190) | human gut metagenome | biome: human gut; feature: human-associated habitat; material: faeces | place: Austria | collected 2013 | reverse complement strand
TCGCGCTCAAAATCGAGCATACGTACCACGTTGCCGAGGCATGCGATGCCGTGGCGCGCGAGCAGGGCTGGTCGACAGAGGATATTGACCTGGCCTGGCTTTGCGGCCTGTTACACGATATGGGACGCTTTGAACAGTTGCGGCGCTGGGACACCTTTAAGGACGCCGAGAGTATGAGCCACGCAGCGTTGGGCGTCGGGGTCCTCTTTGGCGAGAACCCCGACGACGCGCCTGCCACAACAAGCATCCGAGATTTTATCGAGACCGACGAGCACGACGAGCTCATCCGCGCGAGCATCGCCTATCACAGCGACTTTCGCCTGCCAGCACAACTCGACGAGCGTACACGGCGCTTCTGCGATATCGTGCGCGATGGCGACAAAATCGACATTATGCGCACCATCGCCGACAGCACCGTCGACACCATCCTCAAGGTTGATGAGGACACATTTCTCGCCAGCCGGTTCTCGACACCGGCTCTCGCTGCCTTTGACGAGCGCCGCTGCGTCGCACGCGATGAACGCAACGAGCCCGCAGACTACCTGGTGGGACTCATCTGCTTTATGTTTGAGCTCGTCTATCCAGCGAGCCGCGCGCTGGCGCGCGAGCAGGGCGATATCTACCGCCTGCTCGATGCGCCCTTTGGCATTGCGCGCCCCTTTACCGATCCCGCCACGCAAGCGACCTGGGAGCGCCTAAAGGACGAGACGCGCGACTGGCTGGCGCACGCCTAGCGCTCAAGCTGGGCCAGCAGCTCCTCGACGACCTCGACGGCATCGCCGACAACCTTATACTGGGCAGCACCAAAGATGGGGGCATCCGGGTCCTCGTTGATGGCGATAATGCACTCCGCCCCACCGATGCCGGCAAGATGCTGGATGGCACCCGAAACACCGATACTCACGAGAAGCTTGGGCGAAACCGATACGCCCGTCTGGCCAATCTGATGGCGATACTCCAACCAGCCGGCCTCCACGACAGGTCGCGTGCAGCCAAGCTCGGCTCCCAGAGCCTCGGCGAGCCTTCGCATCAGCGGCAGGTTTTTCTTGGAACCAATGCCGCGACCCACCACGACCAGGCGCTCGGCATCGGCAATTGATGCCTGCTGCCCCCACTCCTCGGCGGGAATCGAGATCTCGACACGAGCCTTAGCATCATCCGCAAGCGATATCTGGGTGATCGTGCCGGAGCGGCCGTAGTCAAAGTCGGGCGCCTTAAAGATGCCGGGACGCACCGTTGCCATCTGAGGACGATGATTGGGGCAGACGATGGTGGCCATCAGGTTGCCGCCAAACGCCGGACGCGTCTGTTGCAGCAGCCCCGTCTCCGTATCCATCGAAAGTACGGTGCAGTCGGCCGTAAGGCCCGTCTGCAAGCGCACGGCAACGCCAGGCGCCAGTTCGCGGCCAAAGGCGGTCGCACCGTACAGAATGGCCTCGGGCTTGCGCTCTTCCACCAAATCGCAGATGAGACGCGCGTAGACCTCCGCATCGTTCTGACGCAGGCGCTCGTCACGACAGACCAGAACTTCGTCCGCACCGGCGCAAACCAAATGCTCCAGGTCCTTGAGCGAGCTCTCGGGGCTCATGCCGGCCAATGCCACCAGACGGCAACCACGAGCATCCGCAAGCTCGCGTCCCTTGCCCATGAGCTCGTAGGCCACCGGGGCCACGGCATCGTGCTCGTCGGTCTGAACGAATCCCCAGATATCTCGATACGCATCGAGGTCCACCGCACCAGCGGCCTCGTCACGCTCGATCGAGATGGCGTTGACGGGGCAGGCGTCGACGCACCCACCGCATAGGATGCAGCCGTCGGTTACGCGGGCGCAACGGTTGGGCCGCTCGCCTTCCACTACGATGCCGCCCGAGGCACAGGCGCGAACGCAGCGACCGCAGCCGATACAGGCTTCGCTATCGATAATCAGTCCGCTCATCTATGCCATCCCCTCGATAATCTTGGCAAGTTTTGCCGCCTGCTCGGACGCCGTTCCTTCAACGGCCTCGCACGTCTGGTCGCGGTCGGGCACAAACGATCGCACGACCTGTGTCGGCGAGCCGGCAAGGCCGCAGCGCGCGGGGTCGGCATGCACGTCGACAGCGTTGACCACGCGTACGTCCGCCTCCTCGGCCGCACGAATACCGGCAATGCTCGGCATGCGCAGTTGGCCAATCTCCTTGGCAGTCGTCATCGCGCACGGCATCTCAAGATAGACCGTCTCCTCGCCGGCATCGCAGCCATGAACAAGCGCCAGTGAACCACAGGTCGTAAAGCCCCCGCTCTGCACGCAGCTCACGTCGGTCACGCAGGGAATCTCAAAGGCACCGGCAAGCTCGGGACCAATCTGGGCCGTATCGCCGTCCACCGCCATCTTGCCGCAGATGAGCAGGTCGAAGTCCTCGTCGAGCGCCTCGATGCCGCACTTGAGGGCATAGGTGGTTGCCAGGGTATCGGCACCTGCAAAGGCACGATCGGTTAGCAGCAGTGCGTCATCGGCACCTCGGGCGATGCAGTCGCGCAATAGCGATTCAGTCGCGGGGATGCCCATCGACACCACCGTTACGCGCACGTCCATGCCAAAGCCGATAAAGTCGTCCTTCAGCGCCAGCGCGCATTCCAAAGCGCTCGCGTCAAAGGGATTAATGACCGCCTGCTTGCCGTCACGGACAATCGTATTAGTCTTGGGGTCCATCTTGACCTCGGTGCTTCCCGGCACCGCCTTGACGCACACCACCATATGGAAATCGCTCATCTTCACGCGCCCCCTTTCTGGACGAGCTCATCCAAGAGCTTCTCCGAAAACAGGTCACCGCGACCCAGCTGCCCGGCAGGATCGAGCTGGAGCTTGAGCCGCGCCGACTCGACCATGGCCTCGTGACCGTACATCGTCTCCAAGAAGCCCGCTTTGATCTTGCCGACACCGTGTTCGGCAGAGACGGCGCCGCCCATGGCCGTGACCTCGGAAGCCCACTGGGCGAAGAGTTCTCCGCCGCGGCGGTAATCCTGCGCATCGCGCGGCAGAATATTCACATGCAGATGGTTGTTACCGATGTGCCCCCAGGCGGCAGATTCAAGCCCACTTTCGGCCAACGTGCGGCGATAAAGGGCGATGACATCGGCCAAGTGTGCGTTGGGCACCGACATGTCCGAACCCAGTTTGGTGATGGTGGGATCCGTGCGGCGACGCTCGTCGATGAGCATGTTGACGCTCTCGGGCACCGCATGGCGGAAGAATCGCTGGCACTCGCGATCGACCTCGGTGCGCGCGACCCATGTCGCATCGTCGCTGCCGCCCGCAAGCTCCAGTACCCACCCCAAGTGATACAGCTCCTCAGTCGCCTGGGCCTCGTCGTCGCAGTCGAGCTCCACGTAGACACAGACCTTGGCGTCTTTGTCGAGCGCCGGCAGCGAGGCGAACGCGGTCGACTGCTCACGCTGACGACGCAGGATATCCAGGGCGCCCGCATCGAAATATTCGATGGCAGCCGCGTGGGACAGGACGGGACGCACGGAATCGGTGAAGGACACGGCCTTGTCTTCGCTGTCAAAGAAGCAGCTCACGCCCCAAACGACCGCAGGCGCCGCCTGCAGGGCAATCTCGAGCTCGGTGATAACGCCGAGTGTGCCACACGCACCGATAAACAGATCGATGGCATCCATATCGTCAGCAACGAAATAGCCCGAAGCATTTTTGGTCTTGGGCATAGTGTAGTCGGGAAGGTCGAGCTCGAGCGTGCGGCCCTGCACCGTGACGAGCGAAAGGCGACGACCCTGTGCAGAAACCTCGCCACGGTGAAGCTCGAGCAGGTCGCCATCGGTCAGCGCGACATGAAGGCCCGTGACGTGAGGGCGCATGGGGCCGTAAGCGTAGCTACGGGCGCCGGAAGCGTTGCATGCCGCCATACCGCCCAGGCAGGCAGATGCCTCGGTGGGATCGGTAGGAAAGAATTGCTCGGGAGCTTCCTGGAACTCCTCGTAGACCTCAAGCGATGCCTGGTCCCAGCCGGCAGTCGGCAGCACTTTCTTGCCCAGTTGCTTGCGCAGCTCAGACAACACGACGCCGGGCGCCACACGCAAAAGAAAGCGGCCCTGCTCATCGCGGCGAATGCCCAGGTAGCGATTCATGCGGGAAGTATTGAGAATGTGACCGCCATGAGGCACCGCGCCGGCGGCAAGACCGGTCCGGGCGCCCTGAACCGTCACCGGGACACGCTCGGCATGGAGCTTTTTCAAAATGGCGCGCACCTCGTCCTCCGTTGTCGGAAACGAGATGCTCGAGGCCTCGCCCGATGTGCGAGACTCATCGCGGCCATACTCTTCGAACTCGTCGGTGAAGGGTTTGATGGTTGCAGACACGCGAACTCCCCCTTTAGCTAACTACAGTGTTTGCAGGGAGATGTTATCGCATCGTTTCGTCGACGTGTTCGAGACCGTCTCCATAATTGGCGATTTTTACGTTCGTGCAATTCGGCGAGCGGCAAGGTTTCCTCGGCAGACGATGCTTTTGACACATGTCGCTTTACCGCCAGCGACCACGCAATTGTCGCTCGAAAAAAGTTGAAGTAATTTTTACCACCTTTTACCTGCGGAGATGTCAATCCGTCAAGCATTTGGTCAGAAATTGGTCAAGTAGTGACTGATACGGTCGGCATCAACAGCCAAAACCAATGGAAGTTTTGGCCCCAGAAGCAGGGAGGTTCCCATGGCATATTACTGGCCCCAGTACGGCGTCGCCATCGAGGTCGACGACGATCCCTATCTCCTGCCTTTCGACGAAGAGGCGTTCCCCGATACGGCGGTCTACCACGTCACCACCGATGTTATCTGCGACCCCGAGTCGTTCTCGGCGCTCGCCCACCACATCGCGCGCATCCACAACATCGAGCTCCCTCACGACTTCGACGAGCTCATCTACTCACGCCGCCTGATGCTTCACATGCTCTTTGGAGCGGACCCGTCCACGTTCGCACGCGTCTACACCACCAAGGACGCCGCATGAGTGCGAAGAAGCCGCCCCGCCTTGCAGGGCTGGGGCGTCGCAAGAAACTCGTCGTTGTCTGCCTGGCTATCGTCTGCGCCCTCATCGCCGTAGGGCTATACGCCTGGCAGTCGCAGCCCGTGCCCGAAGCGGGCGCCTCGGTCACGACGGCAGAGGGTAAATCGCGCCAAGAAATCCAGGATGAGCTCGACGTCATCGTCCGCGACAACATGATGACGATCTCGGTCGCGCCGGTCGCACAGTTGCAGGAAGGCGGCAAGTTGCGCGTCAACGTGCAAAACGTCCAAGACAACAAGTTTCCCCAGCGCTTCCGCGTGATTCAAAACGACGAGACCATCTATGAGTCCGGTGTGGTCGAAGCCGGCAAGACGGTTGAGACCTGCCCCGCCGGCGATATCCAAGAAGGCGAGGCATATATCGAGATTCAGGCACTCGATGCCAAGACCTACGACACCCACGGCAATCCGACGCGCGTCAAAGTGCGGGTGGCCCAGGCAGAAGGCTAGTGGCCGACGCGCTCGCAGGGGCAGCACCCTGCCCCCATTCGTCCAACCATCACGGAAACAGTCCGTGACGAGCAGAAGGATCGATTATGAACACACCCATGAACCTGAGCGGAGCCAGGGCACTCGCCGTGGGCGCAGGGCTTACGCTCGCACTTGCGATGGGCGCCGCGCCAACGGCGGCCATGGCAGAGGTGCGCGTTGGAACCACCGATGTGACGGTGAAGGCCGACATTAGCAATGTTTCGTTTAAGGCGCCGACGGTCATCCCCTTTGCCGCCCAAGCCGACGGAACGCTTGTAGGACCCTCCGACAAGACGATTACCATCGACAACCTCTCGGCATATGGCATCCACGTCACTAACATGAAGGTCACGGCCAAGAACGACTGGACAATCGTTGCAGACGCAAAGACGGGCTCGGCCCAGAACTCCATCGATTTTAAGGTTGGCCCCGATAAGGCAGAAAAGGACGCCAGCTCGGCGACTCAAACTACGGGCCTCGATCTTTCCAAAGACGTAAGCTTCGACATGAAGTACAAGGGCATTGCCGACGGAACGGACAAAATCAAGCTCAATGTGAGCGGCCACGTCGCCCGCGTCACGCGTGACATCTACCACGCCGGCGGTACGGGAGATCAAGTGGCAAGCATCACCTGGACGGTCGAGCCCGGTGCGCACGCCACGTCCTAAGGCGATCGCACTGGCTGCCATCGTCGGCATCTTGGCGTCGGCGCCTGCCATGGCCTTTGCTCAACAAGAGCAAGCGCAGGCGGCCACAGAAGTGACCGTCGACCTTTCGGGCCTTAATCGCGGCGGCCGTCACGAGCCGCTCGCTCAGACGGGCGACACCCGGCAACTCATTGCGACAGGCGCCGCCACGGTGGGAGCAGGACTGACGTGCCTTGGCCTGCACATCAAACGCAACCAATAGCCAAGCATAACCGGAGTACGCGGAATAGATAGGAGAACCATGGCACCCAAAAACCTTTTGCCCGTTGCCGCGCTCTGCAGCGCACTGGCGAGCGGTATGCCTCTCGCCGCTTGGGCGACGCCCGCCACGGCAAACTCCTTACCGCAAGCTCTGAACCCCGTGGCGGATTCGTCGGGTATCGTCGCCTGCCAACGTTTTTCGCTCGCACGCGCCACGGTCCGAACCTCGGGATGCCTTCACCGCAATACGGTCGACTCGATAGTCGTGGATATCAAGCGACCGGACAAGGAGAACGGCCCCCAGACAGGTTATGCCATCTGCACATGGAAATCGGCTGCAGTCGACGCCGATGGCGACCCATGCGACCTAGAGCTGCGCATCAATATTGACTCGGTCGATGACTCGGCGAACGGGGCGAAGGTCGTCTTCGACAGCGCGGCCCATGATGAAGAAGAAGGGGGTGTATGCCTGGGCTGCGTTCCCTCGAATGTCGATGGCGCGCAGCCCATCATCTCCTTTACGGCATCGCTAAGACTGACCAAGGCGGACACCGAAGCCATCGCAACGGGAGATGCGCCTTTGCTGTTCTACGCTGGCGACGCGGACGACCGAGAGGCTCAAAGCAATAGACAGAAGGGCTCGCTTAACCTCACGCGCGGATCAGAACCCGCCCCCATCATTATCGATACCCAGGCACAAGGCGTGCAGCGCATTCTCGCCGATCCGGCGCTGCTCCAAATGACATGGCACGGAGTGGGGTCCGTCGGGATTGCTGCTCCTATATCGAGCGATAATGACAAATCCCCCAAAGACGAGGTCGCAGACGCACCGGCACATGTTGACGATGCAGACGATGCATCGTCAGAAGACAACACTGCGGCTCCTCTCGAGAAGCCAGGCGACACCGCCACCGAACTAGGCGATCCCCAACCGAAAGACGGCCTGGAATTTGCCGCTCCCCCAGATGTCGACGAAGGCAACTGTTGCATGATGGTCGCGCTTGACCACACGGAAACCGTCGATGCCGCAAGCATTGAGCCAGTCGCTGCCAATGCGCCCCGCCGCAAAAATATCCTCATTGCATTCCCCAATACCGTCGAACTCGTCTTTTTGCCTTCGGGTGAAGTCGTCGCGCCTACGGCACTTACGGCAGTGGGAGCAAGGAGCGCATCGAACGATATCCAAGCTATCTCGGCACTTGATGCCACAACGACCGCCAAGTTACACCTTTATTCCGTTGCAGCAGACGGGACGCGAACCGAAGAATTCGACGGAACCAAGCTTTTGGTTCCGCGGCGCATCGGTATCCAGGAAGACTTCCCCTATCAAATGGAACTTGAAGGGTTCGATCGTGCACGAGATGCCGACATCATTGCCGCAGCCATCGAGTCCCCACAGCACCTCATGACGCTGCGCTTCGACTTTAGCCCCGTCCTATCCTAGACCGCTAACCGCCGCTTGGCTCGGATACTGAGCGCTCCCCTCCCCGTTCTGTTACGATTGCCGCGTTGGCATCAATTACAGGAGGGTTCATGCCGGGTTTAGGAACGATCATCAACGTCGCGCTTTTGATCGCGGGCGGTCTGCTGGGCCTCATGGGTGGGCGCTTCATTACGCCCCGCATCCAAGACACGCTCATGAAGGCGTCGGGGTTATGCGTTCTGTTTATCGGCCTGGGCGGCACCATGCAAAAGATGCTCATTATCGATGGAGAGGCGTTGGCGACCACCGGCACCACCATGCTTATCGTCTCATTTGCCCTTGGTTCGCTCATCGGCGAGGCCATCAACCTGGAGGCCGCCATCGAGAACCTCGGCGAATGGCTCAAGCGCAAAACCGGCAGCGAAGGCGACAACGAGTTCACCAATGCCTTTGTCTCGACATCGCTCACCGTGTGTATCGGCGCCATGGCCATCGTAGGATCGATTCAGGACGGTCTGCTCGGCGACTGGTCCACGCTTGCCCTGAAGGGCGCGCTGGACTGCATCATCGTCTGCACCATGACGGCCTCGCTTGGCCGCGGCTGCATCTTCTCGGCCCTGCCCGTTGCCGTATTCCAGGGCACGATCACGCTTTTTGCCGGCACACTCTCCCCCATCATGACCACCGCAGCCCTCGACAGCCTTTCGCTTGTGGGCTCCATGCTCATCTTCTGTGTTGGCGTTAACCTTATTCGGCCTCAGACCTTCCGCACGGCCAACATGCTCCCCTCCGTCGTCGTGGCGGTCATCTACGCCCTCCTGTTCTAAACCATCTGCATAGTGATATCTCGAACACCTGTTTGATGCTGTGCTATGATATGAGGTCACCGTAGCTGCGTTAGGAGAGGAGAGGGCGGTGGCCGACCAGGACGTCAAAATGCTCATCGAGCGCATTATGGCCGAGGCCCGGACCCATCAGTCCGCCCGCTTCTCAAACGAAATCTATGCTGACGAGCCGATTCTCAAGACCGGTCGTCAGATGCAGAACTTCCTCCCCGACCAGTACCGCAAGATGCGCGAGATATCGCGCTGGCAAGATGATCCCAAAGGCGGCGCGGGGCGTTGGCTATCGGAGGCGGAGCTCTTTTACCGCCAAGGCCTGCTGATGGCCGACTTCGAGGACGATTGCCCCTACAACGGCACCTTTAAGTCGTACTTTCCCACCTACAATGCCATGAGCGATCGACAGTTGCGCGGCTACTTTACCTGGCGTGCCCAAGTGCGCCGCGGCAATATCGAGGAGACATCGACCTCGTTTGCTTTTCTTTATCTTTACGAATTGATCTGCGGCATTGGCGTCGACAATCCGCGTGACGGCTATGACAAGATCAAGGCATTTTGGGATGCCTATCGCGCCTTTGAACCCGGCATCGACCGGTTCGCACGCGTGTGGCTGCAGGACTACGCCGTGTTCCACGGGCTCGATCCCAAGCTGCTTCGCGACTCTAAAACCGTCGTATTCGACAACGCCCTCATCGAGCTGCGCCGCGCAGCGCGAGACCTTGTACCCGCGCCGACGCCATCGGCCCTGCCGCCTGCGCGTCGTAAGACCTCCGAGCCGACGCTTCCCCTTCCGCCCGATGAGGCGCATGAGGAGCGGCTCATGGCTGTCATCGACGCACTCTCGACGTACAACCTAAATAACTCACGGCTCGACCGTTCCCACCATCGCGACCTGCGCCACGTGGCATGCGCCGTGTATGTCCGTATGGCGCGCTACTATGACACGCACCGAAAGACCGGCATCGTAGCGAGCTTGTTTGGGGAGGAGACGGCCATGCCCTACACCATGTTTGCCTCGGCCGTGTTCTTTGCGCCCGAGCGCCACGAGGACTGCGAATATCGCCTAGACCCCATTCATATCTACCGCTGCCAAAATGGCTTTTGGGAATGCATGCGGATTCACGGCAGCAGGCAAAAGAGCAGCAAGCTCGGCGAGATGATGCGCGCTTGCGATCAGCGCCTGCGCTTGGCACTGGATCCCGGCCATCCCCTTAAGGAAGAAAAGGTTCCCAAATATCTGGCTAAGATTATCGATGACGAGATCACGGCATGGCTTTCATGGGACGCCGCGCATCAGCCCGTCAAGATCGATATCGACCTGAGCCAGCTGGGGCACATTCGGAGCGCCGCCGCACAAACGCGCGAGGCGCTTTTGATCGACGAGGAGCGCGAGGACGGCACGTTTGCGGATGCCGAGGCGGCAGTTGCCGAGCGACGGGAAGCCGAGCCCGTGGCCGACACGATCCTCGAACCAGTCGCGACGACCACGCAGCAGGACGAGGTTAGCGAGCCGACCATCTCCACCGAGCAGTTTGGCGTCGTAGCCCCGCTCCTCGCACCAGCGCCCACGCCCGCCGACACCGCGTCCGCACTCGATCCCGCCGCAGAAGCCTATCTTCGAGCACTCCTCGAGCAAAACACGGCGCAGTCGGCATCGGCCGCGACACAGTCGGGCAAGAGTGAGGACATGCTCGTCGATAGCATCAACGAAGCGCTCTTTGACCTGGTGGGCGACACCGTTATTGAATTTGGCTCAGCAGGACCGCAAATTATCGAGGACTACGAAGCAGACGTGAGAGGATACTTAGACCATGAGTGATACCGCACCCGCAGCACCCCGCGTGCCCAAGCGCGTCGCCGCCGTCATTCTCAACTCGCTCAAGGGCGGTGTTGTCCCGCGCATCGGCCTTCCCTACATCACCGTGGGACGAGAGGTCGAGATCCGTGCTCTGCTCACCGACCTGAGCCTCATCGCCGATGGCGGCGCAAGCTTCCGTTTCCTAGTCGGTCGCTACGGCGCCGGCAAGAGCTTTTTGCTCCAGACCATCCGAACGCATGCCATGGGCGAGGGCTTCGTGGTCGCCGATGCCGACCTTTCCCCTGAGCGCCGCCTACAGGGCGGCCAGGGCCAGGGCCTCGCTACCTATCGCGAGCTCATCCGCAACATATCGACCAAGACGCGCCCTGAGGGCGGTGCGCTCAACCTTATTCTTGATCGCTGGGTTGCCTCGTGCGCCGACGTCGACGAGTCGGTCGTCAATGCCCAACTGGCCCCGCTCGAGGAGATGGTCCACGGCTTTGACTTCACCCGCATGCTCCGCCGCTACCGCACGGCCGTATCCGAGGGCGACGAAGAAGCTATGAGCCGGGTGACCAAATGGATTCGTGGCGAATACCGCACCAAGAGCGAAGCGCGAGCCGAGCTAGGCTCCTCGACCATCATCAGCGATGACGACTGGTACGACTACGTCAAGCTCATTGCGCGCTTTTTGGTCTGCAGCGGCTACAAGGGCATGCTGGTGCTCATCGACGAGCTCGTGAATCTATACAAGATTCCCAACGCGATTACGCGCCAATATAACTACGAGAAGATCCTGACCATGTACAACGACACGCTCCAGGGCAAAGCGCAGTACCTGGGCATGATCATGGGCGGCACGCCGACCTCCATCGAGGACCGCCGCCGCGGCGTCTTTTCCTACGAGGCCCTTCGGAGCCGTCTCGCCCAGGGCCGTTTTGCGCGCGATGATCTCAAAGACATGCTCGCGCCCATCATCCGCCTGCAGCCGCTCACCTACGAGGAGCTGCTGGTGCTCATCGAAAAGCTCATGCAGATCCACGCCGGCTACTTTGGCTGGACGCCCACGCTTACCGAGAACGACTTGGTGGACTTCCTCAAGATTGAGTTTGGCCGCGTGGGGGCCGACACGCATCTGACGCCCCGCGAGGTCATCCGCGACTTTATCGAGCTGCTCGATATCCTGTGTCAGAACCCCGATGCAAATGTGGCCGAGTTGCTACAAAGCGTCGGTGGCGACGCGCTGGCGCCGGCAGCCGCAACAGACGACACCGGCACCGCAGGCGGCGACCGTAACTTTGCCGAGTTCACCATCTAACCTACCAAAAAGGGACAGGTTTATTTTGTAGGTTTTATCTGGGCAAACACCGATGCTGCAAGATATCGAGCCGTTGCCCGTTGCGTTGATCGGTCCGTTAATGAGAGGAGGTCCCATGAACGCTTTTGACCGATATGCCCCGTTTATCCAGGATTTCATTTACTCCCACGATTGGGAGAGTCTGCGCTCCATCCAGGTTGCGGCGGCAGATGCCATCTTCAACACGCAAGACAATGTGCTCCTGACGGCATCCACGGCATCTGGCAAAACCGAGGCAGCCTTCTTTCCCATCCTGACCGAGTTTTGGGAGAACCCGCCCGCGAGCGTGGGCGCCCTCTATATTGGCCCCCTCAAGGCACTCATCAACGACCAGTTCGTTCGCCTCAACGATCTGTGCGAAGAGGCCGATATCCCCGTCTGGCACTGGCACGGCGATGTCTCGCAGTCGCACAAGGCAAAGCTCATCAAAAAGCCGAGCGGTATCCTACAGATTACGCCCGAATCACTCGAGGCACTCCTGATCCACAAGCACATGGCAATCCCGCGTATGTTCTGCGACCTGCGCTATGTGGTCATCGACGAGGTCCACTCGCTCATGCGCGGTGACCGCGGCGGGCAGACGCTCTGCCTTATCGAGCGTCTTTCGCGCATGGCGGGCGTGCGGCCCCGGCGCATTGGCCTTTCGGCCACCATCGGGGACCCGGAACGCACGGGCGCCTTCTTGTCGCAGGGGACAGGACGCGACTGCGTCATCCCCCGCTTTGAGGAGCCGCGCCGCGTGTGGCGTATCTCCATGGAGCACTTCTACAACTCGGGTCCCCAGGCGCAGCAGCGGGGATTCGAGAGTGCGGGTCCTCAAGAGGCCGAAGTGCTCGCGTGCGAGCGCATTGAGGCGACACCACCCGCGGCACTGCCGTCCGGTGTCCAAGACGTGCGCCACAGCGGACAACTCACACAGGAGGAACGCCGCCAACGTCGCGAGCAGGCACGGGGCAAGGCCGCTTCCAAAGACCGTCGCACATCCTCAGCCCCCGAGGGCGAAGTCGACATCCCGCAGGCAACCGAACAGGCACTGCTCAACCCCACCGACACCGCACCCGACAACGCCGACCCCGGCATGGGCTACATCTTTGAACATACCCGCGGCCGCAAGTGCCTGGTCTTTGCCAACTCGCGCGAGGAGGCAGAGGCCGTGTGCTCCATGCTGCGCAGCTACTGTGAAAACCGGCACGAGCCAGACCGCTTCCTTATCCATCATGGCAACCTCTCGGCATCGCTACGCGAGACCGCCGAGGAGCTCATGCGCGACGAGGAGCAGGCGCAGACAACCGTCACCACCTCCACGCTGGAGCTCGGCATCGATATCGGCCGCCTGGAGCGCGCGTTCCAGATTGACGCGCCGTTTACCGTCAGCTCCTTTTTGCAGCGCATGGGGCGCACAGGCCGTCGCGACCTTCCGCCCGAGATGTGGTTTGTCATGCGCGAGGAGGAACCCGAGCCGCGCACGATGATGCCCGAGACCATTCCGTGGAAGCTCCTGCAGGGCATCGCGCTCGTACAACTCTATCGCGAGGAAAAGTGGGTCGAGCCACCCGAGCTCGATCGACTCCCCTACAGTCTGCTCTATCACCAGACCATGTCGACGCTCGCCAGCACCGGAGAGCTCACGCCGGCCGAACTTGCCCAACGCGTGCTCACGCTTAGTTATTTCCACCGCGTCTCGGCCGATGACTATCGCGTACTGCTGCGCCACCTCATCAAGATCGACCACATCCAGGTCACCGAGGGCGATGGGCTCATCGTGGGTCTCGCGGGCGAGCGCATCATTAACAACTTTAAGTTCTACGCTGTGTTCCAGGAAAACGAGGAGTTCACCGTTCGCAGCGAGTCGGCCGAGTTGGGCACGATCGTCAACCCGCCACCGCCCGGTGAGCGCATCGCCATCGCCGGACATTGCTGGATTGTCGAAGAAGTGGACTGGAAGCGTCATACCGTCTTTGCCACGCAGGTCAAAGGCCGGGTGCCGGCCTACTTTGGCGACTGCCCCGGAGACATCAATACGCATGTACTCGAGCGCATGCGCCAAGCGCTCACTGAGCACGCGGCATATCCGTACCTTATGGGTAACGCGCGGGCACGCCTTGCACAGGCTCGTCATACCGCCGAGATTTCGGGCGCGGGAACTAAACCGCTTATCAACCTGGGCGGCGACACCTGGGTACTCTTCCCCTGGCTGGGCAGCTACGCCTTTCTGGCGCTCGAACGTATGCTCAAGATTAAATGCGCCGCGGAGCTTGGCCTTCGCGGACTCGACCCATCACGCCCGTACTTTATGCAGTTCAAGATGAAGGCCGACGAGGAGACGTTCTTTGAGGTGCTCGCCGCCGAGGCCGAGAAGGACTTTGATCCCATTGAGCTCGTCTATCCCGGCGAGGTGCCTTATTTTGATCGCTACGACGAGTACGTTCCCGAGGAGCTCGTGCGCAAAGGCTTCGCCGAAGG
>OLPR01002288.1_pt1 | contig 14324 bp, 19 predicted proteins | sample 1672761 | NCBI WGS metagenome assembly OLPR01 (sample SAMEA3136721, study PRJEB25190) | human gut metagenome | biome: human gut; feature: human-associated habitat; material: faeces | place: Austria | collected 2013 | reverse complement strand
GCACCTCCGCCAGCACCGGCCGTGCGCCCTCCATGGCGCAGGTGACGCAGGTACCGGGCGCGTCGGTGGGGCGTCCGGACAGCAGCATCTCGGAGGGGTTCTCCACCTCCTTCAATCCGCGATCCATCATCTCAAACACACCGATCTCATTGGTGGCGCCGAAGCGGTTTTTCGCCGCCCGCAGGATGCGGTAGGTCATATGCTGGTCGCCCTCGAAGTACAGCACGCAGTCTACCATGTGCTCCAGCACCTTCGGCCCGGCGATGGCGCCCTCTTTATTGACGTGGCCGATGACAAAAATGGTGATATTCTGGCTCTTGGCAAGCTGCATCAATGTCAAGGTGCATTGCTTTACTTGTCCTATTCCGCCTGGGATGCCGTCGCTGTCCTCGTTATACAGCGTCTGGATGGAGTCGATGATCAGCACATCCGGCTTTTCCTGCTCGGCGCAGGCCAGCACGTCGCCCAACCGGGTCTCGGACAGCACCAGAAGGTTCCCGGTATCTACCTGCAGGCGCTTGGCCCGCATCCTGAGCTGGCGAGTGGATTCCTCGCCGGAGACATAGAGCACCCGGGCAAACTGGCCCAGAGTCTGGCAGATCTGCAGCATCAGCGTGGATTTGCCGATGCCCGGCGCACCGCCCACCAGCACCAGCGAGCCCTTTACCGCGCCGCCGCCCAGCACCCGATCCAGCTCTCCCATTCCGGTGGAGAAGCGAATCTCTTCCTCCTCTTCCAACGCTGTAATCGGATATACCTTTACAAGCCTTGCGGCAGAAGGGTTTTTTCCGTTACTTTTCGGCTTCTCCGCCTTTTGCTCCACCATGCAGTTCCATGCGCCGCAGACAGGGCACTTCCCTGCCCACTTGGGACTTTCGCTGCCGCACTCGGCGCAGAAATAGGTCGTTGTCTTTTTCATTCGTATCACCTGTTTACTGATATTGCAGATAGCCGCAGCCGATGGCCGCCGCCAGCTTCGTCTGATATTCCCCCGTCAGCAGCAGCGCCGTCTCGCCGATGTTGCTGAGAAAGCCGCACTCCACCAGGATCGCCGGGCACTGGGCGTGGGCCATGATGTAGATGTCGCTGCCGATGGCCTTCGACGTCTTCTCGTTCCCTGCGTTCACCGTCTCATTCAGCGCCTGCTGGACAGCCGCCGCGCAGGTATCGCTTCCGGCCACGGCACCATAAAACACCTGTGCGCCGTGGACGCCGGGATGACCCGGCAGCGTATTCTGATGGATACTGATCAGGCGGCCGTTGGCAATGCTGTTGATCAGCGCCACGCGGTTTTTCGTGTCGCTGACCTTCTCCTTCCGCAGCGAGGTGCTGTCCGGATCGGCCAGCGATGCCTCGCCGGTGCGTGTCAGCACTGTTTGGCAGCCCATCAGGGCGAAGAAATCCCGCAGCCGCAGCACGATTGCCAGATTGACACCGCTCTCCGGCGTACCGTCCACCGAGACCGCACCGCCGTCCGAGCCGCCGTGTCCGGCATCCAGGATAATGACCTCATCTGCCGGAAGCTGCGAATAGGAGAAAGCCGGAACCGCCGCCGGTCTGGCGATCATCGACAGCAGGCTCACCACCGCCAGCAGCAGCGCCGCCGCACCGGCGATCCGTTTTCTGCGGAGCAACAGGATCATCTCAACACCCCTTTCCGGGACAATCTATGATGGATCCTCCGTTTATATGCATTGTAGCACAGAAAACAGCAAAAAGAAATCCCCAGTTTGACGCCGGGCGCATATACTGGCATGAGCCGGAACCGGCTTAACGATGCTTAAAGGAGGAAAACCTTGTTGTATATGGAACGTTCGATTGCAAGCGGGCCGCTGGAGGAGCAGGCAAATCAGCCCGGCACGTCGTCCGCGGCACCCGCGAGAAACGGGGCTGACGTGATGCCGCTTCAGGAGGCCGCTGCCTGCGGCGGGATAAACGGCAGCCTACCGGGGACCTGCGCCCAAATGGCCTTCCCCTATATCCCCATGCAGGACATGAACCCCAAGCGCTACGATAACCGCGAGGCTCTGCAGCGGGGCACGCTGTTTCCGGGGCTGGATCTCCCCTTCCACAGGGAGCTGAAGACCCGCTTCCCTGCCGCCAACCCCCACCTGTCCGAGCTGATGGCGCTGGACTTCGCCATTGATGAGCTGGGGCTCTATCTGACCACCCACCGGGATGATCAGGAGGCGCTGGCGCTGTACTGGAACTATATCCGCCTGGGCCAGGAGGGCCGCAGACGGTACGAGGAGATGCACGGGCCGCTGTTCCAGACGGACATCACAGAGGGCTCTTTCAAGTGGCTGGATGACCCGTGGCCCTGGGACGAAGGAGGGAACGAGTAATGTTTGTCTATGAGAAAAAGCTGCAATACCCGGTGAAGATCAAAAACACCAATCCCAAGCTGGCCGCGCTGATCATCAGTCAATATGGTGGCCCAGATGGCGAGCTCGGCGCATCTCTGCGGTATCTCAGCCAGCGTTACTCCATGCCCTATCCGGAGCTGAAGGGCCTGCTGACCGACATCGGCACAGAGGAAGCGTCATGCGCCCTAATTTTGGCGCGGTACTTCTCCAGACCGTCCAGTACATATGTCCATTTGGCGGGCAGCAGATTCAATGCCACCTCTACCCTGCCGTCCTGATACACGGTCATGTGGTGCAGCAGGCGGCCATAGAAGCTGTCGTCCGCTGTCTGTCCGGTGACGATGCCGCTGATGGCGGCGCGGATGTCCGGCTTAAGCGTTTTTGTGTCGGTATCCAGCTTCTGCCGCTGGCGGATGGCTTCCAGCTTTTCTTGTGTCCGGCTGATCTCCGCTTCGCAGCGAGCTTTAGCCCGTTGGAAATCCGCTTTGCTGAGCGTCTGGTCAAGGAAACGGTCGAGGATTGTATCGCTGCGACTTTGCAGCTTCTCCAATTCCAGCTCCAAACGCCGCATTTCCTGATGCCCGTCATCTCCGCCTTTGGATAAAACACGCTCCACGATGCAGGTAAGATCTGAGATGATGGCCTTCTTATCCAGCGTCACGGCTTCCACAGAGTGTCGCAGGATGTCCATGGCCACATCCTCACGTATCTGGCGGCCTACACTGCATCCCAAAGAGTTTCCTGCTCCATCCGTGCGGCGCAGGCCCTCGTTGGTGGCGGTGAAGCAGCACCAGCGGCGGTAGGAATCGCCATCCTTGCGGGTCTTAGTGCGGCGAACAAAGCTCTTGCCGCACTCGCCGCAGCGTATCTTGCCGGACAGCGGATAGCGGTTGCCGTGGCCGCCGCTGCCCTGCGCCCGGTTGCGGCGTCGCAGCTCCTGCTGGACAGCCTGCCACGTTTCGCGGTCAATGATGGGTTCGTGGTGGTCTTTGATCTCCACCCTCGGCTCCTGACCGTGGTTGTACCGCTTTTCATGGGTCAGGAAGTCCGGCGTGTAGGTCTTTTTCTGCACCAGATCGCCGCAATACTTTTCGTTTTTCAATATCTTCGTCACGGTGGCCGATGACCAGCTGCAATTTCCTCGGCTGCTGAGAATACCCACTTCCCGCAGCTCGCGGGCAATGGTGCCGCAGCCCTTACGTTCATCCAGATACTTGCGGAAGATCAGCCGAACGATCTCCGCGCCCTCCGGATTGACGGTCATCTTGCCGCCCTTTACATCGTAGCCCAGCAGTGAGCCGCCGAACACCACACCCTGTTCCATGCTGCGGGTCTGCCCCCACTTGGAGCGGTCGGAGGTCTTGCGGCTCTCCTCCTGCGCCACGGAACTCATGATGGACAATCGGAACTCGCTGTCATGATCCCGCGTGTCGATGTTGTCGTTGAGAAACAGCACGCCTACATCCCGCCTACGAAGCTCACGGGTGATCTTCAAGGCGTCCACTGTATTGCGGGCAAAACGGCTGACCTCCTTGGTCACGATCAGGTCGATCTTTCCCATCTCCGCCGCGTGGATCATACGGTTGAACTCCACTCTCTTTCGGGTGGATGTCCCTGAAATGCCCTCGTCAGCATAGATACCTTGCAGTTCCCAGTCCGGCTCACGTTCGATACGCTCACGGAAATACCGCTGCTGTGCCTCGAACGAGTTGGCCTGATCTTCCTTGTCCGTAGACACGCGGCAATATGCAGCTACCTGTAACATACAATCGCCTCCTTTCCTCAAGTATAGCGCAAAAAGCTACTGTATACGAATGTGTGACATGTGTTAGGTTTAATTACTTTACATTCCTTTGCGCTCCAGTATTCTGACACATTCTTCATATTGCTGCTGGGTGAGAATACCTCGTTCCTGCAAGGAGAGCAGGACGGATCGCTCATACGCCAGCAGAAACTCCCGGTTGACTGTGCCATCGTCTTGCTTTTCCCATAATTCCGGCTTGCTTGCCATCCCGCTCCCTCCTTCCTTAGAACTTATGCGCGTGGCGGGATAAATTTGTTTGCCGTTTTTCCGAGTGCGATCTCCGGCCTGACAGAGATACGTTTCCTGCTTCTTGGCACGCTCGCGTCATAGGACGGTCATGGCCTGCTTCCCCGAAAAAGGAATGCCCCGGCGGTCATTTACTTGTGTGGAAGTCCGGTCTTTTCACTTTCCGCTTCCACCAAAAGCATAGCAAGCGTTGACGGGAATCACAAGATGTGGTAAAGTAATTGTGTTGAGAATAATATTCCACATTTGAAGTTTGATAGAATAGAACAAGGGGGTAAAAGCCTTGAGAGCACTGTATTGTTTTAGTTTTGGACCGAAGAAAGAATTCATCGAAACAGACCGGAAGCCTGTGGAAAATCGACTTGGTACTGCCTTTATTACCTTTTTGTCCACGGATTTTGTGTCATTACAAAAAGCACTGTTATCTATCGATGAAAAATGGACGACGAAAATGACGATTCACAAAACTTTACAGGAAGTGATCGATCAGCTCACGCCGATCCATACTTTCTTTGAATATCTTCTGAATCACTCTCTCCATTTCGCTGACATTCCCCACCGAGAGCTTGCAGATAAGCTGAGTGTTTTGATCGAATCCCAAAACCGGCTTCGGGAAATCGCAGACGATGTTTTTCTGTTAAATGATTCTGGCCAAAGTGCAATGCAGCGATTGTGTCTCTACATGAGTAAGTCGCCTCAAAATGCTGCGCTCTTTTTGAGGCTTCCCGATTTGATGAAAATAGAACGAAAAATCTATGCAGATAGCCGCTCATTTTACCCCATCTTTTTCGCTGACCGCGTTTATGAGCCGCCAGCAGATGTCCGAATCGCACGAGTTGAAGGCTCTGATAATATGGAAGCTGCCTTCTTGACGGAAGTATTGGAAATGGCTGAGCAAAATGTTATGATTCAAAAGTGCGAGTATTGCCATCGGTATTTTCTCCCCTATTCCTCAAAAGCCCGGTACTGCGATCACATTTCCAGCAAGAAGGGAAAAACCTGCAAGGAGCTGGCCGCAAAAGAGAAGCATGAAAAGAAAATAGCCGCCGATAAGGGCCTGAAACTGATTCGGCAGCAGATCAAAGCATATGATATGCGGGTACGCCGTGCCCCGACTGTCTACACGGATGAAGAATTCCAGAAGTGGAAGGCCCATGCGGAGCAGGCGCGCGACCTGTATGTTGACGGGAAATTGACCTATAACCAACTGAAAGCGCTTACCGAGCTGCCTCCCCGCAAGTAATGTGCTTCATGGCTAATTTTCTGTTTTCAAAACGTGGTTTCTATGGTATAATGTACCTATTCTTTGGAAAGGCGGAACACAATGGAGTATTTTCTGAAACAATTTGATAAGCCGTTGCTCAAGTTTTCCGCCACAACGGATACCAGCGAGCCGGAGATTCAGATTCTTTGGATCGACGAGGACAGCAGAAGCCTGCTGCCGCTGGATCTGACGCTGACGCCGGAGGGCTTGAGCCGCTGGCTGCGCCGCCGCACTATTCCCAAGAACCGCGCCTATGTCCACAATTTACTGGCAAAATGTGGCTTGAACCTGAACCGCCCGCTGTCTATTATCAATATTTGTAAAGGATTATCCCTTAACGACTGCTATTGGGTCGTGCAGGAGGATAACGGCGATATTTTTGAGAAAGTCAACCTCTACGATAATCCCTTCAGCAATGTGCTGGCTGAGCTGGCCTTCACCGGCTACGGCAGCAGCCTGCGCTCCTCCCTGTTCTCCAGCCCGGAGTTCACAACAAACGGAATGCTGCGTAAGTGCTGGCGGCGGATCAGCGGCAAGGTCTATCTCTATAAGGGCGGCACTGAGGGCGCATCCAACACGGGCTTTGAGCCGTACTCGGAGTTTTACGCCGCGCAGATCGCCGCCGCCATGGGCGTTCGAGCGATCCCCTATGGTCTCTCCCGCTGGAAGGGCGTTCTGTGCTCCACCTGCGAGCTTTTCACCAGCAAGGAGTATTCCTACATTCCCGTGGGCCATCTCGTCATCAAGGGCGGTATGGAGGCTGTTAAGGCATATTACGAAGGTCTTGGCCCGGAGTTCACTGCGGCGCTGCGGGAAATGCTGGTGTTCGACGCTGTGATCTGCAACGTGGATCGCCACTTCGGAAACTTTGGCGTGATGGTGGACAACCGGACGAATACCGTTGTCTCCCCTGCCCCGCTGTTCGACCACGGCAATTCGCTGTTCAATTTCGCCGGTACGGATGCCTGGTCAAGCGATGCGGCGCTGGAGGAATACATCGAAACACTGGCTCCCAGTGTGTACGACGATTTCCTCGGCACGGCAAAAAGCGTTCTGACGCCGGAGCTGCGGGTAAAGCTGCGGCATCTGCTGACGTTCCGTTTCAAGAAGCACCCAAGGTATAACTTGCCCGCCAAACGCCTGCGGATGATCGAAAAGCAGGTGCAGAAACGGGTGAGGGTTTTGTTGGATATGTAGAGTTAAGACCGCCAGTTTCTACTGGCGGTCTTGTGCATACACTGCATATTTACTTATCTCAAATTGAATTCATTATGTTTAACAGATTTTGGTAACTATCTACATCGTGGTACACTACATTGCTTGTGGACATTTCGTTGAACAGCTTCTTGGCACAAGAGATTTTCGCCTGCTCAATCGGACGTAGCTCAAGGCTCTCCATCGTGCCCTTCGTTTCAGCTATAAAGAAAATGTGCTTGACCGTACCTTCGTAGAAAGCGATTGCCCAGTCCGGCGAATAGTTGCCCACCGGCGTGGGGATTTGGAAGGTTCTCGGAAGCTTGGCGTAGACACATACCTCGTCTGCGGCATCCAAATCCTCAGCAAACTTTCGCTCAACGCTCTTGTCAGCCAAACCATCAGTGAACACATAGTCCTGAATAGCTTTCCTTGCAAGGAATGCCCTATCAAAACTTTGCGTAGCCTTTTCAGCCGTGAAGATGGAGCTGTCATATTCGCCCTCAATGGTGTCGTAAGAGATGTGCTCTACAATCATTGTGGCTTTCTGTTCGTTGATGAGCCGGATGACTTTCGTAATGAATTCTTCCGGGTTGTTCTTGAACATATAGAGCTTGTCTGCACGGATGCCTTGCAGGATAGCAGAAGCCGTGCGCCGTGTCAGAACGGTACCCTCTGCGATTTTTCCGATAAGGTCATACTTGATCTGCTTGGTTTCAGCGTGCTTGAGCGTTTGTGTCCGGGTCTTTTCGCCAGTGAAGGATGCTCCACGCTCGATCTCATACTCGTTCATCTCTGTTTTCTGCCGCCCGATAGTGGTTGTGTATTGCAACTCGGAAACAAAGAGTTTTTCGTCAATATGAGCAATTGAGTTTGAATAGAACGTTTACCTGCGTAGCGAAACCGTTATCGGCATTATATTTTTCATAAAACTCAATGGCATCGAACACACAAAATGGAGCTGTCCTAGATATGAACTGCTTCATATCGTCAGCTTTCACATAATTACCACTAGCATCATAGCACTTTGGAGTGTAAAATTGAGCAATATCTCTGAATACACACTCGCTTGTAGATATGTCATAACTCCATCCTTTTTCATCGGTCTCATGAAACATAACCGTGTGTTTTTCTAATAATGCATAGATTTGCCTTCGTGCCTTACGGTTGATACTCTGCGTAAGGCGGCGTGACTTAATATCCTTTTCGTGTCGCATGGAAAACGGAATAAACAAAGCGCTTGCTTCCGGGTCGTACTTGCGCCAACCATATATATCACGCCCAGAAATCTTGCTCACGGGATAAAGTTCATATCCGTCGTTCTGAAGAAGCCCATTTATTTCATCAAGAAATTCTTTCCAATAGCCACTCTCATATCTGACCGCAGGGTGAAAGACTGAACACAGAAAGTTTAGGAGAATTTCATCCTCCCCATTTAGCAGTCCAAACCGTTCGTCCTCGAACACCCAACCATGCTCATAATCATTGTTGTTTATCGTATGTTGCCAGATATCGCCCTCTGCATTCTCAAAGCGATTATCGTAACTCGGCAGCCTTTGGAGATCATAAGTTCTTTTGAGAAAGTCAATTTCGGACATTCTTCCGCAGTATACATATGTAATATGAGTGTTCACAAAAGGATCTGTTATGTCCTCGCCATACTTAAATAAGGTGAATATGTCCCGCCGTGTTATTTCTGTTATCTGTTTCAATCATAGCACCTTCCTTACGGTATCTGGGCTATAGGTGGCAAAAATCTGATCGAAGTTGGTCGCTACGCTGTCATTTGCCATAGAGCTGTCACGCATTACGAAATAGTAGGGCTTCTGCTTGGCAATGGCTTTGATGGTCTCCTCGGTCACATCGCTGTCAAAGCAGGCAATCAGATAGTTGTCCTCCACATTGAACACCTTCTTGTCGGCAATGGTAGTTTTCGCTATTTTGCTGGAGAGCAGCACACCCAAATCCAGCATCACCTGGAACAGCAGGTCTTCCGGCGTTCTGTCCTCTTTGATGTTATCTTCAAGACTGGAGAACAGACTGGCTTCATACTCCGCAGGATTGTAGTAGACCTCTTTCATATTGGAGGTATCGCATTTCAGAACACGGAAGCCGGTATCAATAGACGGATGCTCCTTTACGAAGTATTCATCTGGAAGATGCCCCAGTCGATCACATTCTTCTTTGTGTTCCACATAAAAGCAGGTTTGATTCCACTCGTGTTTTGAAAATGCGATTGCTTCAAGTCTTTCTTCTTGAATCTTCTTTCCAGCTCTGCGAATACGTTCCTTGCCGATTTCGCAGATGTTCTTGTATCCAGCTTTGTAGGCCTCGCTCTTTTCGTCAGTTGCTTCGGGAAGCTGAACCATGATGAATTTGCGATGTCCGCCATCCTCGGCATTTAGTTACATAACGGCGTGGGCAGTTGTGGCGGAGCCGGAGAAAAAGTCAAGGATAATATCGTCGCTTTCTAATTTCACCAAATTCAGTATTTTTCTTATTAAACGGATAGGCTTTGGCGTTTCGAATGAAGAGCCTATCTTCAAGGTGTTAATTTTGCCTTGGAGCGTAGCCACTTCTTTGTCTTTTGTCGCCTTTTTCTTTTCGAGGTCGGCAATTTCCTTATCAAAGCTATTTACCATCCGTTGATATTGTTCACTCGACATATCAGGAACCCCCTTCATCTATATCAATTTTTCTGTTAATCTCTTAATTTGCTAAACCAGCTCAAACTACTTTTTTATATCCATTATAGTTCTTCCGCCTTGAATGTCGTATATCCCTCGTAATAATAGCTGTGGTCGATGCCCTTCATAAAGACCTCGCGGCTGTTCACGTCGCGGGTAAGGGCATCCTTCAGTAGCACCTTAATCTCCACGTCCTTAATAGGGCTGCGCTCCATGGCAAGGAGGTAGTCCTCCTTGTCCACCTTGCTCCAGTCCACCACCTGACCGATGCCGCTTTTCAGCATCAGGTCAAGCCAGATGCGTGTGCTGCGGCCATTGCCCTCGCGGAATGGATGGGCGACATTCATCTCCACATATTTCTCGATGATTTCGTCATAGGTGGTCTGCGGCATCTTGTCGATGTTGGCCAGCGCCGCCTCCAGATAGATCAGCGGCGCAAAGCGAAAGTTCCCCTTTGCCAGATTCACCGTGCGAATCTGGCCCGCAAAGTTGTAGATATCCTCAAACAGCGCCTTGTGGATCGCTTGCAGGGATGCAAACTTCCCCGGCTCCAGCTTGTCCAGTGTGCCGCTTTCAAAAAGCTCGACTGCCTTCTTTTTGCTGATACGCTCCTCCTCACGGGCAAGCTCGGCGGAGCTGGTGATGCCTAATTTATTTTCAAGAGCCATACTGCTTTCTCCCTTAAAGTGTCTCCAAAATCGAACTGTATCTAGCGCAAATACTACGTTCTAATTCATCAAAAGCCGGAATAAAACGGTCAATAATCTCCTGTGCTAATGCGTTTGCCGCATTGCCATCGTAAATATGCGCCATATTATTGCGCTGTGACAGCATATCTAACCACACATCTTCTTGAATGCAGGGGTAATACTGATACGCCTGCTTAATGATTTCACGCGGAGAGCCGGTTCGTGCTGCCTCTACGCCTTCATAGGCCAGCAATTCCTTCAGAACTTTCCAAGCGAGCTCGAATTGAATGGCAAATTTATCAATAATGCCACTCACAATAAATTCGTTTGTCCGATCCTGTTGATTAGAGAGACGCAGAACAGCCAAATTCTTACGGTAGTTTTCAAACTTCTTCATAGAGCAACACTCCTTCTGCATTGATGGCTTTCTTCAGTTCAGGGGATAAGTCAGATTCTAAATTCACTACGTCAAAGGTCAGCAGCGTATGGGTTTCCTCCTCTACATCTACGCGAAATTGAGAAATATTTCCGCCCTGCAACGCTAAGTCAATGTCACTTGTCCGTTGAAATGTTCCCCTTGCCCGCGAACCAAAGAGAAACACTTTCTTAACGTCATGCTGCTTTGCTAAATCGCAGATTTGCTGTACAACGAGTGGAGGTATTCCGCTTTTTGCTATACCGCCTTTTTTTCCTTGTGTCGCTTTCACATACTTCCCGCTTCGCACCCTTGCGTCCTTGGGTTTCTCGGCATCTGCGGGGATGGCCCAGACATAGCCGATGCGGATCGCGCCGGGGATACGTTCTTCTTTGCAGAGGACTTGAATACGGCGTTGTGTGATGCCCCACTTCTCTGCTGCCTGTGTGATGGACATATATTCCATGGACATTCTCCTTCTCTCTCTCAAAATAGCAAAAAGCAGCCCCGCGGAAAGCACAGGACTGTTGGATAGCGCGGCTGGTGATTGGCCCTGTCGCAGTTTTTACTGCATATATTATATACCTTTCTGCGAATAAAGTCAAATAAACCTTACCTTTCTATACATGAAATTTGCACCTGAACGGGATTTTCCCGTTTAGGTGCAAATTATTGATATTGCGATAGCGGGGGTATTAGGGGGCCGTCCCCTTAACAAGCGTATTTTGCTGTCAAAATGCTATGCTTGCGGAAACAGATTCCGTATCGCATTCGCAATACAGAATCTGTTCCCCATACGGCGGAAGCTTCTGCGCCTTTATGGCGGCTGATCGTGCAAAACTCGCCTTTTCTATTTTTCTTTTTTGGCTCCCTCACGGAGCCACGAAGCGTACAGTACCATCCGAAGATAGGCTGACCGCCCTAATCCGCTGGCCTGTGCCGCGTCATCCAAACGCCTGTATTCTGCCTCTGTCAGCCGAAGGTTGACTTGTCTGTTTCTGATCTTATTCTCTTTCATAATCATTCCGTCCTTTCCTATCGCATTCAGTTTCTTAACCAATCAGTTTTATTCTCTCTGTCTTATTGAACGCCGAAAACCGGCGCTACGGCAACACTGAATACCGGCGTATCAGAACACCGAAATTCAGGATCACATCTCACGGGCAAATGGCTGCGGATATAATCGGGAAGGCTTTCCAAGGCCCTGCCGCCTGCGATCCAACAGGCCATAATCCTCCAGCGAAGCCAGAAGCTTTTCCGCCTTGCCGTGGGCGCAGTTGAGACTCCGCATAATCGTCTCTATGCTGAAATAGATGTAGGTGTTTCCCTCGCGATCTCTCCAGAAATTCCGGTCGGAAAGCGTCATTCTGTCCACCAACATGCCGTAAAGCAGCTTTGCTTCACATGGCAAGTCTTTGTAGAAGATATGCGTAAATAACAGCTTTGGAACGCGGTAAAATGCATAGGTCTCGGATTCTGATTTGTAAAAATAGTCCATTTTATGCTCCTCTACAAAAAAAGCGGAGACAGGCCACTTGACCTGTCTCCGTTTGCTGATGTGGTATTGATTTTACCGGCGAAACTGTCCTTTCGCCTCGATGGCGTCCTCATAGGAGTACCTGTCACGCATCGTCTCTCTGGCAATCCCGGCAGCAAGGCAGAAGCCCGCCACAAAACCCTCGAAAGACGCCGCTTCACAGTGTGCGTCTGCCGCGTCCATAATATGCAGAAGCTGCCGACGCTGTGCATCCGGAAGCTGTTTGCTCAAGCGCTGGTATCGCTGGTCATGATGCTGTGCCTGACACGCGCTGCTGCGGCAGAACTCCGCCCAAAGTGCCCTCATATACTGATAGTTTCTCATGATATATCCCGCATGATCTCAAGAGCCGCGTTTTTGATGTTGTTCATCGCGCCGACCCACGCCATAGGGTCTCGCGCCTTTAAGTCCTCGTCAATGCCCTGCGCCTCCGCCATCTGTTGGATGATGAATCGCAACTGCTCTTCCTCGCTGGCATTCGGCTCCGGCGGTATCAGCAAGCACGGGTAGTATTGCTCACCGCGCAGCTCATAGTAGATTCCATTCCGGCAGATGGTCTGCGGCAAGGGGCCCTGTAATCTTTCACTCATGTGATACACCTCCTGCGGCTATTTTAACAGGGCCTGTCCGTATAACACCAGTGTACGAAATTACCGCTCTCCCCTGTTCCGCGTCCGGTAGCGGGTCTCCAGCAGCTTGAGAATTTCCCGCTCCATCTGCTGGGCGGAGTAATTGCGCGGGAAATACTTTCGCAGAGACTCCGTTTTGATCCGCACCTGTTCCTTCTGGTTTGGCTTTTCTTCGGTGAGGATCGCGTACAGCACCTCCGGCGTCAGCTTGGCTTCACGGGATAGCTGCTTCATGCGGATGGCCTGTGACAGCGACGGCGTGGCGTCCTCCTGCCCGATCAAGTCCCACAGTTCCGCCTGCTCTTCCTTGGTGAGATAGGACAGCTCCACAGCAGGTGAAAAGGCGATGCGGCCATCGTCCACCATTTGCAGCAGCGGCGGGACGAGGTTGGTTAGACGGATGTAGCGCTGGACGGTTTTATAATTTTCGTTCGCCTCATCAGCCACTCTCTCAACCGATAACTTCTGGACAACTTGTCCAGAAGTTGCTTTTCCCTGATGCTTCATCGCCTCCAGCTTCATCTTGTAGGCAAATGCTTTCTCGCTGGGCAGCAGATTTTCACGCTGGAGGTTGCTGTCCACCATCAGGATCACCGCTTCATCATCGGTCATCTCCCTCACCAGCACCGGAACAGTCTTTAGCCCCAGCTTCTGCGCTGCCAGACGCCGCCGATGCCCGCTGACCAACTCGTAGCTCTCCCCTTTTGGCCGCGCCAGCAGCGGCGATAATACGCCGTGTGTGCGGATGCTCTCCATCAGTTCCGACAGGGCGGCATCCTCCCGCACCTGATAGGGATGGTTCCGGAACGGCACCAGCTTGTCCGGTGGGAGCTGCTGAATGTACTCCTTCATTCTGCCGCACCTCCCTCTGGAAGTGCGGCCATCACATCGATGCAGTAGTGCTTGCTTACCCCACGGTGCCGGTAGTCCGTAGCAAAGGAACAGAGCCACCCGGCCTTTCGCACATTCGTATTTTCGCCGGTTTCCGCGCCTTGAAAGCCTTGCGGCATAAGGCTTTCCGCGTTTTGTGGCTTTTTCGTTTCCCTAGTCGGCACTGAGGAACTGGGACATCTGGAGATAATCGGCACCATTGTGCATCAGCTGACCCGGAATCTCAGCGAGGAGGACATCAAGCAGGGCGGCTTCGACGCCTATTTCGTGGATCACACCGCGGGCGTCTACCCCACGGCGGCCTCCGGCTTTCCGTGGAACGCCGCTTCCATGGCCGTCAAGGGTGACCTGATCGCCGACCTGACGGAGGATCTGGCCGCCGAGCAGAAGGCCCGCGTCACCTACGACAACATCCTGCGGCTCAGCGACGACCCGGACGTAAACGACGTCATCAAGTTCCTGCGGGCCCGTGAGATCGTGCATTTCCAGCGCTTCGGTGAGGGCCTGCGGCTTGCCCGGGAGCGGATGGATCAGAAAAATCTCTACTATATCAACCCGAGCTTCGACGCGTGAAGAAAGGCCGCTGGCATTTGCCAGCGGCC
>OLPR01002285.1_pt1 | contig 14336 bp, 10 predicted proteins | sample 1672761 | NCBI WGS metagenome assembly OLPR01 (sample SAMEA3136721, study PRJEB25190) | human gut metagenome | biome: human gut; feature: human-associated habitat; material: faeces | place: Austria | collected 2013 | reverse complement strand
ATGCGAGTGATTATAAAAAACTTTTACTAAATGGAGAGTATGCACTTCATTTTGCTATAGGCAAGACATATGAGGGGGCAGAAAAAGTAGAGTTTATAGATGGAAAAAAATATATACTTAATCATTATTTAGATGATATATATGAGGATAATAGCACTATAAAAGATATAGGAGAATTGAGCTTAAATGTTGATAATCTAATTGGATTATTATTTGACTTTGAAGAGGAAGATGAAGAAATTGTAATCTCTGTTGTAGACTTTGAACATGGTGGTGGATTATCTAATCCAAGAATAAGAGAAGTTGATGATAGTGGAGATATAGAAAATATATTAAAAGAATTAATAGAAAAATTTAGTGAATAATAAATAGGAGATAAGTTTGTGTGAAAATAAGCTTATCTCCTATTTTTATACAATATAAAATAGATATAAAATTTGTAATATAATTTTCATATGCTTATGTACGGTTATTTATAATATATATTATAAATTAACTAAAAATATCAAATAATAAGTAAAAAGATATAAAAGGAGATATAAATCATGTTCAATGTTGCACCTATTGAATGGGTAGGATATTCGGCATCTTTATTTATAGTAATATCACTTACAATGACATCTATAGTAAAGTTAAGAATAATAAACTCTATTGGATGTTTACTATTTGTTATATATGGTCTAAATGTGAAAGCTTACCCTGTTGTTATATCTAATGCACTAATTATAATGATAAATATATACAATTTATATATACTTTTTAAGTTGTTTTTCAATATAATATCAATATACCTAATTGTGAAAGTCAGGAGGGGTGTATAATGTTTACAATCGGAGATTTTTTTGATCTTAATCTGTTTGCATGGACGCGAAATCTTACAGGAGCGCCCTTACATCAGGAACGTCCTATCGAATTTGTATCTGTAAACGATCTTCCGCTTGACAATTTTATAAGGGAAAATGAAATGGTAATAACAATTGCAACTCCATATGTAAGTAATGATGATCGTATGTATGAGTTCATAGACGGCCTTATCAAAGCAAAAGCAAGTATATTTCTTCTTGCCATACCCAATGACAGACTGGAACTGAGCAGGCGCTGCATGGATCACGCTGCAGACAATAATCTTTCAGTATTTCAGATACCATGGGAATACCGGTTTGCTGATATTATCGAAAAAGTTACTGATGAAATAAGAGGTTCAAATGATGCTCTGCTGCAGAATCTCGAAAAGTGCCAGAACGCTCTTCTCAAATGCTATCTCAGCGGCAAGGGAATAAACACAGCACAGAAAATAATAGCATCGCATCTTGATCATGACGTGGACATAATAAAAACCCGCGCAACCTGTCAAAGCGACGATACTGCAGAGGAATACAGCGAAATCATTCTGAAACAGAACAACAAGGTTTACGGTTTTCTTTACATACATTCAAAAATAACATTCAAAACAAAAGCTCTTATCTCCAGAACTCTTGCGCCTGTATTAATGCTGTGGTTTTACAAGGAGGATATAATACAGGCAACGCAGCACCTCGTAAAAGACGACTTTATATGGGAACTTATCAGCACCGGAACAAATCTCACAGATGATATGATTTATACAGCCGAAATACTGGAGCTTAATATTGAAAAGGAGTTCACCTGCATTGTGGGACAGATCAACTTCAAAAAAAACATCTCTGTGAATTCATGGCTTAATACAAATATGGGGCGACTGCGGGAAATACTTCAGCTTACTGCGGCTTCTCTCGGCAGAGAAATAATTCTGACCTCACAAAAAAATATGCTTGTTATGTTTATTGAAAACACAATACAGGACAAGCGCGAAAACATAAATACTTTTCTTGATAAGGCTGAAGAGAATACAGGTGTTGATTTCCCGTTGATATATTTTTCATGGGGAATCAGTGAAATAAAAAGCGGCCCTACTGATTTCAACAGTTATTTCGTTCATGCAAAACTGGCCAAGGAGCTTTATGCAAACAGTCGCCGATACACAAAAAACCACAGATACAGCTACGAGGAAACTCTCATTTTTGATATGCTTTCAGTACTTTCTGCCGACAGTCATATATCATCAAAAGCCTACGATATGGTTTCTCCGCTGCTTCAATATGACAGAGATAAAAATACAAATCTAATGTCCACATTACGTGCATATCTGCATGGCAGAAATATTTCAAAGGCTGCAGAAAGTATAAATATGCACCGTCAGACATTTATTTATCAGTTGAACAAAATAGAAGATCTCCTTGATCTCTCACTGAGAGACTCCGAAACATTATTCCTGCTTGAAATCTGTATGAGGCTTCATGTAGATTTTAAAAACATAAATTAAGAAAAGCAGCAGAGCCGATAAAAACGAAGCTCTGCTGCTTTTAATACTAATTATCAATATCTATTAATTCCTGTTTTTTCTTCCGATAATAAGTCCTACTATCATTACTGCCGCAAATATACACAGATATCCGAGTATCGGGCATATGAATCCGCCGCCTGCCGCTGCCGCCGCCTGCGCCGGCTGAATGCCATGAGCATATATTGCCGCTATAACCATGAATATTGAACCGCACAGCCCGAGTATCGGGATTACATATCTCTTTACCGGTCCGAAATCTGTCGCCTTTTTCATAAATCCTATAAATACAGGAATATACAGAGCATATATTGTAACTATAGGTAGCTCTGATGAGTCAAAACCGAAGAAACCGAGATAGTTTACTGTTCCCAGGTTTGCAAGATAGAAGAACAGGAACCAGATACCGCACATCATCAGACCAAGTATTGCTGAATTGTTTGCCATATTGGATTCAGGGTCAACCTGCGCAAACAGCTTAGGCTTAGGGCCCTCGCCTCTGGCAGCGATTGAGTAAATTCCTCTGGTGCATCCCAGCATAAGTCCGTTTAATGTACCCATGCAGGAAATAGCCACAAACAGATTAAGCACTGTTCCGAATACTTTTCCGAATACATTTATGTATGCTACTGTAGCTCCGTCAGTTATAAGCTGCTCTACCGTAGCTCCGCCTGCAACGCCTATATAGTATGCGATATAGATTATAACTATGATAAGTCCGCCTGCGACAAGAGCAATAGGAAGATTTCTCTTTGCATTCTTGAGTTCTGAGTTTACAGATGTGGCAATAATCCATCCCTCATATGCAAAAGCTGTCGCAACTATTGAGGCAAACAGAGGGTTGCTTGTCGCTGTTTCGGCAAGGTCAATACCTGTTGTAGTCATATTCTCTATAAGTACTCCGTTCTCTGAAACAAGGCCGCATATAATGCCTACTACCGCCATGAGGATAAGAGGTACCAGCTTGATTACAGTTGTTGTAACCTGGAAATATCCTGCCAGTTTGGGGGAAATGGCATTTACGAAATATGCCGCGCACATAAAGAATACTGTCATAGCCATACATTCAGGTCCTATAACACACCCTCCTTCTTCTGCGGGAACCATCATTGGGAACTGCGGCCATGCTGATGTTATGAATACAAGAGTAAACCTTGCCGACAGCCATGCAAGTACGGAAGTAAGTGTAGGATAATAGATAAAGGTCATAAACCATCCCACCGCATATCCGTATTTCTTGCTTACCGCAGCTTCGGCATAGTCAACGATACCGTTTACTTTTTCATACTTTGTGGCCATTATTGCAAAGGCAAGGATACATGCCAGCATAATACAGCCGCCCACTATCCATGCCAGTATGCCAAGAGGCATATTGCCGTTGGTCTTTGTTAAAATTGTCTGAGCTTTAAAAAATACGCCGCTGCCTATTACAATTCCTACAACCATAGCAATTGCCGTCAGCAGACCGTATTTTCTCTCCAGTCCGTTATTCATTTTTACTTCCTTCTTTCTTTATATTTTATATACATGTGTTTTGTCGGTATTTAATTATTTTACATACTTTCAAGCTTAATGTCAATAATTACTATTATTTTATATTAATTTCTTATCCTTAGCTTAACTGTAAAAAACAGTCCCAAAATCGCTATTACGACAGACGGCAGAGCCAAGAACCGACTCTGCCGTTTTAATAATCAATGTCTAAATCTACTTATCAGCATTTTGTTTTTTCTTTTTCAGCATGAATGCGAGGGACACAGCGCAACCGCCCCAGAGACCTACGCACGCAATACACATCATTACTATTGCACTAGCACTCATTTGTGTCTACCTCCTTAATTAATCATCATAGCCGGGAGCATCTTCCGGTTTTTCGTAGAAACTCTTCTTGCCCTTTACTATCGTAAGAACTACAGCTCCCACTACCATAATAGCTACTATACCCCAGCCGAAACCTGACGGATATCCGCCGTAACCGTCTTTGATAAATGTAATAAGATTAACAACGAATGTATATCCTAAAACGATAACAGTTATGAACTTCAGGCACCATGTCCACCACTTGCCTACAGAGAAGTTTGAGTATTCGTTTGCTGCTGCTCTGAGCTTTTCAGGCTTGAAGAACCAGCAGATAAGTATAAGCTCAATAACACCGCTGGCAACAATACCGATATTGTTGCAGATGTAATCTGTAAAGTCGAGGATATATAATCCTGCTCCTGTGATAAACAGTATACTCAGCAGGAAAGTAGGTACAAGAACTGCTGTTACAGTCTTCTTGTGCCCCATCTGGAATTTGTCCTCAATACCTGTAACTACAGCCTGGAGAATTGATACCAGCGAAGTAATACCTGCTGTAAACAGTGATACGAAGAAGCATATTCCAAACAGTGCATTAAGTGCAGGGAGTGTGCTTATAGCCGTAGGGAATACAACAAATGCAAGTCCTACGCCCTGAGATGCAACATCTTCAACACCAACGCCCTGCTGCATAGCCATATATCCCATAATTGAGAAAATACCTATTCCTGCGAACACTTCAAACCCATGATTTGTGCAGGCAGTCAGGAATGCTGTATTTACAACGTCCTCTTCTTTTGGCAGGAAGCTTGAGTAGCTGATCATAATAGCGAATGCTATAGATAAACTGAAGAATACCTGTCCGTAAGCTGCTACCCATACGCTAGGCTCCTTGATTGCCGCCCAGTCCGGAGTAAACATATATGCAAGTCCGTCTACTGCGCCAGGAAGTGTGATACCTCTTACTACTAATATAATGCAGCACAGCATCAGTATAGGCAGACATATCTTGCATGCAATGTCGATACCCTTGTTGATACCCTTGTACATAATGAAGCCTACAATTATCCATATGATAGCGAACGGGATAATCAGATGAGTCTTGATGCCACCAAGCTGAGTCAGACTTTCGCTTATTCCCAGATATTCATTAAAGAATGAGTTTGCATCATCACCCCATGCCTGAGTGAATGAAAATCCTATATAGCTTACTACCCATACAACTATTGCAAAGTAGTAGATAGCGATAAGGAATGAAATCATTACCTGCACCCAGCCGAGCCATTCGAATTTTCTGTTGATCCTTGCGAATGTTCCCGGAGCGCCCGCTCTGTAAGTTTTACCTAATGTGTATTCCAGAATAAGAATAGGAATACCTGCTGTTAAAATTGCAAACAGATATGGAAAAATAAATGCGCCGCCGCCGTTAGTCGCTGCTATGTACGGGAATCTCCACAGATTGCCCAGACCTACAGCAGAACCTATTGCAGCAAGAATAAATCCAAGTTTGCTGTTCCATTGTTCTCTCAATGTAATTCACTCTCCTCAAATAAAATTTCATAATATCTTTTAATACGACGAAAGCTGCCGTTTAATATGACTTTCTTATTATATGGCAGAAAAAAACAATTGTCAATAACAAATTGTTTTTTTGCACAAAAAAATTTTTCTATTTTTGTTTTATAGCACAATTTCCTTTTGCCGCTTTGTGCAGGATACACAAAGTTTTTATTGCAATTTTCACTCAAACCCCGTTTTTTCTGAAACCTGATGCGAATATATTAATGTAGACCAAAGTGCTATGCCATCAGGCATCGGTATTATTGATTTTTATTTCAAAAAATGATATATTACTCTATATGATGTCAACTGATAACAGCATCAAACTAATTAAGGAGGCAGGCGCTTGGATTCAGTCAATAAAAAAGCCGTAAGAGCCGCACAGGACGATTCATACATGAATACGTTCATTGCCGAGAACAAGACATTTATTCTCAGCTGCGCAGGCAAACAGGCAGGCAGATATATATCAGAAAGCGATGACGAGTTTTCTATCGCCATGTACGCTTTCTTTACAGCTATAACTAAATATAATACGGATCAGGGTGATTTTCTTCCTTTTGCAGGGCTTGTAATCAAACGCAGACTCACCGATTACTACAGAACCCAGCAGAGATTTGCAGATGAGCACAGTGTATCTCCCGACGTTTTCAGCGGTAATACAGACGATGACGGCGAAGCTCAGGCCATACACTACGAGGTGGCTGAGAAACTTACCGACAGACCGGTACTTACAGCAGCGGACGAGATACATGCCGTAAACGATATTTTCAGCAGATTCGGATTTTCTTTTATGGAATTATCCGAGGTTTCGCCAAAGGCCTCCAAAACCAAGAGGCAGTGCGCTCAGGCAGTCAGGGCAATAATAGCTTCCCCTATTATTCTCGAAACGCTGAGATCCACGCACAAATTACCCATTAAGGCACTGGCAGCACAGAGCAGTGTGCCTGTCAAGGTCCTCGAAAGACACAGGAAATACATAATTGCAGCCACAGTAATACTTACAGGGAATTTCCCTATACTGGCTGAATATATGAAATATATAAAGGAAGGAGAAACGCGATGAAGGCGTTAATCGTCGAAACTGACAAAAAATATGCAGCAGCACTGTTAAGTGACGGCAGCATCATAAAGGTTCCGAAGCGCGATTATGTTGTCGGACAGGAAGTCAGCATCGCTGTTTCAAAGAAGCCTCGCAGAGGCGGACTCATTGCCGCAGCAGCATGTTTTATGCTTCTTGCAACAGGCGGAGCAGGATATGCTACAGCGGTTTCACCTTACTCTCATGTAACGCTTGATGTCAACCCTTCTATCGAATATACACTTAACCGTTTTGATCAGGTTGTATCAATAGACTGTATGAATGACGAGGGTCAGGAAATTGTTGATAATATTTCGGATGATGTGTCTAAATTCGCATCATTTGAAGATGTTTTCAAACTGACAGTCGACGAGTTATACAGACTGGGATATCTGACAGGCGATGAACACGACTATATGGTACTGTCGGTATGCTGTGACAAGAACAGCAACAAGGCGGCAGACCTTGAAAACAGTCTTTCGGCAATAACTTCTGATTACACTCTCACATCAGATGTAATAGAGGTTACCGAAAAAGACAGAGCAGAAGCATCTGATTTAAATACTACAGCCGGCAAGCTGGCGCTGATTTTAGATGTGGTATCCAAAGAGGATAAGCTCACCGAAAAGGACGTCAAGGATTTTGTTGACAAGTCGGTTAAACAGATAGCCGAAACTATAGACAACTACAAAAAAGACCCTGAAACTACCGCATCTGACAGCGAAAAGGTTTCAGAAACCACTACATCACAGGCTCCTGCAAGCGCTACCACTCACAGCAAGACAACTGACAGCAGCAATGCAGGCAAGTCAAATGACAAGACCGGCTCTTCGGATTCAAGCAATTCAAACAAGACTGACAAACCGTCAAATACAACTGTAAAGCCTGATCCGGAGCCGAAACCAGATCCGCCTAAGCCGTCAGATAACGATGACATAGATGACAGCGGATTAAGCGGTCCGGGCAAATAACACCGGAAACTTAAAAGCGACCCCTCAAGGTCGCTTTTGTGTTATCTGAAATATTTAACTGCCGATCTGAACATATCAAGCTCATATCTGCCCGGCACATTCTTGTAAAGGCCGTAGCCTGCACGTTCCGTATGCCCCATTTTACCGAATATCCTGCCGTCAGGCGAAGTGATGCCCTCAACGGCATAGAATGATCCGTTTGGATTAAACTGTACATCGTTGGTAGGATTTCCGTCAAGGTCAACATACTGAGTTGCAATCTGCCCGTTTCGTATAAGCTGCTTTATCAGCTTATCATCTGCTGTAAATCTGCCCTCTCCGTGAGATACCGGCATTGTGAACACATCGCCGACTTCTGTATCTGCAAGCCATGGTGACATATTTGATGCAATCCTTGTCCTTACAATCTTCGACTGATGCCTGCCGATTGTATTAAGCGCCAGTGTAGGACAGCTTTCATCGGTTTCCATTATTCTGCCGTAAGGCACAAGCCCCAGCTTGATAAGCGCCTGAAATCCGTTGCAGATACCGCACATCAGCCCCTCTCTTTCATCCATAAGCTCTGTAACGGCATCTCTGACGGCTTCATTTCTGAAAAACGCCGTTATGAACTTGCCTGATCCGTCAGGCTCATCTCCGCCGGAGAAACCTCCCGGTATGAAAATCATCTGTGACTCTCTGACCTTATCTGCAAAGGTGCTGACAGACTCTGCAATATCCTCTGCGCTTCTGTTTTTTATGAGGAAGATTTCCGGAGCCGCGCCTGCCGCCGCCATCGCCTTTGCCGAATCGTATTCGCAGTTCGTTCCCGGAAATACAGGAATAAGCACCTTTGGCTCTGCCGTCTTAATCGCAGGAGCCTTTCGTGTTCCTTCAAACCTGTACTCTGCCGCAGGTATATCTGTTTTCTCTGTTTCAATATTACATGTATATACAGTTTCGAGCCTGCTCTCATAAATATCGGCAAGCTCCTCAAGCGCTGCGCACTCACTGCCGCATGATATGCAGCCTGCATCAGTAGTTTTACCTATATTAAGTGCAGTTGCACTTCCTGCGGAAGCCTTGGTATCTGCATCAACCTCAAGCAGAAATGAACCGTATGCATATCCGAAGATTTCCTCCAGAGCAAGCCCTGCCTCAAATTCAAATCCTATGCCGTTTCCGAAACACATCTTCATAACCGCCTCTGCAGCACCGCCAAAGCCCGGCGTATATGCGGCATATACCCTGCCCTCTCTCATAAGTCTTGTGACTTCACTGAACACTTTTTTAAGGCTTCTCAGGTTTACAAGACCGTCGCTGTCCGTATCAGGCTTAATCAGAAGAACTCTGTGACCTGCAGCCTTGAAATCATTGCTTAATATATTGTCAATATCCTCAGTTGTAACCGCAAAGGACACCAGTGTCGGCGGCACATTTATATCCTCAAAGGTACCGCTCATAGAGTCCTTACCGCCTATTGCCGCTATGCCAAGCCCCATCTGGGCTTTGAAAGCTCCCAGCAGCGCGGACAGAGGCTTGCCCCATTTCTCACTGTCTTTTCCCAGCTTTTCAAAGTACTCCTGGAAAGTCAGATATACATCTTTAAACTCAGCACCCGAGGCTATGAGTTTTGAGACAGACTCTATAACCGCGGTGTATGCCCCGTGATACGGACTTGCCGATGAAATATACGGGTTGTAGCCCCACGACATCAGCGAACACGTTCTTGTATCCTTTTTCTCCACTGAAATCTTGTATGCCATAGCCTGTGACGGAGTTCTCTGATATCTGCCTCCAAAAGGCATAAGCACAGTTCCCGCCCCTATAGTCGAGTCAAACCGCTCTGAAAGTCCTCTCTTAGAGCATACATTAAGATCTCCCGCAAGAGCTCTTAGCCCTGCTCCGAAGCTTTCCGGCATTTCCTTTTCCGGCGCTGCAGCCTTTGCCGTTTTTACGGTTATATGCTTCTCTGCCCCGTTGGAATCAAGAAATTCTCTCGAAATATCAACGATTGTTTTACCGTTCCACGTCATAACAAGCCTTGGCTCCTGTGTAACCTCGGCTACTACTGTTGACTCCAAATTTTCAGAATCCGCCAGCCTCATAAATTCAGCAGCATCTGCATTTGCTACAACAACTGCCATTCTTTCCTGCGACTCGCTTATGGCAAGCTCGGTCCCGTCAAGACCCTCATATTTTTTAGGCACTTTATCAAGATTTATCAAAAGTCCGTCTGCAAGTTCTCCTATCGCTACAGATACCCCTCCTGCGCCAAAGTCATTGCATCTTTTTATCATTTTTGCAGCCTGCGGGTTTCTGAAAAGCCTCTGAAGCTTTCTCTCTTCAGGCGCATTCCCCTTTTGCACCTCTGCCCCGCAGCTTGCAAGTGAATCCAGATTATGTGATTTTGATGAGCCTGTCGCTCCGCCGCAGCCGTCCCTGCCGGTTTTGCCGCCAAGAAGAATTACCACATCTCCCGCCTGCGGCACTTCACGTCTGACATTTTCGGCAGGCGCCGCCCCCATTACAGCGCCGATTTCCATACGCTTTGCAACATAGCCCTCGTGATATATTTCATCAACCTGCCCTGTGGCAAGACCTATCTGGTTGCCGTATGAAGCATAGCCGTCTGCCGCTGTTGTAACTATTTTTCTCTGCGGCAGCTTGCCCTCAAGGGTTTCACTGACAGGTTTGAGCGGGTCTGCGGCTCCTGTAACTCTCATTGCCGCATACACATATGCTCTGCCTGAAAGCGGATCTCTGATTGCTCCTCCAATGCAGGTTGCAGCCCCGCCGAACGGCTCTATTTCCGTAGGGTGATTGTGGGTTTCATTTTTAAAAAGCAGCAGCCAGTCCTCGTCATTTCCGTCTATATTGACTTTGATTTTTACGGTGCAGGCGTTAACCTCCTCCGACTCGTCAAGTCCCGGCAGCTTTCCTACAGTTTTGAGGCATTTGGCCGCAATGGTTGCAATATCCATCATATTTACAGGCTTGCTTCTGCCTATCGCTTTCCTTGCCTCCAGATACTCATTGTAGGTTTTTTCGATAAGCTCATCTTCAAAGGTGACGCTGTCTATAGTTGTCTGAAATGTAGTATGTCTGCAGTGGTCCGACCAGTAGGTATCTATCATCTTTATTTCCGTCACAGTCGGCTCCCTGTCCTCTTTTCTGAAATATTCCTGACATACGGTAACATCATCAATATCCATAGCAAGACCTCTGTCTGCTATGAACTGTTTGAGACCGTCCTCCGTAAGATCGTTAAAGCCTGTAACGGTTTCAACCTCTGTAGGAATTTCATATTCTGTTTTGAGTGTGTCCGGCATATCAAGAGATGCCTCTCTTGCTTCGACAGGATTTATAACGTAGGCTTTAATCTGCTCAATTTCCTTTGCTGTAAGGCCGCCGCCTCTTAGCATATATACCTTTGCGGAAGCTACTGCCGGTCTTTCCTGCTGTGATATTATCTGTATGCACTGGGCTGCAGAGTCTGCTCTCTGGTCAAACTGTCCTGGAAGCGGCTCCACTGCAAATACATAATATCCGCTGCTGTCAGGCTCGTTATATGTGTCGTCCAGCTGAGGCTCCGAAAACACAGTTCCTATGCAGTATTCAAACAGCTCCCTGTCTATGCCCTCAACATCATATCTGTTGAGAATTCTAAGCTCCTCAAGGCTTTCGATGCCCAGAAACGCCCTTATATCCGAAAGCAGCCCTGCGGCCTCGCTTGCCGCAGCCTTTTTCTTTTCAACATAAATTCTGTAAACCATCGCTATTTCCTTTCTGCTTCAAGAGCTCTGCTTCCTATATCTTTTCGGTAATAGGCGTTTTTAAAGCTTACTTTCTTAACTGCCTCATATGCATCGTCAATTGCCTTTGCAAGATTTTCCGATACCGCGGTAACGCCCAGCACTCTGCCGCCCGATGTCAGAAGTCTGCCGTTTTCAAGCTTTGCTCCGGCTATGAATATATCTGCATTATCAGGCAGCTTATCCGCCGTTATTTCAAATCCCTTTTCGTAGGCCGCAGGATATCCTGCCGATGCCATTACAACGCAGCAGGCGCTGTCCTTACTGAAAACAACCTTTGTATCTGCCAGCCTTTCATCTGCCACAGCCTGCATAATATCAAGCAGATCGCTTTCAAGCAGCGGCAGTACCACCTGTGTTTCGGGATCGCCGAATCTGCAGTTGTACTCTATAACCTTGGGGCCGTCTGCTGTAAGCATAAGTCCGAAATACAGGCAGCCTTTGAATGTTCTGCCCTCTTTGTTCATAGCCTCCATTGTAGGAATGAATATCTCTTTCATACAGCGCTGCGCCGTTTCCTCTGTATAGTAAGGGTTAGGCGCTATGCAGCCCATTCCGCCGGTGTTGAGCCCTTTATCGCCGTCAAGGGCTCTTTTGTGATCCTGTGAGGAAATCATAGGCACTATGGTTTTGCCATCGGTAAATGACAGTACTGAAACCTCAGGTCCTGTAAGAAATTCCTCTATGACTATGCGGCTTCCGCTCTCGCCGAAAATTTTATCTTCCATCATAGATCTGACGGCAGACTTTGCCTCATCTATTGTTTCTGCAATTACAACGCCCTTGCCCAGCGCCAGTCCGTCAGCCTTGATTACTGCGGGAATCGCCGCAGTGTCAAGGTATGAAAGAGCCTTATCCATATCATCAAACACCTCGTACTCTGCCGTAGGTATTCTGTATTTTTTCATAAGCTCCTTTGAAAACACCTTGCTGCTTTCGATAACCGCCGCAGCTTTGTTTGGCCCAAAGCATTTAATTCCTATGGCCTCAAGCGCATCAACCGCACCGAGGGCCAGCGGATCATCGGGCGCAACCACTGCAAAGTCTATATCCTTTGCCGCAGCGAATTCCGTAATTTTTTCTATGTCCTTTGCTCCTATGTCTACACACTCTGCATCCTGCTCTATGCCGCCGTTTCCCGGAAGCGCATGTATTATGTCAACAGCTTTGTTTTCCTTAAGTTTTTTAATTATTGCGTGTTCACGGCCGCCGCCGCCAACTACGAGTATTTTCATTTTTATCACCTGCTAATGGTGGAACAATCTTATTCCGTTAAATATCATCGTCATATTATATCTGTCTGCGCACTGTATAACCAGATCATCTCTGATTGAGCCGCCCGGCTCCGCAATGTATGAAACACCGCTTTTAGCCGCTCTTTCAATGCTGTCTGCAAATGGGAAGAAAGCATCCGAGGCAAGAGTCGCGCCTTTGATTGTATCAAGGTAAGCTCTCTGCTGCTCATTTGTAAAAGGCTCCGGTCTTTTTGTAAAGTATTTCTGCCAGATGCCCTCGGCGCAGACGTCCTCTTCATATTTATTGATATATCCGTCTATGATGTTGTCTCTTTCCGCTCTGCCAAGCTCCGCTCTGAATGGCAGCTCCAGCACTCTGTCGCTCTGTCTTAAAAACCACGTGTCAGCCTTGTCGCCTGCAAGGCGGGTGCAGTGAATTCTCGATTGCTGCCCCGCTCCCACACCTATAGCCTGTCCGTCATATGCAAAGCACACCGAATTTGACTGGGTGTATTTGAGTGTTATAAGAGCAGTTATGAGATTTAGTCTTGCTTCATCTCCCAGTTCCTTACTCTCCGTAACTATATTTTCAAGAGCGCTGTCATCTATTCTGACATCGTTTCGTTTCTGTTCAAAGGTAATTCCGAACACCTGCTTTTTTTCAGCTTCCGCAGGCCTGTATTCAGGATCGATTTTTATGATATTGTAGCTGCCCTTTCGCTTTGACTTTAAAAGCTCAAGAGCCTTGTCAGTATATCCCGGCGCTATAACTCCGTCCGAAACCTCTCTCTTAATTATATTTGCAGTGGTTTCATCGCAGATATCCGAAAGGGCTATGAAGTCACCAAAGGAGCAGAGCCTGTCTGTCCCTCTTGCTCTGGCATAGGCGCAGGCAAGAGGCGAGTCGTCAAGCCCCTCTATATCATCAACAAAGCAGGCTTTCTTTAGTCTTTCGGGAAGCGCTCTGCCAAGAGCCGCCGAAGTCGGACTTACATGCTTAAACGATGCCGCAGCAGCCATTCCTGTGGCTTCTTTGAGCTCAGCTACAAGCTGCCATGCGTTAAACGCATCGAGAAAGTTGATATATCCGGGTCTGCCGTTTAAGATTTCAATTGGAAGCTCTGCGCCGCTTTCCATATATATCTTCGCCGGCTTCTGATTGGGATTGCATCCGTATTTAAGTTCAAATTCTTTCACTTGCTGCCTCCTGTCCGTTTTTGTTTATGAGGGTTTCAGTATACTCTCCTGTTTCAATATCCGTATATCTTACATACAGCGATATCTTATTCTCATTATTCAGACTGCCCCATATATATTCCGCAAATTCTCTGGCACTGTCACCTGTTGCTATTGCCACAGGCTCTCCCTCAAAGGCAGGCAGGGGACTGCCGTTTTCTCTGTAGGTATGTATGAAATGGCCGATGCCTGCAGCTTTTTCATAGCCGTAGACAAATCTGCCGCAGGAGCTTCCGTCTTTGTCAAGCGCCTTTAGTATGCTCAGCTTATATCTGTAACTGTCTTTATCAAGCACCGCCA
>OLPR01002284.1_pt1 | contig 14353 bp, 9 predicted proteins | sample 1672761 | NCBI WGS metagenome assembly OLPR01 (sample SAMEA3136721, study PRJEB25190) | human gut metagenome | biome: human gut; feature: human-associated habitat; material: faeces | place: Austria | collected 2013 | reverse complement strand
GCGTACTGGACGCAGTTCTCCGGGCCATGACGGAAATCAACGCCAATCCCGGCCGGGGCGGTCACGCCCGTTCCCTGGCCGCCGGGCGGGAGGTACTCGCCTGCCGGGAGGCCCTCTCCGCCCTGCTGAACGCCCGGGATCCCACGGAAATTCTGATGCAGTTCAACTGCACCGACGCGCTGAATCTGGCCATCAAGGGCTGTCTGCGCCGGGGAGATCACGTGATTTCTACCTATTTAGAGCACAATTCCGTGCTGCGGGTACTGATGGGACTGGAAAAGCGGGGACAGATTTCCGTGACCCTGCTGCGCCCCCGAGAAGAGGGCATGATCGACCCCGAAGAAATCCGCCGGGCCATAACCCCCCGCACCCGGCTTCTGGTTCTGACCCATGCTTCCAACGTCACCGGCGCCATTCAGCCCGTGGCCGCCGCGGGAGAAATCGCCCGGGAAGCGGGCCTGCTTTATCTGATAGACGGAGCCCAGGCCCTGGGCTGCATGCCGGTGGACGTTGAAAAGCTGGGCTGCCACATGTACGCCTTTCCCGGGCACAAGGGGCTGCTGGGCCCCCAGGGCACCGGCGGGCTTTATCTGAAAAGCGGCGTGGTATTGCGGCCCCTGCGGGAAGGGGGCACCGGCTCCAGTTCGGAAAGCATGGTGCAGCCGGAAGAGCTGCCGGAACGCTATGAATCCGGCACCCTGAACTACCACGGCGTCGCCGGGCTCAACGCCGGGGTTCGCTACGTCGCCGGGCGGCTCTCGCAGATTCTCTCTCACGAACGGGAGCTGACCACGGCCCTGTACCAGGGGCTTTCCGCCCTGCCCCAGGTCACCGTGTATTCCCCTGCCGCTGAAGCCGGCCGGGCGGGCATCGTCAGCTTCAACGCCGGCGACCTTTCCTCCTCTCAGGCAGCGGACGCGCTGGACAGGGCCGGCTTTGCCGTGCGGGGCGGACTGCACTGCGCCCCCGGAACCCACGCCGTACTAGGCACCCTGCGCCGGGGCGCGGTGCGGGCCAGCGTGGGCCACGCCACCACCTTCGAGGAAATCGACGCGTTTCTGGCGGCGGTGCAGGCGCTGACGTCCTGAAGCCGCCTGATACAGGCAAGCGTCGTAAACGTTCTTCACCTGAATGTAGAAAAAGCAAGGCCTCCATTGCCGTTCATCGCAATCGAGGCCTTGTTAATGCTGCTTCCCTTCGCCTATTTACAGGTGCGAACGTCTAGCTTTTTTTCTGTACACTTTCAGCTCGCATTACCTGGAATTCCACATATCCATTTTCCGACGCAACATATTCACCAGGCACCGTGCTTATAATGTTGACTCGACAACATACGCTTACGTGCGAGTTGCGACGAGCAAGTGGCCGTATGCCGGGGCGACAGCGGACTGGCAACATACGCTTACGTGCGAGTTGCGACCCCTAAGCGATCGATTTCGTTATCAAGTCACACTTCGTTTCATATGCGTATGGACTTCAGTACAAAACGGCTTCTCGAATTCGGTTTCGGTTTCCCGAAGGCGAACCCGCACTGGCCATTGTTCCCTCCGTCATTTTCTGCCCCCTTGCTTCGCTTTCGAAGTTCGGGGATTCGGCAGATTGGGACATGCCCTGCCCCTCTAAAATTTCCAGACAGACCGTATCCAGTCTGTAATTATCAAACGCCAAAACTGGCGGGGTGACGCTTCCCATCGTTGCGGATGGTTTCTATCGCTCGGTCGTGCATGTACTTAAAGTGCTCAAAAGTTTGGTTACATTGTTCCAGGTCTACGCCATTCATTTCAGCATTGCTGTTCATCAGCAAAAACGCGGAATACATATCCCTCTGGACTTTGGTTCCATCCGAAAGAACCGTCCAGCGTTCTCCCAGTTTTTTCGAATGGTAACTTTGATCTGTATGATCTAACTGACTCGCCCGGAATGCTTTTGTATCCACATGTTTCAATCCTGTCGGTTCCAAATAAGACAGTTTCTGATTCAAAATCAAAAGAAACGATGCCGGCGCCTTATTGGCCAGGGATTTGCCAAAGCGTTTTTTCTTTTTGGCGCGCCCTTTGTCGTCGTATGTCGTTTCTTTTGCCCGGCGTTGTAACCCGCTGTAACTCATTTGTTCGACATACACGTCAGTTCCAAGGCGAATAATCTCGTTTGCAAGACAGATGTGCTGATATTTCCGAATATCCGCATTCTTCCTTTCCAAATTTCGAACCATGGCTTGCATCTTCAGATATCGCCTGGATTTAACCCAGTGTGGACGGTGCCCCTTTCCCGGGCGACGTACCGTACCGTCGGGATTGTAATTTTCCGGATTGGTACTTCTGCGACTGTTGTCCATTTTCCGCTGAAGCGCACATTTTCTTCGATGATTCTCGTCCACACCGTCTGCAAGTTCCCGCAAGAAGACAGCCTTTTCTGCAGCCACCGCAATGGTTCGGGTTCCAATATCAATGCCTACTCTTCCGGCGCCCACCGGTCGATCTTTGTGCACGGTTTCTCCTGCAAGAGTAATCTGAACATAATATTTCCACCTGGTTTTCATCCATTTACGAATCACGCGATAATACTTGATGGGCTTTTCAAGCATCTGTCTCTCATAATCCGTCAAACGCGCCTTGCTTGGTAAAATCAGCTTCACGGCATCCCGCGATTGTCCTCCGTTCCATTCAAGGCATCCATTGCGAAAAATCATACAGTTTCCGCTCTTTTTATTCGCAATGCTATATAACGATCCCGCCTTGTGAAAATGAACCATATCGCCATTTCCATACAACATTTTTTCGAATGCCTGCCATACATCAGACGAAGCTCTCTGTGCGACCTGCGCACCGATATGCACTATATATCGTTTCTGCATAGGCTCCATATCTTCATAAAAGCCATACTTCGAAAAGCCTGCTGTTCTCAGCAGCTCTGTACGCCGAGCATATAGTTTTTTTCGTTCTGTCTTGTCTGTGCTTCGAATCTCATCCTCCAGCCTGCGCCAGACTCTGGTTCTCTGCAGATTCCGCAAGCGGCGCAATTCCTTCGCAATGAGGGCATTTTTGAGAAGCTCCATGATGCGAAAACGTTTTTCAATAATATCAATCTGCCACTTTTCCGGATATAGAGGGAGCGTCAATACCGTGTTTCCCAGTTTCTTCTCTGACAAGTCGCTCACCTCCCTCTTCGAATTTTACCACAAAGCAACATTCATGTCAATCCTCACGGAATCAGGCGGATGGATTCCCGGCGGTACTTGGCGGGGGTGACGCCCAGAATGTCCCGGAAATGGCGGATGAAATTCACCGGGTCGGCATAGCCTACCTGTGCGCCGATTTCCGCCACGGTGCGGGAAGTGGTGCGCAGAAGTTCCTGAGCACGCTGGATGCGGCACTGGTGCAGATAATGATAGGGGGGTACGCCCATCTGCTGGCGAAACAGGCGGATCAGGTGATATTTGGACAGATTGGCCACCCGTTCGAATTCCGGCATACCGATGCTTTCGGCCATGTGCTGGCGAATGTATTCCGCCAGGGCATTGACCTCCCCCCGACCGGGCATGTCCCCCGGTTCCTCCGCCCCCAGGCTTTCCAGCATTTCCAGCAGCATCGCCCCCAGGCACTGGCTGGTTTCCGCCCGGGCCAGCACACCCCGGCGAGGGTCCAGATTTTCCAGGCGAAGAAATTCCGCCTCCATGCGCCCGGGCGACAGCACCTTTACCGGGGTGAGCCGCTCCATCAGCATGGGAGCGTAGCCCTCCAGCCCAGGGCCGTCCAGATGGGCCCAGAAAAATTCCCACTCTCCCTCATCTCCAGTGCGATAGGCATGGTAAGAATCGCAATATATTACTACCGCCGTACCCGGAGTCAGGCTGCAAACCTGGCCTTTCCAGTTCAGCATCCCCTTACCTTCCCGGGTATAGAAAAGCAGCGCGGCCATTTTCCCGTCCCGACGGGTATAATATCCCGGATTCGCATAAAAGTGGCCGAATTCCGTCATGTACAGCGGAAACGCCCGGGCGGCTTCGTCCGCGGTAAAGACCTGCGAACGGGATTGTGCCGACAAATCCAGATCATATTCCAGCAAGCCCTTTTCCCCCCTTTGAAATAGCAACTTTATACTATCTTTCGGCAACAATGCCGCTTATTCCTGCTTTTTATCGGCGGTATACTATGCTCATCATCCAAAGATTCAGGAGGGACCTCCATGCTGAAAGCACGCATCGGCCTGTACAGCGCGGGCCTGAACACTTACTGGGCGCAGTTTGCCGGACTGAAAGACCGGCTGCTGGGCTACAACAGCTTCATCGCCGAAAGGCTGAGCCAGGTGGGCGAGGTGTACAATTTCGGTCTGGTAGACGACGAAACCGCCGGCCGTCAGGCGGGCGAATACTTCAACGCCCACAATGTGGACATTATTTTCGCCCACAGCGCCACCTATTTCACCAGCAGCACCGTGCTGCCCGTGCACCAGATTTGCAAAGCGCCGGCAGTGTGGCTGAATCTGCAGCCCACCCCCCAGATGAATTACGCCAAAACCGGCACCGGCGAATGGCTGGCCCATTGCGTAGGCTGCCCCGTGCCGGAGGCCTCCAACGCCTTTGAGCGGGCCGGTATTCCCTTCCACGTGGTAAACGGTCTGCTGGGCCTGGAAAAGACCCCGGAAATCTCCGTGACGGACGAAGTCACCGCCCACATGCCTCAGGCGCAGAAGGCCTGGGCGGAAATTCTGGAATGGGCCCGAGCCGCGCAGGTAAAGCGTGCCATGGCGCACGCCCGGTTCGGATTCCTGGGCAACAACTATTCCGGCATGCTGGACATGTACAGCGATTTCACCATGCTGCAGGCGCAGCTGGGGCTGCACGTGGAACTGCTGGAAATGTGCGACCTGGACAGCCAGCTGAACAAGGTCACCGACGCGGAAGTGGCGGAAAAGCGGGCCGAGGTGGAGCGGTTCTTCACCATCAGCGGCGATTCCCCCTCTGATCCCATTGCGAAAAAGCCCACCGAGGAACAGCTGGACTGGGCCTGCCGGGTGGCGGCGGCACAGGAGCGCCTGGTGAAGGCCCGGCGGCTGGACGGCCTTTCCTATTATTATCACGGCGCGGACGGCAATCATTACGAGGAGCTGCAGGGCGGCTTCATCGTGGGCCATTCCCTGTTGACGGCCAAGGGCGTGCCCTGCGCCGGCGAAGGCGACCTGAAGACCAACGTAGCCATGAAGATCTGCGATCTGCTGGGCACCGGCGGCTCCTTCACGGAAATCGTGGCCATGGACTACCTGACCAACACCATGCTGCTGGGACACGACGGGCCCTTCCACATTTCCATTTCCGACGGCAAGCCCGTTCTGCGGGGCATGGGCGTGTTCCATGGCAAGCGGGGCAGCGGCGTTTCCGTGGAAGCCAACGTCATTTCCGGCCCGGTTACCACCCTGGGCCTTACCCAGACCGGCGCGGGCAGGCTGCGGCTCATCGCCTCCGAAGGCGTGGCCGTGAAGCACCCCATCCTCACCATCGGCAACACCCAGACGCATGTGGACTTTGGCATGCCCCTGGACGATTATATGGACCAGTGGTTCCAGTACGCCCCCACCCATCATTGCGCCATGAGCGTGGGCCACAACGCCAGGCTCTTTGAAAAGGTTGCCCAGCTTCTGGGCGTGGAATATGTAAAAGTCGGGAAATAACCCCAAAAGAAAGGAACGAAAACCATGGACGAACTGAGAAACAGCTTCCGCAATCCTCCGGTTTCCCACCGTGCAGCGCCACTGTGGGTGTGGAACGACCTTATGAGCGAGCAGCAGATCGCCTTCCAGCTCAAGGAGCTGAAAAATCACGGCTTCGGCGGCGCGTTCGTGCATCCCCGTCCGGGCCTGATCACGGACTATCTCTCTGAAGAGTGGTTCGATCGCTGGGGCTTTGCCCTGAAGACCGCCAAGGAGCTGGGGCTGAAGCTGTACATCTACGATGAAAACTCCTATCCCTCCGGATTTGCCGGCGGCCATGTGTCTTCGCAGCTGCCGGATTGCCTGGCGGAAGGCATGACCTATCAGATCATCGACCTGAGCAAGGACGTGCCCGACGGCAACGTGAGCATGTGCTTCCCCGCCAACACCCCCATCGCCGCCTTCTCCTGCAAAACCGACGGCGACAAGATTGAAATTTTGGACGACATTTCTGTTTATCCCGACAGCGAGTGGGCGGAGCACGCGGAAAAGGTCTTCGTGGTGCTGCGGGTAAAGAGCGACACCACCGGCTGGCTGGCCGGCTTCGCCTTCACCGACCTGCTGCGCCCCGAGGTGCATCAGGCCTTCATGGAAACCACCTACGAGCAGTATTATCGCCGCTTCGGCGAGGACTTCGGCGACGCTGTGCCCGCCATCTTCACCGACGAGCCCAACATTTCCGCCGGCAGTGTCTACGGTTCCGGCGCACCCGCCCTGCCCTTCAGCTTCTGGTTCCTGGATCAGTTCGAGAAGTACAACGGCTACAGCCTCACCAAGAACCTGCCCTGCGTCTTCAAGAATCTCTCCGGCGAAATTTTCGACTATCCCGCCGAGAAGATCCGCTACGATTATTACAAGACCATCCACTATCTGTGGGTGAAAAACAGCATTGCCCCCACCGGCGAATGGTGCGAAAAGCACAACATCAACTTCACCGGCCATTATCTGGAGCATCAGTGGCCCCATGTAGGCTCCGCCACTTCCCCCTCCATGCAGTCCTTCTATGAGTATCACCAGTGGCCGGCCATCGACATGCTGCTGTCCAACTACCTGCGGGACACCGAATTCCATTCCCTGGCCCTTTCCATCCAGGAGATTCGTTCCGCTTCCAACCAGTTTGGCAAAAAGCGCACTCTGTGCGAGCTCTACGGCGCAGGCGGCTGGGATTCCACCTTCGACGATTACAAGCGCATGGCGGACTGGGTGATGGTCAACGGCATCAACTTTATCAACCAGCACCTGACCTATGCCACCATCGCAGGCGCACGGAAACGCGATCATCCGCAGTCCTTTGACTGGCGCGAGCCCTGGTGGGATCAGTACACCACCATGAACGACTACATCGGCCGCGTTTGCACCCTGCTTTCCCGGGGCAAGATGGAGCAGCGCATTCTGCTTTTGAACCCCTCCACCACCGGCTACCTCACTCCCTACGAGGAGGAAAAGGGCGGCATCTACGGCGACCCCAACCTGGACGCCATCAAGAATCCCGACATGACCGCCTTCCTGACCCTTTCCCAGACGCTGACCGATCACCAGTGGGATTACGACTTTGGCGACGAGTACACCATGGAGCGCCATGGCAGCGTGGACGGCAGGCAGCTGAAGGTGGGCAAGCAGACCTACGACGTGGTGCTGATTTCCGGCGACATGAAGAACCTGCGCACCGTGACGGTGGATCTGCTGAAGAAGGCGGAGGCCTCCGGCGTGAAGCTGCTGGCCGTGGGCAAGCCCGGCCCCTATGTGGAAGGCCTGAAGGACGAAGCCGCTTATGCCGACCTGGCCAAGGGCTGGGAAGAAATCGCCCTGGAAAACGTGGACGCGCGCCTGGAAGCCCTCATCGGCCGCCGGATGAGCGCCAACGTTCCCTTCCTGCGGGGCATGACCCACATGCGCCGGGTGCTGGACGACGGCCGCGAGGTCTACTTCATCGTGAACCATTCCTTCAGCGATTTTGACGGCGTGGTCACTGTTCCCGGCGACAAGGCCTGCGAATACATGCTGTACACCGGCGAGGTGCAGGGTGTGCATTACACCGCCAGGGACGGCAAGGTCTCCTTCCCCCTGAAGCTGACCCATTGCCAGTCCGCCATGATCATGGTGGGCGAAGCGGCGGACGTGGCGGATGCCGCCGCGGCCGATACCGCCGTTGCCCTGAAGCTTACCGCCATCGAGTCCGAACAGCCCAACCAGCTGCCCATCGGCTACTGCGACGTGCACATGGACCACATGGAGCTGAAGGACGTTTCCGTCATTCGCGGCGGCGACCGCATCTTCACCCAGCGGGGCTTCCAGAACAACCCCTGGGATAACAAGGTGCAGTATAAGAACAACCTGATGAACAAGAACCCCAACTACGGCCCCGGCAGCGGCTTCTCCGCGGATTATCACTTCTTCCTGGAGAAGGGCTTCCGGCCCACGAAGATGGACGTCACCGCCGAGCAGTACACCCTGTGCCGGGTGGAAATCAACGGCGTGGCCGTGCCGTGGCTGGAAAACGAGCACTATCTGGACGAGCACTTCGGCGTTGCGGATATCACCGCTTACCTGAAGGACGGCGAGAACGTGGTCACCGTGGTGGCGGACACCTTCGACGTGCGTCTGGAGCTGGAAAGCGTCTATCTCCGGGGCGATTTCGATGTGCGCAGCGTGGACAACCGCTGGGTCATCGGCCCCGAAACCAAGCTGGGATACGGCTCCTGGAAGGAACAGGGCAAGCCCTTCTACCCCTACGCCGTGAACTATCGCTACACCGCCCATCTGGACGCGACTCCCGCCGCGGCCACGCTGTTTGTCGGCAATTACGGCGCGACGGCGGTTTCCGCCATCGTCAACGGCACGGAAGTGCTGCTGAACGTGGACGGCCACCTGCCCCAGGACGTCGCTTCCCTGCTGAAGGCGGGCGACAACGAAATCACCCTGCGGGTGTGCGGCAGCCTGAAGAACCTGATGGGCCCCCACTTCGGCAGCGAGACCACCCGCGGCAGCGCGTGGCCCGGCATGTGGAAATGGGCGCCGACCCATCAGCCCGGCGCGGACGCTTACGATTTGATGGACTTCGGCCTGAACGAGGCTCCCGTGTTGAAGATCGGCAAGTAATCTTTCTCCAATAAACCAAAAGAGGATTCGACGCCCCGGCGGGCGACGGATCCTCTTGCTTTTTGCTCAATTTTCCCGGAATTTCAAATATCTGATGAACTTTTCCACCGCGACGGGCAGCCGTTCCCGGCGCTTCATGGCCAGGCCGATTTTGCGATAATAGGGCATATCCAGAGAGCGGATTTCCACGCGATAGGGAACGCGCCGCAGAATCATTTCCGGCAATATGCCCACGCCCAGCCCCTTTTCCACCATGGACAGGATGGAAAAATCCTCCCAGGTGGTAAAACGCACATGGGGGCGCACACCCCGCTGCTCCAATAGATCGGACACCTCCGTTTTGCCCCCGTGTTCCAGCAGCAGAAAGGGTTGGCCGTTCAAATCCTCCAGGGCGATTTTCTCCTTTTGGGCCAGGGGGTGGCCCACCGGCAGCACCGCCTTGTATTCGTCCTCCTTCAGCAGCAGGGTATCGAAATCCCCGCGGCAGGGCAGGCGCAAAAAGCCGCAATCCACCCGGCCTTCCGCAATCCAGCTCTCTACCTCATCGTAATCCCCCAGCAGCATTTCATAATCAATGCCGGGATAGTCCTTTTGAAATTCCGCGAAGATATTGGGCAGCCAATGGATGGCCACGCTGGCGAAGGTGCCGATGCGCACCATCCCCGTCTGAACCCCCTTCATCCGATGCAGCGCGTCCTCCAGCTGTTGCTGATCGTTGAGCAGTGCCCGGACATAGGGCAGTATTTCTTTGCCTTCGGAGGTCAGGCAGATTCCGGCGCGGCTGCGCTCCAGCAGGCTCACGCCCCATTCCCGCTCCAGGTCGGCAATCATTTTGCTGACGGAGGATTGGGCGTAGTTCAGCTCCTGAGCGGCTTTGGTGAAACTGCCCCGCTCCACCGTTCGGACAAAGGCCAGATATTTCAACAGCGGATTATCCATATAAATTCATTCCTTTTTTCGATGCATCACATCAATAAGATTCGCTTTTCTTATTTTATCAGCGGGTGTATGATGATGCAAGCACAATTTAGGAGGAATTCAAAGGATGAAACGCGCCGCCCAACACATGGATATGCTGCACGGGCCTCTGGCTGGGAAAATTCTGCTGTTCACCCTGCCCATCGCCCTGAGCAGCATGCTTCAGCAATTGTTCAACGCCGCCGACACCTCTATCGTGGGCTCCTTTGGAGACGCAAACGCCCTGGCGGCGGTGGGCGCCAACGGCGAAATCGTGGCGCTGATCGTGACCCTGTCCTCCGGCCTGGCCCTGGGGGCAAATATCCAGATCGCCGGCTGCATCGGCCGAAAGCAGCACGCGGCCCTTCCTCGTCTTGCTGAGACCGCCCTGTTTCTGGCAATCATCGCAGGCATCGCGGGGCTATTGCTGGGCCAGGGGGTGGCCCGGGGGTTACTGCGTCTGATTCAAACGCCTGCGGAAATTCTTCCCGCCGCGGAAAGCTATCTGCGCATTTATCTGGCGGGGTATCCCTTTTTGCTGTTATATGATTTCGGCGCGGCCATTCTCCGGGCCCGGGGGGACAGCCGCTCTCCCTTTTTCGCGCTGGCCCTTTCCGGCGTGGCCAACGTGCTGCTGAACCTGCTGTTTGTGCTGGGGTTTCACATGGGCGTGGCTGGGGTGGCCATCGCCACGGATCTGTCTACGCTGCTTTCCGCCGGGATGGTATTGCTGCGGCTGAAAAAGGACCCGGCGTTCCGCCCGGCCCTTCGTCCGCTGCGCCTCGGCGGCGGAGAAATATTGGATATATTGAAAATGGGGATTCCCGCGGCCCTTCAGGGAGCGGTGTTCTGCTTTGCCAATATTTTCGTGCAGGCTTCCGTGAACCGCTTCGGCGCGGTGGCCATCGCCGGCAGCACCATCGCCATGAATTTCGAATACTTCACCTATTACGCCATTACCGCCTTCGGACAGACGGCCACCACCTTCGTCAGCCAGAATTTCGCCGCCGGAAACCGGGCCCGGTGCCGGAAAATACTGCGCCTGTGTCTGGGCCTTTCCCTGATTTGCAGCGCCGGGATGATCGGGCCCATCGTCGTCTTCCGAGGACAGTTTGCGGGGCTGTTTTCCCCGGAAAGCGCGGTGATTGAAAGCGCCTGTCTGCGGATTCTGGGCATTCTGGCCTTTGAGCCTGTCTGCTGCCTGTACGAAATTCCCGCGGGCATGCTGCGGGGCGCGGGGCACGCCCTTCTCCCGGCGGCCAGCACCATGGCGGGCACCTGCGCCTTCCGCATCGCGTGGATTTTCACGGTCTTTCGCAGGCGTCCGTCTCTTCAGGTGCTGTACCGGGCCTTTCCCCTCTCCTGGGGATGCACCATCGCCCTAGTGCTTGCGTGCTGCGCAGTACTTCGCCCCCTGCGGGAACAGCGGCCCTAACCGGCGCTATTCCGGCCGGGCCATTTCCTCGCAGCGCTGTCTTCCCCGAAAAGGGTGTGCGCCATCAGGTTGAGATAATTCATGTTTCGCGCCTTGGCATACGCGTCGTAGGCATGGTCCATCTTCTGGAATTGCAGCATGAGCTCGTCCTGTATCGAATTCTTAGCCTCCCCCCGATTTATAAAATTTGATTTATTCCGGTAATGAATATTGACATTTCCATCCAACCCGCCTCCCATGTCAAATCCGCCGGGAAAATTTTGCCAACGCAAAACAATCCGCAAACAAAGATTTGTTGACAACCTGCTCAGATGTGATACAATAGGGGAGACGGAGAAACGTGACCGTCGTTTCTTTCGTCATAAAGTTAGTCACTGCTAACTTTACTGCAATCCACAGGAGGTATTCCTATGAAAGGCGTCTGGTGGTTGGCGCTGGCTGCGGGAGCCGCGGCGGCGCTGCCTAAAAAACAGGAGCACAATCTGATGAAGCTTCCTTCTTTCCGCGGCGTGGCAGAGGTGCGTTCCAGCCTGCCCGGGCGCATGCGTCTGTACGTGCCCGCCATTCGGCAGCAGCCTGAATTGGCCCGACAGATGGCGACGCAGCTGGAGGGCACGGGCGTGATTCATCAGGTGGCGCTGCAGCCGGTGACCGGCAGCGTGCTGATTCGGTATGACGAAGTCCGGGTGCAGGCCAGCGTGGTGCTGGGGGCAGTCATGAAACTGATGGGCCTGGATGAAAAGATAAAAACCGCTCCCGTAAGCAAGGCGCGGCAGGGCGTCGCCCTTTTGCTGCGCAGCGTCAATCAGGGGGTATTGGACGCGACCGGCGATCTTCTGGACGCGCCCACCCTGGCGGCAGGTGCGCTGACCATTGCGGCTTTGCGCAGCAAGAAATTGGAAGGCTGGGCCTCGCCCGGGGCAATGACCCTGCTGTGGTGGGCTTCCAAGCTATTTGGAGCGCAAGATTATGAATAAGTTCAGCGAAGGGTTTTTGCGGCTGTGCCTGAAGCCCACGGTGGAATGCAATCTGCCTGGTCGGCTTCGGCTGAGTTTTGGAAAATACCATCTGCTGCCCAAGGAGGCCGAGCCCTATCTGCATTATATTCAGGACGTACTGCGGCTGCTGCCGGGGGTTTCCTCCGGGGAAATCAACCCGCGCATCGGCACGGTGCTGATCCGATATGACGCAAAAACCACCAACGCCCGGGCCATATTGCGCTGGGTGGACATTGTGGTGGACGAAGGCATCCAAATTTTCAAAGAGGACCTCTGGCAGGACGTGAGCGAAGCGACGCTGGCGCAGATCGTACGCCAGCGGCTGATTCTGCGGTTGCCTCAGCAAAAAGAGGGATAATTATACTTAGAAAAGAACACATCGACGACTTTATGAAAAGCCGCGTCATGCACAGCCTGCCCGGCCGGCTTCGTCTGGCGGCGGAAGGGCTGCAATATCTGAAGGACGAAAGCGCCGAAATCGCCGCGGAGCTGGCGGGCATTCCCGGCGTTCGTCTGGCGCGGGTCACCGCCTGCACCGGTGGCATTCTCCTGCAATACGACGAAAAAAATCTGGAATCCAGCTTTCTTTCCGAGCAAACGGACCTGGTGCTGGCCCGGTACAGCATGGCTGCGCTGCGGGCGCGTCACGCGGAAAGCGGCGAAGAAACCGCCGAAGTGCCCATGACCACCGCCCGGCTGATGAAGCGGCTGGCCGTTAACGCCGGAGCGCTGGCCCTGGGGAACACGCTGTTTACCGCCCCGCTGATGGGCGGCGCACTGACGAACTTTACCTCGCTGGAAACGCTGGCCAGCCTGGGTCTTTCCGCGCCCATGGCCAAAAATGCCTGGGAGGGCTTGCGCCGGGAGAAGCGGCCCAACGCCGATTTTCTGACGGTGACCTCCATTGTGGCCAGCCTGCTGCTGGGCAACGCCCATTCCGCGCTGATGATTCTGGCCCTTTCCGATCTGGCGGAGCTGATGACCTCCTACACCATCGAGCGCACCCGTTCTTCCATTAAGAAAATGCTCTCCGCCGACGAGGGTGAGGCCTGGAAGGTGCTTTCCGACGGCAAAGTGGAGCGCTGCCCCATGGCACAGATCGGCACCGGCGACGTGGTGGCGGTGCACACCGGCGAAAAAATCTCCGTGGACGGCAAGGTGGTATACGGCGCGGCCGTGGTGGACCAGAGCCCCATTACCGGCGAATTCATACCGGTGGAAAAGCGGGAAGGCGACGAGGTATTTGCCGGCACCGTGGTAAAAAGCGGCACCATTCACGTGCAGGCCGCGAAGGTGGGCGATCAGACGGTGATTTCCCGCATTGTGGGCATGGTGGAGGCCAGCGAACTGAAGAAGGCCCCCATTCAGCGCTATGCGGACAAGTTTTCCAATTATCTGGTGCCGCTGAATTTCCTTTTGTACCTGTCGGTATGGCTGGTGACGAAGAATCCCCAGAAGGCGCTGAAGATGCTGGTAATCGACTATTCCTGCGGCATCAAGCTTTCCACAGCCACGGCCTTCTCCGCGGCCATCAACACCGCCGTTAAGCAGGGCGTGCTGATCAAGGGCGGCACCTTCATCGAACAGATGAGCAGCGCCAACACCGTGCTGCTGGACAAAACCGGCACCATTACCGAGGGCAAGCCTCAGGTAGTCTCCATGGCGCTTCTGAAGCCGGAAATGACCCACGCGGAGGTGCTTTCCTACGCCATGGCGGCGGAAGAGACCAGCACCCATCCCCTGGGCGACGCCATCATGCGTTACGGCCGGCAGCTGGGCGCACAGCCCTTGCCCCACGGCGACATCATCACGGAAGTTTCCCGGGGCAGCCGCACCCAGGCGGACGGCAAGACGATCCTCTGCATCGAGGAAAACGGCGTGCGGCTGTATTATTACGACGGCTCGATCTATCTGGAAAACGGCAGCGCCTACCGCACGAGCGGCCTGTTCCCGGACTATTCCACGCTCGGCGAGCATCTGCTGGAACTCTACAACGCGACCGATGTGACCTACGCCCGTGAAAGCGGTGAAGAGGTCTATTCCGTGACCGCCTACGGTAAGGATGCGGAGCAGGCGCTTTCGCTGCTGACGCCGACGATTGCGGATTCGCTCAGCGCCGTCGAGAGTATCGACCTGTGTATGCACGTTGAAGACGGGG
>OLPR01002281.1_pt1 | contig 14366 bp, 20 predicted proteins | sample 1672761 | NCBI WGS metagenome assembly OLPR01 (sample SAMEA3136721, study PRJEB25190) | human gut metagenome | biome: human gut; feature: human-associated habitat; material: faeces | place: Austria | collected 2013 | reverse complement strand
GCTGGCCAAAGGAGAACAAACGCTTCATCCGCAAGGAAGCGCGCAGCGCATTGAAGATCGCCAAGGAAACCGCGCGATCCCGCCTGAAGAACCTCCGCCCGGCAAGCGTCAAATCCAGCTATATGTCAGGCATGAAGGTTGGAAAGCCCTACCATTACCTAGGAGATCAAACCGACCTCAGCATCCGTGCATATAACAGCTCTCCTCACGGTCACCTCATCGAGCACGGGCACGTTGTCAAGCCCCGTGGCTCTACATCGGGCAAAACTGCCGGATACAATACCAGCGGACGCCGCGCCAACAAGAACTATACTGGTGATAGCCGTACAGGCAGTAAAGAATGGTTCGTCAAGGGCTTCAATATCATGGGTGACACCAACGACAAGTATCAGCAGATATTTTATCGCAACGTGGAATCACACGTTGATGATCTGATCGAGAAGGGGTTGTTCTGATATGATCATCACTGCGAAACAAATTAGCCATGACATGACCTTGCTGCTTAGGCAGTACTTCCCTGTGTATTACAAAAACGCGGACATCACCGAGGGTTTCGACCGCCCTTGCATGACCATGGAAGTCGCTACCATACGCACAGGCGCGGCCAACGACTACTTCAGGCATGACTTCATCCCGATCACCATCTATTTTTTCGCTGAAGAACGCACCAACGGCTATGCAGACTTGCTGACCGTGCAGGAGACCTTGCGCCGCTTGTTGGAAAGCCCGTTGCCGCTGGCTGGCACATACCTATATCCCCCTGAACCCGTAGAGTTCTCCATCGTCAAGGAAGACGGCTCACTCATTGCAAGTGTAGAGTATGAGATCTACCAGCAACGCCCAGACAGTATCGACGGTAATACCCCGATGCATCCAGACGAGCCGCTCAACAACGAATACATGGAAGAACTGACCATCAATACAGAATTGGAGTGATGAGAACATGGCTATCAATATGCCGAGTTTGATTGTAACTGTCAAACAGCTGGCCGAGACCGTCATCCAGCGCAGTGCGCAAGGCCGCGTCGTGCTGATCGTCGTTGATGACACCGTCTCTGGCGATAAAGTCGCCACCTACCAGACCAAGTTTGACATCCCAAAGGAAACTTACACTGCGGCCAACTACAACGACATCACTGCCGCTTTCGACACTGTCGTGACCTACAACGCCGCTACCGGCACATACGTCGGTGCGCCGAAGTCTGTGACCGTGTTCAAGTTGGGCGCGGAAGAGACATTTGCCGAGGACATTGCACCGACACTCAACCAGTACCGCTTTGACTGGATTACTGCGATTACCGCAGATGCAGACGTTCATACCGCTATCATTGAGTATGTAGAGGCGTATAATGCTAAACCCTACAAGTCCGCTAAGGCGCTGGTATACAAGGCCACCGCGCCGGATGATAAGCACGTTGTCAATTTCATCACCGACACTTACAGTACCGTCAGCGCACAGGACCAGCCAGGCTGGCATCTTTTAGGCCGTATCTGCGGCATCGCCGCCGGCCTGCCAATGAACCGCACCCTTACCTACTACGCCTTGTCCGGCATTGAACGAGTCAGCGAGCCGGAGGATATGGACGCCGAAGTAGAGAAGGGACACCTGTTCCTGTGGAATGACGAGGATGATGTTAAGTTGAGCCGCGGCGTCAATTCCATGACCACACTCGAGGGCGACGATACTGAGGATATGCGCTCCATTGCCATCATCGAGGCCATTGACCTGATGGTATATGACTTACGCACGGCCTTCAAGAACAGCTACGTCGGGAAGTTCAAGAACAACTACGACAATCAGACGCTGTACATCTCTGCCGTCAACAAGTACTTCCAGACACTGGCACTTGATGACATTCTCGACAGGAACTTCAACAACGTCGCCACTGTTGACGTAGAGGCACAGCGCCGGGCGTGGATTGATATCGGCAAGACAGAAGCCAATGATTGGGATGACAACACGGTCAAGCTAAACACCTTCAAGCGCATGGTGTTCCTGACCGGCAATGTCAAGATTCTAGACGGGATGGAAGACTTGCGCTTCCCGATCTATATGCAGTAAGGGGGTATATCAATGAGCAAAGTATCACAGACTATCAACGGCACCTTCGGCCGAGTCTGGGTTAATGATGAAGACTACGGTATGGTGCGTTCCTTCGAGGCTAAGGCCACCCTCGATTGGGAGGCCATTACCGAACCTGAGAAGCTAAGCCCGGGATATAAGTACAAGGGCTATGCCATCGAGGGCACCATGGTAGGTATGCAGATTGACTCTCGCTTCGCCAAGCTCTATGCCGAGGGCATCACTACCGGTAATATCCCCGATGTGGACGTTGTCGGCCGTGTGGCCGACCCACAGGCCGCTGGACAGGTGCGCGTGGCACTCCATGGCGTGGTATTCGACGAACTGACCCTGCTCAAGTTCGAAAACAACACCATTGTCGAAGAAGAAGTGCCATTCAAGGCGCAGAGCTACGAGTATCTCGACCAGATCTAAGGGGGCTGAATTATGGCAAATCTGACATTAGAGACCCTGTTGGAGCGCAAGGCACAAGCCGACAACGACAGACTGGAGATCAAAGCCATCCACTCTGATGTGCTGGGCGGCGAGCTGATCTGCAAGCGCTTGCCATTGCGCACCGTCGCAGCACTGATTGACCGCGTATCCAGCGGCGACCAGGGCACCCTTGATGCGTTTGAAGCGTTTCAGGAGCTCATCTATAAGAGCTGTGACCTGCTGCAATCCGCTCAGCTCCGCGAAGCCTATGACATAAAGGGCGACCGATTTGACATTGTCGAGCATGTGTTCAACGGCGACTTGAGTGAGATCACCCGCGTCGGTGAACAGATTCTGGGCTTTTACGACAGCACGCTTTCCGTCGACAACGTAAAAAACTAATCAAGTCCAACCCGACAGCCGCTATGTTCAGTTGGTATCTCCGCAAGGGGATACCGCTTGAGCAGCTGGAAGGGCTGGACACCCTACACGCACTTTTTTATCAAGCGTCTATGGAATTGGAACTTGAAGCCATCGAGCGCGAGAACAAAGAACTTGAGAATCTGAGGAGGTGAGCATATGGCCAGTAAAACAGTAGGTGTCGTGTTGTCCGTCAAAGACCGTTTTACGAGTGGTTTCAAGAAATTCAAGGAAGAAGTCAACAGCACCTCGCGAGAGACACGACGGGCACAGAATCAAATCAAGCGCTTCGGGCAGGATGCGAAAGACGCCTTCTCGAATTTCGCTACAAACGCAGTCAAGTCCGTGTCCGTCGCCGGTGCTGCCCTTGCTGGTCTGGGCATTAAAACAGGCCTCAGTGAGGCGCTGGACCTCGAGGGCTACCGGCAGCAGCTCAACACCGCCACCAAGGATACGACAAAGGCCGCTAAGATCATGACCGATGCCGTCAACATGGCTAACGCCACCCCGTTCGAGGCAGGTGAGCTTGTCGAGGCAGCGGCTAAGTTCGAGTCTATGGGCATGAGCGCCAACAAGTGGCTCACTCTGACAGGGGATATGGCTGCCGCGACGAATAAGAGCTTCGACCAAGCCACCGAGGCCTTGATTGACGCCCAAACGGGCGAATTAGAGAGATTAAAGGAATTCGGTATTACGAAAGCCATGATCGGCGATCAGGCCGAGAAGATGTTCACCGACCAACAGGTCATCAACAACAAGGGCCAGATTGTCAATCAAGAGAAGTTCAATGAAGCCCTCATCGCCCTTATGAAAGACAAGTACGCTGGCGGTATGGAGGCTCAGGCCAATACTGTCCGCGGTGCATGGTCCACGGTCACCGGTGTGACCAAAAGCGCATTGGCGACCCTTGTGGGCATGAGCTCCGACGGATCATTGCGTTCCGGCTCTGCACTCGACACCATCAAGACTAAAGTGCAACAGCTGGGTGAGACCTTCGATCGCTGGCAACAGGATGGCACGCTGGACAGATTCGCTAAGAGTTTCGATGCCGCCTTGCAACAGATAGGACAAGTCGTTGTGCCAATTCTGGATAGGGTGGGCAGTGCATTCAAGTGGATTGCCGACAACGCCAACTGGCTTGTGCCTATCGTTCTGGGGGTGTGGTCTGCTTTCAAGGCCTACTCCATCATCAACGGCGCGATCACTGCATTCAAGTTGTTGGCTCCCGCAATAGGGCTTGTCAACGGCGCACTTAAGGTCAGTCCGATCTTCCTGATCGCGGCTGCCATCGGCGGTATTATTACCATCCTCACGGCGCTGGGTATCAACTGGACGTCTGTGTTCGAGACCATTAAGGCTGTGGTTGAGAAGGTCAAGGAAGGATTCGGCCAATTCATGGAAAAGATTACATCTTTCCAACTGCCGTCATGGGTCACCAATCTCGCTGATACATGGCTGCCTCGCATCAAGGACGGCGTACAGACCGTGAAGGACCTGTTTGGCAGTTTAATGGACCGCCTGGGAAGCTTCTCGCTGCCGTCGTGGGTATCCTCATTGGGCAGTAAGCTGTCAAGCGGACTCAACGCACTCAAGTCCGCAACTGGACACGCAACAGGCACGTCCTATTTCGCTGGCGGTGTGACCCGCATCAACGAGGGTGGGCGCGGTGAAACCGTGGTGCTGCCATCCGGCACACAGATCATCCCGCATGACGTCGCTAAGAAGCAGCCGTCCCCAGTCTCCGCAGGCAATATCAACGTGACCGTGCAGATTCAGGGTAATGTGATTGGCAACAGTGATTTTGCTAACTACATAGGCAAGGTAGTCTCGAAACAAATCGTTAAGGTAGTTAAGAACAGGTAGGTGAGCACATGGATATCATATTCAGTATCAACAATAATGAATCGGTGCGCGTCCTGCCTATCTGCCCTGAGGTTGTTGTCTCAAATCCGCAAGAGCATTCAGAGTTCAACGGACTCAAAGGCAAGCTGGCCATCATCGGGCCGGTAGGATGCCGCTCACTCAGCATTTCATCCTACTTCCCATCCAAACCGTCGCCCCTTATCCACTCAGGGGCGTCTTCAAACGGCTGGGAGTATGTGGAGTGGTTCGAGACGTGCCGCAAGCGGCTGCTGCCTATGCGCGTCATTGTCATCTACGACTCATACAAGCTTAATATGGCCTGTCTGATCGATGACTTCGACTGGCACGTGGACACCGCGGGCGATTACGTCTATGATTTGACTGCATCTGAGTACATATTCGCTACGGCGAAACCTGTGGAGAAGGTTGACACAAGCGATGAAATAGAGATTACTTACCCTGTCGTGGGTGAGGGCATCGGCGAACCGGGGGGGTTGGGCTGATGAGTATAGAAGTCTTACTCTTCGACGGCGACACGCCGTATAACGTCTCTCACCGAGTGGGCAATGTCACGAGGTCAGACAATCTGGACGGACTCGGTCAGGAGATCTCATTCGACTATCTGTACAATCGCCGGGATAAGTACACTACTGATATGCTGACTGAACCCGGTGATCATGTACAGTATCTGGACGGTGCTGAGATCGTCGTAGAGGGCTTGATCGTCGAAACAACGGACTCCATGCAAGGCACGGTATCCGTGACCGGCTACGATTACGGATACTGGCTGAACGAGACTACGACAGACATACAGTTCAACGGCTGCACCACCTCACAGGCCGTTGAAGAATTGATGAAGAAGGTAGAACTCAATGTCAGCTGTGTGGAGATTCCAGAGACAGTTACGCACAATTACTACGACGAGGCAATCAGCGACATTCTTAAGAGCCTCATTGGAATGGCGACGCACCAAAGCGGTAACAAGTATCGACTCGAGGTACGCGGTGATACCGTGTATATAGAGGACTACGAGGACCTTGTCATCGAGCCAAAGTTTGTTTCGGCTGCCAACGTCGCACCGGTGGACGTTGTCTATAACCCCGGACACATCACCATCACACGATCCATAGCCGATATGTACAATCACGTTGTTGTTAAGGTAGATGGAGAGATCGTCAGCGAAGCGAAAGATGATGACTCCATCGCTAAGTTCGGGGATAAGACTTATACCATAGACGACGATCCCGAGGCTGATGCAGAGGTGATAATCAAGGACGTCAATAAGGTTGTGACCGGCGGAGAGGTGGATTTGCTGGGCGACAATCAGATTCGTAGCGGGCGCATTCTCGAATTCACCGAAGACAACGTACCTGACTTCGTGGGCAAGTTCATTATCACGAACTGTGAACACTCCTACACGCTGGAAGGCCACACCGTGCACGTCACGTTGGTGGACGCCGAGACAAGGGATGCGAGTGTAGAGGCTGTGGACCCGAACGCCGACGCTGAGACCGAGACCACTGAAGACGCTGCAAGCGGCGACTATGTTGAGGGCGATGGCATCGGTACTGGTCAGTACACATGGCCCCTGCCGGGTGCCTGGTGCAACATGACCACCTACCCTGGCCACACTAACAACGCCCGAGACTTCCCGGTGTCCTATGGCACAGGCGTTGTCGCGGCCGACGGCGGGTATGTGGATTGGGTACAGTATTGGGATGGCTACACCAAGTGGGGCAATCAGTCCTATGGTAACTGTGTCCGCATTCAGCACGGTAACGGACGGTATACGCTCTACGCGCATCTCTCGCGTATCAATGTAGTATCTGGTCAGTCCGTATCAAAGGGCCAGTCAATCGGGGCTGTAGGCAGCACCGGCAATTCGACAGGCCCGCATCTCCACATGGAGATCGTTCACAATGGCTGGGGCATCGACCCCGCCACCGTATACTAAGGGGGTGCGCCACATGGTGACACAGTGGCAACACAATATGGCTGGGGCGCTTGCCCCGAAGAAATCAACAAACCTAGATCCCTGCATTGGCATCATTGCGAGTGTGGAGCCATTTAAGGCTACCATTCGCGATGGTGCCTTTGTTTTAGATAAGACAAACACCTACATTTGTCAGGCCGCCATACAGAAGGCTTATGAGTACGACACCATCAACGGTACCGTCTCACATGGCGAGCATTCAGGTGAAGAATTTATAGCGCAGAGAGGGGTGATCACGTTGCGCGATGTCTTAGTAGTAGGCCAACAAGTGCTGGTCGTGCCGATTCAGTATGGTCAGAAATTCGTTGTCGTGGACGTGCTGGCAGGTGGTTGGGTATGATCTTCCCGCAGCCAGTCAGCGAACGCTATACGACAGAAGCCAATACCCGCTTAGGTCGCTCGTTCGTGTTTGACTATGAGACGGGCCAAACACAGGTCATCGGGGGTGTTGTGCAGGAAACGTCTGAACTGCAAGCCGCGAAACAGTGGATAGAGCTACTTGTACGGACAGCGCTGGATAAGTATGTCGTGTATAAGGGCACTGGCTTTGGTACGTCCATTCACAATTATATTGGCTATCGCTCGCTGCCCTTCGGCTTCATTGAGTCGGAATTTCAGCGCGAGGTGGAAGAAGGCGCAGCGCTGAACCCCGCAATCGACAGTATCAGCAATTTCGTGCTGACACGCACAACGCGCGGACTCATTGTAGAATTCACAGTCAACATGATTAACAAGGATATATTCGGGATGGTGATAGAGACAGATGGACTTTAAGATCAGAAACGCGGCGCAGCTGCTGCAAGATATGCTATCTCGTATGAGCAACACCTATCAAAAGACAGTAGGCTTCCCGGTTTACGATATGCTGAACGCTGTATCCCGCGTCATGGAGAGCCTAGAGAGTCGTATTTCGTATCTTGTATCCTGTCTGGACGTGGACAACTTAGAGGGCGACGATCTCACGCGATTCGTCCTACAGCATAAGGGCATAGAACGCCGCCCTGCGAGTAAGGCGACCGTGGTGCTTACGGTCACCGGCAACGGCACCGTGCCTAAAGGTGCACTTTTCCAGACACCGACAGGCGTACAGTTTGCAGCGGACGAAACCACGGTAGTCGAGGGCAGTGCCATGATCACTGTGACAGCAGTCACAGGCGGTCACAGCGGCAACGTTGCAGCGGGTGCAATCGTTGCTATGCCAGTCACTATCCCTGGTATTGTCTCTGTGACCAATACAGAGGCCGCCACAGGTGGGTACGACCAGGAAAGTGACGATGACCTCAGAGACCGCTACTATGATGCTCTGCAGAAGCCTGCTACCTCCGGCAACGTCTACCATTACGAACAGTGGGCGAAAGAGGTAGTCGGTGTGGGGGATTGCAAGGTCTACCCACTCTGGCAGGGCGACAACACTGTGCAGATTGTCATTGTGGATGCTAACGGCGAAGTGCCAACACCGGAACTGGTTAAGACCGTGCAGGACTACATCGACCCTGACAGCAAGGGCCTAGGTCTGGGAACTGCGCCTATTGGGGCATACTGCACAGTTACAGCGGCTAAGGCACTTGAGATCAACGTCTCACTCAAGCTGGTAGGCGCGGACACCGAGGCGCTAAGGACAGCCGTGCAGGAGTCCATTAAAGCCTATCTGCGAGATATCGCATTTGATGCAGATTATGTCAGCTATGCGCGGCTATCCAACGCTGTCATTGATACTGAGGGCGTTATCGACTACTCTGATTTGACTATCAACGGCGACGTTAAGAACATCGTCATCCCTGATAAGTCAGTCGCAGTGCTGGGGGTGGTGACCTATGTCGACGGTACTGAGTAAGAATCAGATGTTGGCAATGGTGCATCGGATATTCCGCAAGGACCGATTCCACATCGATTTGTTTGACGCCATCGGCTATGGGTTAGATACTACCCGAGATAGAGCCGATGAGGCGCACGACCAACAGTTTGCCGATACTGCCACTTATATGCTGCCAACCTACGAGGCACAGCTTTTTCTCTTAGGCGAGGGAAAGAGCCTGGACGACAGGCGTGCAGCCGTCATTGCCGGTTGGCAGCGTGGCGGTAAGGTGGATATTATCCAGATACAGGCCGCCGCCAATAGTTGGCGCAATGGGGCGACTGAGGTTGACTTCATCGGCGGGCGTATTGTGATACGGTTCGTTTCTGAGTTTGGGATTCCCACTGACTTAGAGGGGCTGAAAGTCGCGATTGACGTCATCAAACCTGCGCATCTGGGTATCGAGTACATCTTCAAGTATCTTCTCATTGAGGATATCCATGAAGTTAAGACGCTTGAACAGATGGAAAGTCTGACCCTCGAACAATTCGCATTCGGAAGGGAGTGACATGATGGGAAGTTATACCCCAAATAAGAAGCTGTATAAGGCGGATCCAATAGCGGATGCTAAGGACACGTTTAATATTACCACGATGCTCAATGACAACTGGGATAAGCTGGACGTGGATACGCCGTCATTTGACACCCTAGCCCAAACCCAGGATCAGACAATCAGCAAGCCAACCGGCGACACTGGAACGCTTACCGTGATACTGGCCGATGGTTCGACGCGCCAGACTGTGATTTCGGCAAGCACAATCACAGAGACAACAACAATAGGCGCACGTGTGGTGAGGCGTACACGCAAAGTTAGTACCGGTGCGATAACCGTAGAGGTGGTGAGCGAATGAATATTGAGTATCTCGAGTGGCAGATTGAGCGGCTGAAAGACAACGTTCAGACTGCCATTGACTCCAGTCTTGCAGCGCTGGCTGCCCGCGTCGGCCTGCTCGAGCAATGGTGGGACTATCTTGCCTGGCGTTATGGCGTGCAGACGGTGATCGCCGATGGGGATGGCTCAACCTGTACGAAGATTTTTACAGAAACAATCAATGATGGCGCTTCGCAGGTGGCGCAGTGTGTGACAAAGAAGCTGGTCGATGGTAAGACGTTCGTTGCTGTGTATACCATCGGCGAAACCACACGCACGCATACAACGACGATCAACGGAGACGGAACATTCACGGAGGTGTGGAGCTAATGGATACAGTAGTTTATGACAGAATCGAAGACGTGCTCGGCAGGATCGAGAGCCTTTACGGCAGAGTGGAGGATACCTACCTCGTCGCCAAAGATATCCTGCTCGGCACACAGATCAGCGACTGGATCGCCGATCTCAAAGCATCCGGCACAGCCTCGGCGACGTACAGTGATGCAAGCCGCATGAATGTGTTAATTGCTAATGAGGATGCAGCGAACAACTCAGACGTCGCGAAGTACCTCGTGCAGTGGGCAGTGGCGAATAACAAGTACGGCACCTACTGCGGCGCAGCCTGCGGGGCTGTCAGCGGCGTGACATGGGATAGTTTAACCACGCCGAATGCGGTCATGGGCAATGCCACGGCGTTTACGGCTCTGTGCGGGAATAGCGTGGCGTTCAAAGCATCAATGCAGAATAGCGGATGCAAGACGGCGATAGTAGAAAATGTAACAACCACAGAAAATATTATCCGCGGATCCAATACTGCTCTTACTGTGTTGAACGGACTTAAAGAACACGTGACTTCTATCTACGATTCAAGAGTTTGGTTTCTGTTGTATGTCCAATCCCGGGGAACAGGCGCTATGGCTGAAGGAACAGTGACGCTGAACTATCTCACAGGATCATATGGTGATGTAAGTGTATCGTATTCGAACAAAAAAGTAGATGTCAATAGATTTGTACAAGGCGGGACGAGCAGTGATTCCCTCCATTATTATCGCGTTTTGTTTGCCTAAAGGAGGCGCACACATGAAATTACACGAGAACCTAGACACCATCCGCCAGCAGACCGCCAGCCGCGTCCAGCGCGGTCACGTTGAAGTTGCTGGCACAAGCGTGACGATCCCGCTCGAGCCAGTGGACGTATCACGCGCCACAGTGAGCATCAGTGGGCCAGTCAAAGCGTACACACTGAGCGCCGAAGCGTTGACAGTGACGCTGACAGAGCCGGGATATATCAATTGGGAGGTACGAGGATAATGGACAACGTGATCATCTACGACAAGCTCGAAGAGCTGAATGAAGGAATTGAATATAACGGGGGGGCATAACTAGCCTTTTAGGTAAGGGATGCGTCAAGAGTGTGCAGAGGGGTAGCGCCAGTTATTCATGCGGTTCAACACCTGATACAAAGACGATAGCAACTGTTTCAAGTGTAGACGTTACAAAAAGCATTGTATTGTTCAGTGCTTCCTGCTACGTGCAGTCTAATCTCTCGTGGAACTATTTTGCTGCTTCAATATCTTTCGATGGGCAGCACATCGCCCATCTCACCGGCTGCTTCGGACGAAGCCGCACTGCTTTCCACGCCGGAAGCATATATTAATTGGCAAGTTGTTGAATTTTATTGAGGTGATCAAATGGAAAATACAATCGTATATGATGCCGTGCAGGACGTGAAAGCCGTCGCAGAATATAACGGGGGGGCATAAATTCCCTTCAACAGGACACAGCGGCATTGCTTGCCAAGGGTGTAGTTAAGTCGGTGCAGCGGGGCTTTGCTAAAGGAACAGATAACGGTATTACTACTACTGTAAACATCGAAATATCTACGGTTAATGCTGGAAAATGCGCGGTTCTTGTAAATGCGATCACAACTCAGCAGGCAAGTTACGGAGCTCCAAACGTTGTTGTTAAAGAACTACAGTCAAACCGTTTAATCCTTGATATCTCATATCCAGGGGTTGGAGTTCGGTACATGACTTATTCTTGGCAAGTAATTGAGTTTTATTGATAGGAGGAAAACATGGACAACGTAATCATCTACGACGCCATCGACGGCGTGTTAAATGAATGTGAAACGGTCATGGGGGGGTGAACAACATACAGGGAACCCTTGACGCATCGAATCTGATCAGCGCTGACAGCGTTGTGAAGTCGGTGCAATCCGGGGTTATCGCGCAGAGGGATTTAAGTGTTCCCCTGCAAGCTGGTGTAGACAAAGACATTAAGATTATTTCCATATCTCCGGTTAATGCCAGCAAATGTTTCATTACATCTAATATTATAGAAGATGTAATTTCCGGGGATAATAATGTTTATTATACCTTCCCATTCGTAAAGAACGACGGATTATATCTTAGATGCTATTCAGAATACTACTCTGTGACTGAGAACATTGGTTTACCAAGGATGTACTGGTCACTTATTGAATTCTATTGAACAAAGGAGGTCATGCCTCATGAATCAACCATATTATTACGCGCAGATTGACGACGACGGCATCTGCTGCGGTGTCTCGCAGCTGTCTGGCGAGGTCGAGCACGACAACATGATCCAGCTCGAGAGCTACGACATGAGCCTGATGGGCAAGCTCTGGACAGGGACGGAGTGGGTAGAAAACCCGAACCCACCAGAGCCGGTTGAACCTACCACGGAGCCGACCAATCAGGACATCATGGACGCACTGCAAGCTATGCAGGGCGATCAAGTGCCAGCTGCGACGCTTGATGCGGCGTACAGAGAGGGGGTAAACGCGTATGTCTGAAAACACCTTATATAAGGATGCAATGTACGCGAAGGGGCTGGCGGATGCAGCGGATCTCCAGAGCCGCGCACCGGAGATGGACGGAACCGCGTTGTACGCGGAGGAGGATAAGATCCCTGACTTCCAGGCGGCGCGACAGGCGAAGAATATGAAAGACCGACCTGCGGGGCAGGAAAATGGCTTTATTTGCCGCAACAGCGCCGGGCTTGTTGTTCGACTTGTGCAGCCCTACGATAGCGATATCTACCCACAAGAGCCCGGCGACAAGACACTTGCAGCACAGTGGCGCTTTGTTTACTCCAAAGACCCACGCAAGGCCAAACCGTTCCTCGATGAGCCGGATATTCTCAGCTTGAACTACTACAACGTCGGCGAGTGCTGCACAGAAAATGGTCATGTGTATCGCTCGACCATTCCGGCGAACGTGTACCGCCCTAGCGAGTACGCGCAAGGATGGGAAGACCTCGGGACAATCGAGGAAGTCATGGCGCAAGATTGGGAAGTTGCGTAGGAGGTGTAGCCGATGGACCAAACAGCTATCCACATCTTCGACATCCTGCGCGACGCCACAGAGACGCCAGAGGGCAAAGTCATCTATATCCTGACGGTCATCTGTGTGCTCATGATCGTCGACTTCCTCACCGGCTCGCTCGCAGCCTGGCGCAATCCTGGTATCTCATTCCAGAGCCAGGAAGGCATCAACGGGATCCTCCGCAAGCTCTGCAGCATCATCGTGCTGGTCGCGTGCATCCCGATCGCGCCACTCGTGCCAGCTGATGCAGGGGTCGCGGCGCTCATCGTGCTCTATGTGGGGTATCTCATCATGGAGTTCAAGTCGATTCTGGAGAATCTCGGAAAGCTTGGCGTGGAGATCAGCCCGCTCGCAGAGTTTTTGGATAAAATAGAACATCATGACAAGGAGGATAAATAAATGGAATTATTAGACGTAACACAGGTAGCTGAAGCACTGCTGACACTGCTCATTGCAGTTTGCGGTGTCGTGTACACCTATCTGCGCAACAAGAGCAACAACGCCGATCAGCTGGATCGTTGGGTGCAGATTGCAGTCAGCGCAGCGGAACAGGCGTATAAGACCTATGCCACAGACGACCGTAAACAGTACGCGCTCGACATCCTGCAGAAGCAGGGGCTTAAAGTCGACTGGAACAAAGTCGATGATATGATCGAGGCTGCCGTCAATCAGCTGCCGCCAGTGCAGCGCACAGCAACAAGTGAGACTATGCTCGATGGGAAGGGGGCGTAATCATGACCTATACACTCAGCCAGATGTGGCTGCCGGAATCGCTCTACAGCCTCAAGGCCAGTTATGCCATGACGCCAGTGGGTATCGTCGTCCACAACACAGCCGGCAGTGCCAGCGCACGCACCGAAGCGACGAACATGATCAACAATAGCAGCGCCACGTCTTATCATGCCATTGTGGATGAGAGCGAAGCCATCGAGATTATCCCGTTTTCGCGCAATGCCTGGCATGCTGGCGACGGATCCAACGGCTTCGCCAATCGCAACCTGATCGGCATCGAGATCGCACGCAGCATGGATTACAGCGACGACAAGTATGACCGTGCCGAAGCCAATGCTGTTGAGTACATCGCTTGGGTATGCGTGCAGTATGGCTGGACCAGCGAGCAGCTCAATCAGCACAACTGGTACTCCAGCACCGCATGCCCACACCGTCTCAAGGATCACTGGACAACCTTCTGCAACCAAGTTGATCAACGCATCGCAGAGATCAAGGCCGACGCGGAGGGAAACCCATCGCAGCCGGATCCAAATCAGCCGGCAACTGATGACCAGGGCAAAGTCAAGGTTACGCTGCACGGCTATGAACGAGATGTGCGCGGCATCAACAAAGACGGCACCGTCTACGTCAGCGTGCGTGATCTGCTTAGCCAGATGGGCTATGATATAGGCTGGGCAGACGGCAAAGTAACGATCACCAACCAATACGTCACCGACTGTCTGCAGCAGAACATCGCCCTCTACGACAAGAACGGCGAACAGCACTACGACGTGATCTCGGCCTTT
>OLPR01002278.1_pt1 | contig 14375 bp, 14 predicted proteins | sample 1672761 | NCBI WGS metagenome assembly OLPR01 (sample SAMEA3136721, study PRJEB25190) | human gut metagenome | biome: human gut; feature: human-associated habitat; material: faeces | place: Austria | collected 2013 | reverse complement strand
ATAATAAACGCGGCGCGCAGAAAATAAATCAGAACGCCGGCGACGATCAACAGGACGATTATCAGGGGCAGACGGGTGCGCTGAGGCGGCCGCCGCCTTCTGCGGGGAGGGGGAGCGTTCCGCCCAGGCGCGCGGGCGGGTCGGGGAGAATAGGCGCGATTCTGCACGGTGCATCGCCTCCTACATTATAATGATAATTTATTATACCATAAATTCTGCTGTTTGAAAGCCGTTGGGGGCATATTCCATGTAAAATCCAACTTTCGAAAAAGCATAACGCCATTTTTCTTGCGGTCAGGCGCTTTTTCGGGTATCCTCAGGAGAGCACGAAGGGAGGAAGCGGCCGTGTATAAGCATATTTTGTGGGATTTTGACGGCACGTTGTTTGATACCTATCCCGCCCTGGCCCGGGCGCTGCATCAGGCGCTGGAAATCCACGGCGTTTCGGCGGATGTTCAGGAAATATATGGGCGCATGCGGGTGACGGTGGGGGCCGCTCTTTCTTATTATGAGAAGGAATACGCCCTGCCGCCGGAATACCGGGAAACCTATCGGGCGCTTCGCGATCAGTGGGAGGAAAAGCTGGCCGCGCCCTATCCGGGAATTCCGGAACTTTTGCGGGAATTGAAGGCCGCGGGCCGGGGAAATTACATCTTCACCCACCGGGGCGCCAGTCTTCACGGACTGCTGGAAAAGCACGGCCTGGCGGACTGCTTCCGGGAATGCGTTACCTCTGAAAACGGATTTCCCATCAAGCCCGACCCCGCCGGGATTGCGTATCTCATGGAGAAATACGCCATGAATCCGGAAGAGAGCATCATGATTGGCGACCGCGCCCTGGACGTGCAGGCCGGGCTGAACGCGGGCATTGCGGGGCTGGCTTATCTGGACGGCACGGGCCCGGCTTTCCAGTGCCCGGGCATGCTGCTGGCTCGGTCTGTAGGGGAATTGCGCGAAATCCTCCTGAAATGAAACAGTTGCTCCGTTGAAATCCGGGTGGTATAATCAAAGCTGAGCGATATTCGTGAAAGGAGCAGTTTCACCCCATGAAGGCCATTTATCTTTGCGAAAAAAAGGGGAATATTGCTTATGTATACGGCCCCCGGGAGCGCCAGCGGCTGGCACCTTACGCGGGGGAGGCGGTCTATTCGCTGGAGGAAGCCGCCCGTTCCCCGGAGGCCCGGCAGGCGGAGGCGATTTTCTCCACCTGGGGCATGCCGCATCTGGAGGAAGCGGAGATTCCCCGCCTGTTTCCCAATCTGCGGGCGGTCTTCTATGCGGCGGGTTCGGTGCAGCACTTTGCCGCGCCTTTCCTGAACCGAAATATTGCCGTGTTTTCCGCCTGGCAGGCCAACGCCGTGCCGGTGGCGGAATACACTGTGGCGCAGATGGCGCTGGCGGCGAAGGGCTATTTCCGGGTGCAGGCCCTCTGCCGGCAAAGCAGACAGGATGCGGCCAGGGCGGCGGGGAGTTATCCGGGCATGTATGAAATCAAAATCGGCCTGTTGGGCATGGGTGCGGTAGGTCGCCGGGTGGCGGACATGCTGCGGGCATACGAATGCACCGTGCTGGCCTGCGACCCGTATGCGCCTGCGGAGGTCTTTGAAAAAACGGGCGCGATTCCGGCCACCATGGAAGATATTTTCCGGGAATGCCACATCGTTTCCAACCACCTGCCCAATCTGCCGGCTACCCGCGGGGTGATTACCCGGGAAATGCTGTTCTCCATGCGGGAGGGCGCGACGTTTCTCAATACCGGGCGCGGGCCCCAATTGCGGGAAGAAGACCTTTACGACCTGCTGCGGGAAAAGCCGGGGACAACCGCCTTGCTGGACGTGCTGACGGACGAGGCCGATTCGGATGAAAATCCCCTGAACCGGCTGCCCAATTGCTTTATCACACCCCACATTGCCGGTTCCATGGGTAACGAGGTGCACCGCATGGCCCGGTATATGGCGGACGAATTTTTTCGTTGGCAGGCAGGGCAGAAACCCATGTGGCAGGTGACGGCGGAGATGCTGTCCACCATGGCCTGAGAAGGGGAGGAGACGTATGATCGTTCCGGGTTTGGTTTCCGTCACTTTTCGGCAGAAATCCATGGGGGAAATCTGCGAAATTTGCCGCACGGCGGGGCTTTCGGCGGTGGAGTGGGGCGGAGACGTGCACGTGCCGCCGGAAAACATCGCCGCGGCAGGGGAAGCCCGCCGGCTCAGCCGGGAATATGGGCTGGAAATCTGTTCTTATGGCAGTTACTGGCGCGCGGGGGACGGCCGGGACGCTTTTTTGCGGAATCTGGAAGCCGCCGAAGAACTGGGTGCACCGGTGATTCGCGTCTGGTGGGGGCGAACTGGTTCTGCTGAAACCGCAGAAGTCGTGCGCCGGGAATGGATGGAGGAAATGCGCGTCGCCTGCCGGGAGGCGGAAAAGGTGGAACTGCAGGTGGCCCCGGAATTTCATCCGGGCACGCTGACGGACACCCCCGGCAGTCTGGAGCGGCTTTTGCGGGAAACGGCGGACATTCCGAATCTGCGATACTATTGGCAGCCCCGGTGGGACTGGCCGGAGGAAACCCGGCTGGAGACGCTGGATGAGCTTTTGCCGCGCCTGGCGCGTATGCACGTGTTCACCTGGCGGCATGGGCCGCAGGTGGAGCGACTGCCTCTGGCGGAAGGGGCGGATTTCTGGAAAAAAGTATTGCAAAAAGCGCCGGATACCTACGCGCTGATGGAATTTGTACGGGAGGACGATCAACGCGCCCTGATGGAGGATGCGGCGGCGCTGCGCCGATGGATCGGAGAAGAAGTATGGAATTTACCAACCTGCTGATGCGTTTTTCGGAAATTGTGGGCACGGTGGCCTTCGCCATTTCCGGGGCCATGGTGGCGGTGCGCTATCGGCTGGATCTGTTCGGGGTTTTGCTGCTGGGCGGGGTTACGGCCCTGGGCGGCGGCACACTGCGGGATCTGCTGATGGGCAGCGTGCCCCCCAGAATGTTTTCCAGCTTTGAATACCTGCTGATTGCCGCAATTACTTCCTTTGTGGTGTTCACCCTGGCGTATTTTGCCCGAGGCAAGGAGTGGAAGCGGCCTTCCGCCCTGGGCGAGATGCTGAACGTCATCGACGCGCTGGGGCTTGGAGCCTTTGCCGTGGCGGGAACGCAGATGCCCATGCTGGGAGGATACGCGGACAATCCCTTCATGTGCGTCTTCCTGGGCATGACCACCGGCGTTGGAGGCGGCATTTTGCGGGATCTGATGATCCGGGATATTCCCGCGGTGCTGCGCAAGGACGTTTACGCCGTGGCGGCCATTATCGGAAGCGCTGTGTATTATCTGCTGGCCCGGTGCATGGGCGCAAATTCCGGCGTGCCTACCCTGGCTGGCATCGCGGTAACGGTGGCCATTCGCGTGCTGGCTTCCCGCTATCGCTGGAATCTGCCCCGGATCAGATTCCCCCAGGATCTGTATTAGCGGACACGGAAAATCCCGCTGTAACAATTTCTAAAATGGATTACGAAAGTTTGAAAAATGCAATTTGAGCGTGAAAACGCCATTGACTTTTGAAAATTTGCATAATATAATAGAATTAACAAAGCGCTGAGGCGACAGCTCGGCGCGGGAAGCTCCAGCGGAAGAGAAGAGGCGAAGCAGATGAATCGCGACATGACGGAAAGAATTGCCTGGTTTGCCACGGCCACGGAAGGCAGCGGCCATGCCAGCGCCGCTTTTTATGCTGAGGAAGAAGCGCAATTCCAGATTGTATATCGCAATTCTGCCTGGCAAAGCCGGGAACGGGAATTTTCCAGGAGCGGACTGACGGAAGCGCCGGCATTTCTGCAATGGCTGGAGTCTCTTTCCCGGGGCGTGGCGGAGGATTTTGTCTACGACGCGCCGGCGGGCGGTCGGCTGCTTCTTTCGGGATACGGCGCGGGGGGAGGCATGATTTTCGTTACGGTTAAGGCCGGGTCCGTAGAACTGCTGCCCGAGGCCTACGTAACTCGAACGGCCTTTCGCGCCTGGGAAGGCGGCCGGCAAATCCAGCCGGAGGTCTATCACACCCGGGAGGCCCATACCCTTACCCCGGAAGATTGCGACAGAATGATGCGAGCAGACAAACTGTTCCGGGCAGTGATCAGCCAGCACGATCGAATCGTCGCCAATTATTCCATTCAGCAGAAAACCCTGTATCTGGATCCGATGTTTGCAAAAAGTTTCGGACTGAATCCGGTGATACGGAATTTGCCCGAGGCGGCGCTGGAAAGCGGCACCGTTCGCCCCTGCAGCATGCGGGAATATCTGGAGATGTACCGGCGGGTGGAGCGGGGCGATCCCTTCGGCATGGCCACCATTCTGCGTCAGTTGCCGGGAGACAGGCCCCGGTGGGTGGAAATGCAGTTTACCACGGTATACACCCAGTCCGGCCAGCCCTTTTCCGTGATATTGACATATAAGGACGTGACCGGTGACCGGGATCGGGACCTGGCCTACGCCCGATACCGGCAGCAGCGCAAGGCGGAGTTTGCCGTGAATCTGCTGAGCGTGGAGTGCGACCTGATTACCGATCTGGTGGAAAAGGTGGACGGCCAGCTGCCGGAATTTTCTCTGAGGCCGGGCATGCTGTACAACGCGAATCTGTCGGCCTTTGGGGAACTCTGCGTGGAAGAGACCGACGCGGAGAAGCTCTGCGCCCTTTTGCAGCGGGAAAACCTGCTTTGCAGCTTTGACAACGGCAAGCGTCGGCAGAGTCTCACCTTCCGGGGCCGGGGCAGAGCCGGTGAAATTCTCTGGATGAAGGCGGAAGTGGAAACCACGGCGGATCCCTTCACGGGGAACATCTGGCTGTTTTTGCGATTTTCCGATGTGGACGAGGAAATGCGGGAGCATTTGACGCTGAAGGAACGCTCGCAGGTGGATTCCCTGACCGGCGCACTGACCCGCCAGGAATTCCGGGAAAGGTTCAACGCGCTGTGCCGGGAAAAGGGCACGGGCTGCGCCTTTTTGATGATCGACATGGACTATTTCCGCAGGGTCAACAACAATCTGGGCCATGTGCGGGGGGACGAGCTGCTGTATGAAGCGGTGGAAACCATGAAAAGCTGCCTGTATCCCGACGAGTTCATCGGGCGCATCGGCGGCGACGAGTTTGCCGTGGTGCTGACCAGCGGTCATGAGGCGGATCGCCCTCATCTGGCGGCGGAAACTCTGCTCAAGGCCATGGATTATTACATCGAAAAGGACATTCATGTTTCGGCCAGCATCGGCGTGGCCCTTTCTCCTCGGGACGGCTCGACTTTCGAGGATCTGTATCCACGGGCGGACGTGGCGCTGTATCGGGCGAAGGCCCAGGGCAGAAACAATTACGCCGTGTACCATGCCGATATGGACGCATAAAGGACGGTTTTGTTTGCAAAGGCAAACCGGGAATAAAAGGAAAGAAGGCTTCTCAATGAAAAAATGGATCTGGTTGGCGATTTTCGTGCTGATTTTCACCATGACGGCCGCACCGGCCCTTGCGGTGGGAAAAATGACCGTGACCCAGGAAAATTTCTATGTGGACGACGAATATGGCGTAAACGCTTATTTGTTTGCCAAAGTGGAAAACACCGGCGACCGGGCTGTAGAATACAGCGCGGGCCTGTGGGAAATTTATGACAAAAACGGCGACCCGCTGACCTCCAACGACTGGCTGGGCTGCTATCCTTCCTGCCTGGCCCCCGGAGAGACGGGCTATGTGTATGCCAGCGCGTACATTGACGAGGTCGAAAGTGCCGAGGACGCGGACGATTATATGCTCACCGTTACCGGAAAAAGCAGTGACCAGACCGTGACCTATTATCCCTGCCAGGGAGAATATCAGCCGGACGTGCAGGTGAACGAATATTATAGGCAGGATTTTGTCACGGCGGAGATCACCAACGATACCCAGGAAACCGTGTTCGGCATGGAAGTGGTGGCTGCGCTGATGGACGAGGAAGGCAACCTGCTGTATGTGGAGCACGCGGATTTCTATGATTCCACCGGAATCAACGCCGGCAGCACCGTGACCTATCGCTTCGCCCTGTCCGACAACTGGCCGGAGATTTGGGACAAGGCAGGCGTAGCGCCCGCAAAGGTGGAAGTACTGGCCTACACCATTCAGGACTGATCCATAAAAATCAGCCGATGGTTTTCGACGAAGGAAAGTCGGAAACCATCGGTTTTGTTTTTTTACAGAATCAGCATGGCGTCGCCGAAGGAATAGAAGCGATAGCCTTCCTTCACGGCGGTTTCATAAGCGGAGAGAATCTTTTCCCGGTCGTACAGGGCGCTCACCAGCATAATCAGCGTAGAACCCGGCAGGTGAAAATTGGTAATCAGCGCGTCCACCAGCTGATAATGATAGCCGGGGTAGATGAAAATGGCGGTATTGCCCTTTTTCGCTACCAATTTTCCGTTTTCCGCGGCGGATTCCAGGGTGCGCACGCTGGTGGTGCCCACGGCGACCACCCGATTGCCCCGGGCTTTGGCGGCGTTGACCTTGTCGGCGGCTTCCTGAGTGACCTCGAAGTATTCGGAATGCATCTCGTGATTTTCCACGTCGTCCACCTTCACCGGGCGGAAGGTGCCCAGGCCCACGTGCAGCAGCACCGGCACGATTTCAACGCCCTTTTCCCGAATGCGGTTCATCAGTTCCGGGGTGAAGTGCAGGCCCGCAGTGGGGGCGGCGGCGGAACCCTCCTCCCGGGCATAGACCGTCTGATAGCGCTCCTTATCCACCAGTTTTTCGTGAATGTAAGGCGGCAGGGGCATTTCGCCCAGCTGGTCCAGGGCGGCCTCAAAAGGCCCGTCGCATTCAAAATCCACAATGCGTCCCCCGGCGTCGGTGGTTTCGCCGATGGTGGCGATCATTTTTCCTCCGCCAAAGGAAACCTGCGCTCCGGCTCGGAGCTTTTTCCCTGGGCGTACCAGGGTTTCCCACTTCTTGGGGGCCAGCTGCTTGAGCAGGAATACCTCGCAGGCACCGCCGGTGGGCACCCGTTCTCCCAACAGTCGGGCGGGAATCACCCGGGTGTCGTTGACCACCAGCACGTCGCCGGGGCTCAGGTAATCGATCACGTCGTAAAAATGCCGGTGCTCGATCTGATCCGTGTCCCGGTGCAGCACCATCAGCCGGGAATGATCCCGGGGTTCCGCGGGGGTCTGGGCGATGGAGGATTCCGGCAGGTCGTACATAAAATCAGCAGTTTTCATGTTGCATATCCTTCTGTCTTGCGTTAGATGTCCATTTTTGTCTGTGCGCCGGAGGGGTCGATCTTCTGCGCCGGCGGCTTTTTGCCCAGGTGGTAATAGGCCTGGGGGGTGGCCATGCGTCCCCGGGGGGTGCGAATCAGAAAGCCCAGCTGCAGAAGATACGGCTCGTACACGTCCTCGATGGTGGAAGCGTCTTCGCCGGTGGAAGCGGCCAGAGTATCCAGTCCCACGGGGCCGCCGCCGAATTTTTCGATCATGGTATTCAGCATAGCCCGGTCGGTGCGATCCAGACCCAGTTCGTCCACTTCCAGCATGTTCAGCGCGTCCTGGGCCACCTGCAAATCGATTTTCCCGCCGCCCTTGACCTCGGCGTAATCCCGGGTTCGACGAATCAGCCGGTTGGCGATGCGGGGAGTGCCCCGGGAACGGCTGGCGATTTCCAGCGCGCCTTCCCGGTCGCAGTCGATTTTGAGAATTTTCGCCGAGCGCAGCACGATGACGCTCAATTCCTCAGGGGTGTAAAGCTCCAGCCGGAAGCTGATGCCGAAGCGATCCCGCAGGGGGGAGGTGAGCATGCCCGCCCGGGTGGTGGCGCCGATGAGGGTGAATTTGGGCAGATCCAGCCGGATAGAGCGGGCCGAGGGGCCCTTGCCGATCATGATGTCCAGGGCGTAATCCTCCATGGCGGGATAGAGCACTTCCTCCACGGAATGGCTCAGCCGGTGGATTTCGTCGATGAACAGCACGTCGCCCGTGGCCAGATTGGTGAGAATGGAGGCCAGATCCCCCGGGCGCTCAATGGCGGGGCCGCTGGTGACCCGGATGTTGTGGCCCATTTCCGAGGCGATAATGCCCGCCAGGGTGGTTTTGCCCAGGCCGGGAGGGCCGTAGAGCAGAATATGATCCAGCGGTTCCTGCCGGGCCAGAGCGGCCTGCATGTAAACGCTGAGGCTGTCTTTTATTTTCGCCTGACCGAAATATTCCGCCAACGAATGGGGGCGCAGGCTGCGCTCCTGATCGTCGTCTTCCGCGCGGAAACCGGAGGTAATCAGTCTTTCTTCGTCCTGCATGGGTTCACCTCGTCATGGGATAGTCGGCAATGTAGGTTTCCAGAAGGCCCAGCTCGTCCAGGGTCTTGAACAGGCTGTAGCGAGTGCGGTAATCCTTGGCGCAGTGCATGGCGGTGTTTACGACGTCCGGATCCACTCCCAGCTCGGCCAGGGTCATTTTCGCCCCCAGGCGCTCCATAGCGGCGTAGATTTCGTCATAGGCCGGCATGCCGTCGATGATCTTTTTGATGTCGCCGAAGCGCTCCTTGGCCCGGCGCACCCGGCGGCGCAATTCTTCCGTGGTGAGGAAGTCTCCGGGATTTTCCGCCATGATGGTTTCGCCGCCTTCCACGCCCCAGGTATCTCGCATGAAGGCCCGGCGCTCTTCCACAGGCATGGGGAAGCGCTTTTTCGGATCAATGCCGGAAATGTCCTCATTGGCAAACCGTTTGAAAGCGGGATAGACCATCAGCGTAGCCGCGCCCACCGTCGCGCCGTGGGAGGGGGCCTTGCCGTAGCGTTCCAGCATCTTCATTTCCACAAAGTGGCCTACGTTGTGCTCCACCGAGGCCACCGCCCGAGTGTGGCCCACGATCATGATGGTGATGCCTGCCAGCAGCAGGCCTTCGATAAGCACCTGCATGCCCTTTTCCGTGCGGTTGCGGATTTCATCGATGTTGTCGATGAGGCTGGCTACCGCGTTGAGCACGATTTCGCCGCAGGTGGGGCAATAGGGCTCGTCGTTGATGACGCTGCCGATCTGCCAGTCGGCAATGGCGATGTATTTGCCCAGCACGTCGCCCACGCCGGAGCGCACCATGTCCAAAGGCGCGGTGGCCAGCACCTGCAGATCGCACACGATGATCTCCGGGCAGGGGCCGGCCCGGTGAATCTTGGTGCCCCGCAGAATCAGCGGTGCCACTACGGAGGTGTAGCCGTCCATGGAGGGGGCGGTGCCCACGCTGACGAAGGGCAGCTTGCAGCGCGCGGCGTTCACCCGGCAGGTGTCGGTGATGGAACCGGAGCCCACGGCCACCAGGAATTCCGTTTCCGGCTGAATAGTCAAAAGCAGTTCGCCGATGGTGCGCTCGTCGGGCACCAGTTCGCCTTCGCGGATAAATTTCAGCAAAATCGCGTCGTAACCGGCGTTTTTCAGCACCTGATACACCTGCTCTCCCGCGACTTTGTAGGTGTTTTCATCACAGACCACTACGCAGTGCGTTCCCAGACCCCGTCGGGCGATGTATTCCGGCAGGCGGGGAATCAGCCCCTTGCCCACGTATATATCCTGATTGGGCTGGGCGTGGTCGCAGGGACAATCGCAGGAAAGGTTTTCCAGAATCATGCGATGATCGTCATCGTAACGAACTTTTACGGACATTTTCTCATACCTCCGTTATGGGGTCTACGTACAGTGTGCGCTGATGGGTGTAAATGACAAATCCGGGCTTTGCGCCGGAGGGCTTCTTTACGTATTTGCGCAGGGTGTAATCCACGGGCACGTGGGAGCCCGTGCCGCCCTTGGAGTATTTCGCGGCCACCCGGGCGGCGAACAGCAGCGTCTCGTCGTCCGGGGCGTCCCCGGGGATGATGACGTGGGAACCGGGCATGTCCTTGGCGTGGAGCCAGGTCTCCCCGGGCTCGGCGGTGAAGGTGAGCTTGTCGTTTTGCAGGTTGTTTTTGCCCACCAGAATCACCCGTCCGGCGGGAGAGGTGAACTTCATGGGCACGGAGGGCGGCAGCTGCTTGATCTGCTTTCGGCTGCGGCTGGCGCTGACATAGCCCAGTTTTTCCAATTCCGCCCGCAGCTCTGCCAGGGACGGCTCGTCCTCGCACTTTTCCAGATTTTCCATCTGGCCTTCCAGATAATAAAGCTCCTCGCCGGTTTTCTGAATCTGTTCCGCTGCCAGGGATTTGGCGCTGCGGGCCTTCTGATACAGCTTGAAGTATCGCTGGGCGTTCTGGGCGGGGGAGAGCTTTTCATCCAGCGGCACGTCCACCATGGGCATGCCCTCGGCGTAATAATCCGGCAGCGCACAGACCTTCATGCCCTTGCGGATCAGATGCTGGCTGGCGGTAATGAGCTCGCCATAGCGGCGGTATTCGTCCATCCGCGCGCAGTCGGCAAGCTCGGCGCGCTGTGCGGCGAGCTTTTTCTCGGTGCGGGCGCGCGCGGCGGCTATTACTTTGGGTATGATCTCGATTGGAGAAAACAGGTATGCAGTATGACGTAATCATCGTGGGCGCGGGCCCGGGCGGCATCTTTACCGCCTATGAACTGAGCAGGCTGAACAGTGAAATGAAGATCGCGGTGATGGAGGCCGGGCACCCGCTGGAAAAGCGCCGCTGCCCCATCGATGGCGATAAGGTGAAAACCTGCATTGGCTGCAAAAGCTGTTCTATCATGAGCGGCTTTGGCGGCGCGGGCGCGTTTTCGGATGGCAAATATAACATCACCAACGATTTCGGCGGCACGCTCTATGAGCATATCGGCCGCCAGCGCGCGCTGGAATTGATGCGCTACGTGGACGAAATCAACATGCAGCATGGCGGCGAGGGCACCAAGCTCTATTCCACCGCCGGCACGCGGTTCAAAAAGCTGTGCATCCAGAATAAGCTGAACCTGCTGGACGCCTCCGTGCGCCACCTGGGCACGGATATCAACTATGTGGTGCTGCAAAACCTGTATGAGGAGCTGCGCCATCGCGTGGATTTCTACTTTGAAACCCCCGTGCGCAGCATCGAGCGGATTGACGGCGGCTACCGCGTCAGCAGCGACCGCGAAAGCTGGGAGTGCCGCCAGTGCGTGGTGTCCGTGGGCCGCAGCGGCAGCAAGTGGATGGAAACCGTGTGCCGCGAGCTGGATATCGGCACGCTGTCCAACCGCGTGGATATCGGCGTGCGCGTGGAGCTGCCCGCCGTGGTGTTCAGCCACCTGACGGACGAGCTGTATGAAAGCAAGATCGTGTACCGCACCGAAAAGTTTGAGGATAACGTGCGCACCTTCTGCATGAATCCCTATGGCATCGTGGTAAATGAGAATACCAACGGCATCGTCACCGTCAACGGCCACAGCTATGAGGATCCCGCCAAGCGCACGGAGAATACCAACTTTGCCCTGCTGGTCAGCAAGCACTTTTCCGAGCCCTTCAAGGATAGCAACGGCTATGGCGAAAGCATCGCGCGGCTCAGCAATATGCTGGGCGGCGGGGTCATCGTGCAGCGCTTCGGCGATCTGGTGCGCGGCCGCCGCAGCAACGACAAGCGCCTGGAGGAGGGCCTGGTGCGCCCCACCCTGGCCGCCACGCCGGGCGATCTGAGCCTGGTGCTGCCCAAGCGCATCCTGGATGGCATTATGGAAATGATCTACGCCCTGGATCGTATCGCCCCCGGCACGGCCAACGACGATACGCTGCTGTACGGCGTGGAGGTCAAGTTCTATAACATGGAGGTTGCGGTCAACGAGCACCTGGAAACCAAGCACCCCGGCCTGTATATCATCGGCGATGGCAGCGGCATCACCCACTCGCTTTCCCATGCCTCGGCCAGCGGCGTGCACGTGGCGCGGCAGATTGCGGGGGAATAAGCCATGGCTGTGCGCGTGGAGCCCCTGCGCGAGGCATTGCCAATATCATCTCCATCATCACCGGCAGCAGCGAGCGCTCCTGCGCCTTCCATGAGAAGAACGGCTTCGTGCTGGAGGGCGTGCGATTCTATCGGAAAAAATATAATGGAAAAAGCATTGGGCTGCCAAAATTGCTTTGGCGGCCCGATTTTTTTCATCTTTTTTTTAAAATAACGGCACACTTTCGTTAAAAATAACCGTTCATGTAACCGTCGATCTCTATAATAAGGGTGTAATCTGAGTTTTAACGAGGAGGAACCCTCTGATGATGAAGAAAGTGCTGTCCCTGCTGCTGGCCGTGATCCTGCTTGCCAGCCTGACCCTGACTGCCTCTACCGCCGAAGAAGAAGTGTTTGACGGCTATGTGATCGTTCGCCTGTGCAACGAGGGCGAGCTGTATTACGGCGACGATATCTATCTGTACGCCTCTGTCAAGTCTGCCAACATGCCCTACACCATCACCTGGCAGCGCAGCACCGGTACGGGCTGGGAGGATATCTCCGGCCAGCATGACGAATACTATGTGTTCACCGCCACGCCCGAAAGCGTCAACTGCGAATACCGCGTGGTGCTGACCGCGAAGTGATTCATTGCAGATTGATAAAAGCGGCCATCCTGGGATGGTCGCTTTTTTGTGCGCTGAAAAAGGCTTCTTACCTTTGCCCGCCCATCTCGCGCATCAGGCGCAGCAGCATTTCCTGCTGGTCGCGGCGCAGGCTCATGGCGCAGCGCCAGAACTCCTGCAAAAAGGGATCGTCCTCCTGGGCGGCGGCCTGCGGGGCGGCAGGCTCGGCGGCCGCGCCATCCTGCCCCAACAGATAGGCGGGCGTGGTGCGCAGGGCGGCGGCCAGCGCGTCCAGCCTGTCCATGGGAACCTGGTTGTCCCCCGATTCAATGCGCGATATGGTGGAGCGCGTGGAGTAGCCCATCGCGCGGGCCAGCTCCAATTGCGTCAGCCCCGCCGCCACGCGGGCAGCGCGCACGCGCACGCCAAAATCATCCATACAAAACACCTCAGGGTGATTATAACGCAAGGGTGAGAAAAAAACAACATTTTTCCCAGGATGGTTGACAATTCTGCGCGCGTGATTTATAATAAACACGAGAACCGGCCATGCGCGGCGGCGGACTGGGGCGGCAGCCTGCCTGAAAAGGGGAAAACCCCCGGCCGCGCCGGGCGAATAGCGGGCTTTCGGCAGAGGATCGTACCTTCATCAAAACGGGCGGCGAGCGTCCGGGCGAACGCGCGCCGTTTTTTCTGCCATTGAGAGTTACTAAAGATCACGAAGCCGAAGCGCGACAGCCTGCCTGTTCGCTCCGCCGGGGATCGCCGCATATCAAAAAAGGAGGCAAGGCATGATTACCATTCAAGCAGAGTTTACGCAAAAGCAGTGCGATCTGGGGCTGATTGGCCGCGTGGGCGAAAACGCCAGCCGCCAGATTGTGTTTGACTGCGCCGAGGCGCTGCGCGCCTTTCCCGGCGCGGATATCCTGTGTATTTATCAGCGCCCCGGCGAGGGCGCACCCTATCTTGCGCCGCTGAGCGGCGAAAAGGGCGTGTACACCCTGGTGCTGGCCGATACCGATGTGGCGCTGCCGGGCTTTGCCCGCATGGAGCTGCGCGCCGAAAAGGGCGGCAAGATCGTTAAATCCGCCTACTTTACCGGCGAAATTGCCCCGGCGCTGCGTGCGCCCGGCGAACGCCCGGACGCGGCCGCGTCCGATACGATGGATCGCATCGCCGCCCTGCTTGCCCAGGCGCAGCAAAGGCTGGATGAGCTGGCGGGGCTGACCGGGCAGAGCGTCAAGTGGGAGAGCATCGCCGATAAGCCCGGCCTTGCGCCCTCGCTGGCGCTCAAGGACGGCCAGCTCGCCGTGGTTACGGCCTCGGCGGCGGAGCAGGATAACCCGCTGCCCATCACATCGGCGGCGGTGCATGCGCAGCTGGGGCAGGTGAACGCCCTGCTGGCCAGCATTTAAGGGGGCGAAGCATGAGCACCTATACCGAAATTTCGCGCCTGATCGCCGCGCGCGGCAAGATCCGCGATAAGCTGACGGCGCTGGGCCTGGCCACGGCGCAGGATAAGCTGGATACCCTGGCCGGCGCGCTGGACGGCGTGGCCGATTGCGGAGCGGTGGAAAAAAACCTGCGCGAGGGCGAAACCTATCAGATTCCCGCCGGATACCACAATGGCGCGGGGCGCGTGGTGGGCGTGTCGGGCGGCGGCAGCTACGATTTGCAGCAAAAGCAGGCAACGCCTGATCTGCAGGCGCAGCGCGTTACCCCCGACGCGGGCTATTACGGCCTGTCCGCCGTGACGGTGGCGGCCATCCCGGCAAGCTATGGCGACGTATCCGGCGTAACCGCCGGTGCGGATGATGTGCGCGCGGGCAAGGTGATTGTCAGCGCCGCGGGGCAGCAAACCGTGGGCACGATGCCCGATCGCGGGGCTGTCAGCGCGCAACTGGACG
>OLPR01002276.1_pt1 | contig 14385 bp, 15 predicted proteins | sample 1672761 | NCBI WGS metagenome assembly OLPR01 (sample SAMEA3136721, study PRJEB25190) | human gut metagenome | biome: human gut; feature: human-associated habitat; material: faeces | place: Austria | collected 2013 | reverse complement strand
GCTGTCGCCGCGCATGACGCTCGCCGAGCTGTTCGGCGAGCCGCGTACATGGGAGACGGGCGCGCTGCGCGTCGTGCCGGACGGGCTGTCGATCGACGATCTGCTGGGCGTGCGCATTGAAAACGGCGAGGCCGTGCTCAACTTCTCCGCGCGCTTTTACGCGGGCTGTCAGCGGCTGAGCGAGCAGCAGGAGCGCAATCTGGTGTATGCGCTGGTGAACACGCTCACCGAACGGCCGGATGTGAACGCGGTGCGCTTTCAGTTTGAGGGACAGGCGGCGGACAGGCTGGTTTCGTCGATCAGCCTGATCAGCCCGCTCATGCGCAATCCCGGCCTGATCGAGGGCGCGGGCGAATAAACGGAAGCACGCGGCCGGCGTTTCAGGATGCCGGCTGCGTTTTTTGCGGCTGCGGGGAAACCATCGGGCGGCGAATTGGGCGGCGCAGAGCGGCTCCTTTTGCTGAGGGACGGCTCGACTCCGATCGCCGGTCTGGGGTGGATTAAGACAAATTGCGGCGCGGCGGGCAATTTTACGCGTCGCGGCTTGACGCGGCGGCCAAAGTGTTTTACACTATAGTATCGTATAGGCATTTTGGGACGGACGGTAATGCGTATGAAAAAAAGATCTGCGGCAACGATTCTCGTCTCGTCGCTGGTCGGTCTGCTGGCCGGCGCGGGGCAGGTGTTTTATATCAGCTTTTTTCCGGCCTGCGTGCTGGGCACGGTGCTGGCGGGCGGTCTGCTGGTGCTGGTATTTCTACTGGATAATCGCCCCAAATCGCCGGAAGACGTGATGCGCTACGCCAATATTCCCACGCTGGCGGTTATTCCGGCGAATCCGGAGCTGTCTGGAACAAAAAAGCGCGGGAGAAAGGCGGGCAGGCTATGAACTATCTGAACATCACCCGTTTTCCACAGCTGGATTACGCCTGCACCGAAGCCATGAACACGCTGTGCACCAATCTGTCCTACTGCGGCACAGATATTCGCACGATCCTGTTTACCAGTCGGTATGAGCAGGAGGGAAAATCTTCAATCACCATGAACGTGATGCGCACATTGGCGAGCTATGGAAAAAAAGTGCTGCTGGTGGATGCGGATCTTCGCTGCTCCACACTGGCGCGGCGCTATCGCTTCAATTTTGCGCAGCAGGAAGCCTTTGGGCTTGCACAATATCTGGCTGGTATGTGCGAGCTGGAGAATGCGCTGTACCAGACTAATCTGAACGGGGCGTATATCCTTCCCGCCGGGCGCGACGTACTCAACTCGATGCAGCTGCTGGCCTCCAGCCGCTATGGCGAGATGATGCGCATGCTGAAAGAAAGCTTCGATATCATTCTGGTGGACTCCCCGCCTGCGGGCGTGATCGTGGATGCGATGGAAATCGCCCGTTACTGCGATGGCGCGGTGCTGGTGGTAGGCTATAACAAGGGGCGCAGTCAGGATATCGGCGAGGTTGCCGCAAATATTGCCAAATCCGGATGCCAGGTATTGGGCGCGGTGATGAACGGAGTCAATCTGAAGTCCTTCCGCAACCGAAAGTACTATTATCGCTCCGAGCGCTATTCCGCGTACTACCACCGCTATGGCGATGATGACGAACGGTCGAATAAAAAACAGGGATCGAGAAAAGGGCAAAAGCTGGCAGGAGTTTGAGACGAAAATGAAGTCGGAGGGCTTTGCGGATCTACACCAGCATGTGCTTTGGGGACTGGACGACGGCCCTCAAACATCGGAGCAAATGCGAGCGCTCCTTCGACAGGACGTGGAGGAAGGAATCCGGCTTGTATTCGCCACGGCGCACGCATACCCGGAGCTGCGCGCATTTGACCTTGCGCTGTATTGGGAGCGGCTGGCGGAGGCCAACGCCTGCTGCGAAAGCGAAGGCTGGCCGCTGCGCGTGGTTCCCGGCTGCGAGATTCACTACTGCCCTGCCGTGCCCGATCACCTTTCGGCGGGCAGACTGCCAACGCTTGGGCATTCCCGCCACACGCTCGTTGAATTCGCGCCGGACGTATCTCCTGCCGAGATCGGGGAAGCGGCGGACAGGCTGTACCGCACTGGATATCCGCCTGTTCTGGCGCACGTGGAGCGCTATCAACGGCTGGTATGTTCGCCTGAAAGGGCGATGGACATGCGGGAGGAATACGGGTTGTTGTATCAGATGAACAGCGAAACCGTGCTGCAGCCCCGGGGCTTCAGAGAAAGGCGTTTTGTAAAGCGAATGCTGGCGTCGTGCGCCATTGATGCGATTGCCACCGATGCGCACGACGCCATCCACCGTCCCGCCCGTATGAAAGCCGCATACCAGAAGATCGCGAAGGAACAGGGCATGGACTACGCAGAACGGGTGGTATCCCTGGGTCTAAAGCTCATGGGAGAGGAAGGAACAAATGGTTCATGACGGAGATCATGGAAGAAAGATACCTCTCCATTGCCCAATGGTACGCGCTCTGCCAGAGCGGTACGGTGCTGCCCATGTGCATTCCCCTGGACGGCGACAGCATGAGGCCATTGATTCGCCGCAGGTCGGACAGAGTCAGTATTGTTCCCATCACGCGGCCGCTCTTGTGCGGCGACGTGGTGCTGTTTGAGCATCCCGCCGGGCGCTATGTGGTTCATCGTATATACCGTATGAGGGATGACAGCGTCCAGACGCTGGGCGACCATTGCTGGAATCCTGACCCATGGATGCCCCAATCCTGCGTGCTGGGGCTGGTGACTCAATTTGAGCGGGATGGAAAAAACATCCGGTTGGACAATCGCCCGGCGCGGTGCATGGGACGGATCTGGACGGCAGGTCTGCCCCTGCGTCGCTGCTGGTGGAAAAGCCGGGCGCTGGCAAGGCGCGTCCTGCGGAAGCTCGGATGGAGGAGGTGATACCCTTGGACAACACACGACAGCCCGAATCGCTGCGGGAACTGCTGGCGCAGCTGGACGTGCAGGGCATCACCGATTATCGGCGATACGATGCGGTACGCCGCTTTCTGAGCTTCAGGGCGCGCGAGAAAAACGTGCCGATTTCCGGTTCGTTTGAGCTGACGCCGCTGTGCAATCTGGATTGCAAAATGTGCTATGTACATCTTAACAAAGACCAGATGCGCGGCGCGAGCCTTTTGGGTGTGGATGTATGGAAGGACGTCATGCGTCAGGCGATTGACGCAGGCATGATGTACGCCCAATTGACGGGCGGCGAATGTCTCACCTATCCCGGGATTCGCGAGTTATATCTGTACCTTGCGGACAGGGGCGTGGAAACCAGCGTACTGTCCAACGGCGTGGCAATGGACGCGGACATGGTCGCGTTCTTTCGGGAGCATCCTCCAGCAGACATACAGGTGACGCTGTACGGCGCCAGCGAAGACGCTTACGAGCGAGTGACCGGTCATCGGATGTTCGGCAGGGTGATGGAGAATCTGCATCGGTTGCGCGACGCGGGGATCCCCCTGAGCGTCGCCGTAACGCCCAACGCCTTCATGACCGACGGGCTGGAAATCGTCAGGCTCCTGCATGAAGAAGGCTTCCATTTCAGCATCAATTCCGGGCTGATGGCTCCCCGGGAGGAAACGGGCCGCAGGACGGTGGATGCAGATGTGGAGACCTACGTCTCCATGCTGAAGCTCCAGCAGGCGCTTTCCGGCAGGGAGATTGAGCCGCGGGGCGACGCGGATAGCCTGCCCGACCCGCCAGCCTCCGGAACAACGCCCGAAAAGGGCGTTCGCTGCGGCGCGGGACGAAGCGCCTTTTCGATAGACTGGCAGGGGCGAATGCGTCCCTGCAATACCTTTCCCTGCGAACCGGCGGATGTGCTGACGCTGGGCTTTACGGAGAGCTGGCGGCGCGTCAATCAGATCGCGCTGAACTTTCCCCGCCCGGCGGAATGCGAGGGCTGCCGCTATCACGATGTGTGCAAGCATTGCGTATCTGAGCACGCAGCAGGCGCGGCGCCAGGACACGCCAGCCATACGGTCTGCGCGTGGGGCAAGCGCATGGTGGCGGAAGGTTTGCTGAGAATTTCTACGGATTAACTTGGCTTCATACCGTCGATCCTGACGGCTTGAACATACACACATGGTAAAAGGAGAGATTTGTCATGAAGAAGGCTTATGAAACCCCCAGCGTGGAGGTTGTGAAGTTCCAGTACAAGGATCAGGTGGTTGCCACAAGCGGTGGCGTCTGTTCTGTTACGAATGTGCATGACAATGGCAGGACGTGCGTAAGCGGCGAACCCTTGTATACGCATTAAACCGGTGCTGTACATGACGGAATATCATACTGTCTGATATTCGCAGATGAGTGAACGCATTGTCGTAAGAGGACTTGCAGCGGCAGTTGGCTTCGGTTGACTGCCGCACGATTCTATATGAGAAAGAGCACGCGAATGAGCCTGTTTGAAGAATTGCAGCACCAGATGGCACTCATCCCTGCCATACAGGCTCTGCCCTGTGAGCAGACATTCAAGCGCGTTGCCGAAACTGCGGAGCTTTCGGTTTCCCGTGATGAGAAGGGCGAATGGCTTTTTCGCCTTGCGCGAGGCAATTCGTCCGCTGCGCTCAAGGTCAGCAACGATTACGAACGCATTGAAAAATACCTGGGCGATGAGCCGGAGGAAGAGATCGAGAACTTCATGTTTTGCCTCCGCACCGCTTTCGAGTGCCGCTTCTGCCATGAGGGGATTGTTTCTCTCCACGCGGCCTGCGTAGAAAAGGACGGCTTTGCAGTCGCCTTTACCGGGCCCAGCGGCATTGGCAAATCCACCCGTGCAAGGGCGTGGGCAGAGGGACTCGGCGCGCAGTTCATCAGCGGCGACCGTCCCGCTATTCGTTTGGAGACGCACGGCAGCACGGCCTGCGGCGTTCCCTGGGACGGCAAGGAGCAGATCTTCCGGGACACGGAAGTGCCGCTCAGGTGCATTCTGGAGGTGCGCCGCGCTCACGTCAACTACGTAAGAAAGCTCAGCGCAGGGCAGGCACGCAATCTGCTCGTGCAGCAGAGCTTCATCCCCATGTGGGACACGGATGCGGCCGCTCTGGCCCTGGCAAACGCCCGGCGGCTGAGCCGCATAACGCCGATCTATCGCATGTTTTGCGGACCAGCGGAGGAAGATGTCCGCGCAATTTACGACATTCTCGTCCACCATCCGGAACGAATCAAAGAGGAGAAAAACGACATGAAGATCAGGAACGGCTTCACCCTGCGCAGCGTGGTAGACGAGTACATGGTAATGCCCACCGGGGACAACATTGCAAAATTCGACGGCACAATTGTGCTCAACGAGGTATCCGCCTTCGTATTTAAGCAACTGGAGAATGCTGTTTCCCGGGACGATCTGCTGACCGCTGTGCTTGCCGAGTTCGACGTGGACGAACAGACTGCCGCGAAGGATCTGGATAAGCTGCTGGATCGATTCAGAGATCTGAATTTGCTGGAGGAATAAGCCCCGCATGAAACCGCTGCTTCAGGCCATCTGGAAAAGCGACCGAAAGGCCTTCCTCACGATCCTGCTGTGGAATATCGGGGTGTCCGTTCTCAGCGGCGTCGGTATCGTCATGCTCATTCCCCTGCTGAACATGCTGGAGATTGGCGACAACCGGCTGCCGGATTGGTTCATGACGCTGGGCTATCCCCTGCAGGTGGGACTGCTGCTCGTGGGCTATGTACTGCTGGTAACGGTCAAGACCCTGCTTTCCCGCTCCCTCAGCATTCGTGAAAATGCCTTCATCGAAGAAACGGGCATGGCTCTGCGGGAAAAACTGTACGCAGTGCTTTCCGGCGCCAGCTGGGAAAGCCTGACCGCCCGGAAGGACGCGGACGTAATAAACCTGTTCATGTCCCAGTGCGGGCAGGTGAGCTACGGTATTGCCGAGGTCATACACTTCCTGGCGAGCATCGTCTCTGCGGCGGTGCAGCTGGGAATCGCATTGATGATGAGCCTGCCCGTGACCGCGCTGGTGTGCGTCATGGGTGCGTGCATGCTGGCGATTTTCATGCCCCTGCGCAAAAAGTCTCGAGAATACGGCGATGAAATGATTCGCCTCAGCAGGGAATTCTACAGTGAGCTGCAGAACCAGCTGGCCAGCGTCAAGGAGGTTCGCGCCTACGGCGTGGAGCGGGAGCATGCCGCACTGTTCGAGAGCATCAGCACGGCCTTCAAGACCGCGCGGATGAAGTATGTGCGGCAGAGTTCCGTGCCGGGGGTTGTGTACTCGCTGGCTGCGGCGGTGATGATCGCGCTGGTGTATCTGGTGTGCACGCTTGGCCTGAAGGTAGAGACCGACCGGCTGGTTGTGCTGGTGTACGTCTTCGCCCGGCTGTGGCCGGTGTTTTCCGGCTTTCAAGGTCGGATTCAGAGCATTAACAGCTGTGTCCCCGCCTATGAGAAGCTCATAGAAGCCATGAGGGAAATGCATCCGGAGACGGATGTTGCTGAGACGGATGAGGATTTTTCCCGCTGGCGGGAAATCCGCTTTGATAACGTGCATTTCGCCTACCGCAATTCCGACGAAGAAACGCTGCGCGGCGTAAGCTTTTCTCTGGAACGCGGCGAAAAGCTGGCGCTGCTGGGGCGCAACGGCGCGGGTAAGACCACGGCGGTGAATCTGCTGCTGGGCTTTCTGTTGCCCCGGTCAGGCGCGATTCTGGTAGACGGAAAGCCGCTTGAATCCGCCTGCATTCGCGCATGGCGCACTCAGGTGGGCTATGTGCCGCAGGACCCACTGATCCTGAACGCCTCCGTTCGGGAAAACCTGACGAGATTCCATCCCAACGCCACAGAAGATGAGCTGATTGCCGCGCTCAGGAAGGCGATGGCATGGGGCTTTGTCTCCCGGCTGCCGGATGGGCTGGATACCGTGCTGGGCGATCGGGGCGTTCGCCTTTCCGGCGGCGAGCGGCAGCGGATCGTGCTGGCGCGCGTGCTGCTGGGACGTCCCAGTTTGATCGTGCTGGACGAGGCCACCAGCGCGCTGGATTACGAAAGCGAAACGGCCTTTCACGACGCGATTGCATCCTTCGGAAAGGATGCGGCCGTTGTGCTGATTGCCCATCATGGAGCCACCATTGCCATGGCCGATTCTGCCGTGGTGCTGGAGAAAGGCAGCGTTGTGGAGCAGGGGCTCATCAGCGAGCTGGCAGGGCGCGACGGTGGCTATCTCTCCGGCATGACCGGACAGAGATGACCGCCGCAGGAGCGAAGAAAGCGAGGAAGAGAAGTCGGAATGGCCGCATCACGAAAGCTAACTACCGCACGGGAAAAACCGCGCGGGCTGTATCACGATCTTGGTCTCAGACTGGTCAAGCTGCTGAACGTCCTCATGGTCGTGCTGCCCTTTGTCTGCTGCTGGCTGCTGTATTATGCCCAGAGGGTCGTCGTGTTTCCCTCCCCGTGGCGGAGTGTGTGCGTTGTTGGGCTGTTCATACTGCTCTATGCCGGCTTCGGTCGCGTATACGATGCGTTCCTCGTCTCCATCAAGCGCATCTCGGAGCTATTTTGGAGTCAGCTGCTGGGAATCCTTATGGCGGATGCATTCATGTTCATCGTGCTCTGGTTGATGAGCGGCGGCTTTCCCAACCTGTTCCCCGCATTACTGGCGCTAGTGGGACAGTTATTGCTGAGCCTTTTCTGGTGCAAATGTGCCAACAGCTGGTATTTCCGCCGCTTCTCCGGCCAGAAAACGGCCATTATTTACGACCACGAGCGCGGGATAGCGGATTTGTTCAGCCAGTACGGGCTCAACAAGAAATTCGACGTACGTCTTATCTGCACGGTGGATGAATGCCTGCGTAGCGGCATGGATGTGCTAGATGAAATGGACGCGGTGTTTCTCTGCAGCGTGCATAGCCATGATCGCAACCAGATACTCAAATACTGCGTGGGTATCGGCGTGCGCGTCTATGTCGTTCCGCGCATTGGAGATGTAATCATGAGCGGTGCGAAACGGATGCACCTGTTTCATCTGCCCATGCTGCAGGTGGAACGGTATAATCCGCCACCTGAATTTATGTTGATCAAGCGGGCGTTTGATGTGCTCTCCAGTGTGGCGGTGATTCTTGTTACCGCTCCCCTGATGGTGGCGGTTGCCGTCGCGATAAAGGCCGGGGACGGCGGGCCCGTGTTCTACAGGCAGATCCGGCTGACGAAGGACGCAAGGCGCTTTCAGATTCTCAAGTTCCGCAGCATGCGCGTGGACGCTGAAAAGGACGGAATCGCCCGCATGTCCACGGGCGACAACGATGATCGGATCATGCCGGTGGGGCGCGTCATCCGCGCCTGTCGGATGGATGAACTTCCCCAGCTGTTCAACATTCTTGCGGGCAGCATGAGCGTGGTAGGCCCTCGCCCGGAGCGCCCCGAAATCGCGGCGCAGTACGAACGTGAGATACCCGAATTCCAGCTGCGTCTGCAGGCGAAGGCCGGTCTTACAGGCTATGCGCAGGTGTATGGGAAATACAATACCACGCCCTACGACAAGCTGCAGATGGATCTGATGTACAGCGCCAATCCCAGTTTGATTGAGGATCTGAAGATCATCTTTGCCACGCTGAAGATTCTGTTTGAACGCGACAGCGCAGAAGGTATTGCGGAAGGCTCCACGACGGCAATGACGGCTTCCGCCGGCGCGGAAAAGACCAGCACCGGCGATAAGGCGAGCGCCTGACGCAGATGGATATGCCGCATACTGGCAGGAAGCCGCATAAAAGATGAAGGAGGTGGTGAGCTACGAGCCAAAAGACAGCAAGAATTGATCTGAGCGTCAGCCTGCTGGAAGTCCTTCAACAGGCGGAGTCGCAGGGACTGGACGCAGCCGCAATCGAGAGAGTATACAACGAGTATTTCTCTTTCCAGACACGCAAAAAGGCTGTTCCCTACCAGGGAATGCTTGAGCTGACTCCTCTGTGCAATCTGAACTGCAAGATGTGCTATGTACACCTGACGCCGCAGCAGATGGGCGAACGCCGTCTGCTTCCGACAGACGTCTGGCTCGATCTGATCAATCAGGCGGAGAAAGCGGGGATGACGAAGGCTGCGTTGACAGGCGGCGAATGTCTAACCTATCCGGGATTTGATGAAATCTATCTTCGTCTACAGATGTTAGGCATACGGACGGTGGTGCTCACCAACGGGATTCTGTTGAACGAAGATCGCATTCGTTTTTTCCAGCGATATCCTCCGGCGTTAATTCAACTCACGCTCTACGGAGCCAGCGAGGACGAGTATGAGCAGGTCTGCGGCGGACGATGTTTTGAAACGGTTCTTACCAACATTCGGAGCATTCAGAAAGCGGGACTTCCACTTTCGATTGCCATCACGCCAAACCGCTTCCTGTCGGATGGGGGCGAAGCGCTATTGCGGCTGGTAGCGTCTCTGGATATTCCCTATAATATCAATTCCTGCCTGTTCACGCCACACCTCGGCACCGGTCGGGAAAAGGACAGCGTGGACATGGAGATGGAGGACTATATCCGGCTTTACAAACTGCGTGCGCAACTGAACGGCGAGGTAATCACTCCTGTTGATCCGGAGACGATGCCCGAGGCAACCAAGCAAACGGACCGACAAAAGCTCGGCCTGCGCTGCGGTGCGGGGATGAACGCCTTTACGATTCAATGGGACGGCGCGATGATTCCCTGTTCGTCCCTGTTCCAGATACGTGAAAACCCTCTTCGAGACGGCTTTCAAGCGGCATGGAACGCCATCCATGAAGCAGCGCTCCGCTTTCCCATCCCCGCGGAATGCGAGGCTTGCGAATACAACAGCGTATGTCCCTCGTGCGTGGCGATCCACGCGCAGGACGCGCCGCCCGGCCATGCTTCCCCACAGCGATGTCAGTGCGCCCGACGGCTGGTGGAAAGCGGGTTGGTACGGCTGCATACACCGAAAGACAATGATTTTCCCCATGAGACAAAAAAGGAGGCAGCAAAATGAAAAAGGCATATACGAAACCCGAAGCGAAGAAGATCAGCTTCCAGTACACCAAAGTAGTCGCCGCGTCGGGCCAATATTGCGATCAGGGGTGGACGAAAGCTACCGTCTTGATCCCATGGGACGGGTCCTGCGCGAAATGCCATGATGAATTTATCTGGATCGGATCTACTGCTCCCTGACATGCAGCAAAACAACAGCATGAGATTCTCTTTTGCCGCAATCGTGATTGAATCCAGTCCGTTTGCGCCGGCAGAACGCTTCCTGTCCTTTAAAAACGGCAAGAAAGCAAACGTTCAGATCACGCTTTCACCCACTCCCTTCCGGCATGAAGGCGTGGATGAGCGTCACTGCGCGGACGGGATATCCGTCTATTTCTTGCCGGGTAAGGGATGGCTGTTCGAGGAGCAATCCACGAATCACGGGGCGCAGCTCCTCGTATCCGCAGACTACAGCCGTTTGCGTCTCCATCAGCCTGCAACCGTTTCCGGAGAAATCTCGATGCGCCTGTTACGTTTGCCTCTGGAGTGCCGCTTTGTCCATGAAGGAATCCTCTCCCTTCATGCTGCGTGCGTAGAGGAGGGCGGGCGCGCCGTGTGCTTCACCGGAGATTCCGGCGTGGGTAAGTCCACCCGGGCGCAGGCATGGATACAGGGGCTGGGGGCGCGGTTTATCAGCGGCGACCGCCCCGCCATTCGTCTGGAGGCGAACGGCTGCACGGCCTGCGGCGTGCCCTGGGACGGCAAGGAGCAGATTTTCCGCAACGTAGAGCGTCCGCTTCACGCCATTCTGGAGGTAAGGCGCGCGCCCTTCACTCGCCTGCGCAGGCTCACTGTCGATCAGGCCTACGGCGTGCTGATGCGGCAGAGCTTCATCCCCATGTGGGACGCGGACACAGCCGCGCTGGCCATGACGAACGTACGCCGCCTGAGTCGCATCGTGCCCGTGTACCGGCTATTCTGCAACTCGGACGTGTCGGCCGCAAAGGAAACGTACCATATACTCTTCGAAGCCCCTGAAACCATCCGAGAGGAGTTACCCGACATGCAAATCAAGGAAAACTTTATCCTTCGTAATATTGGCGACGAGCACATGGTGATGCCTACCGGCGAAAACATCGCCAGATTCGGCGGCGCGGTCGTCCTCAGCGACACCGCCGCATTCATCTTTGAACAGCTGAAGCAGCCCGCCTCCCGAGAAGACCTGCTGACGCTGCTGCTCTCCGAGTTTGACGTGGACGCTGAAACCGCAGCCCAAGATATGGATGAGCTGATTAAACAGTTTGAAGAAATGGGAATTTTGGAAGCGTGATGGCGACACGGCCCCTTCCCGATCAGGATACGGCAATTGAAGGTGTGCTTGTTGTTTCAATGCAAAGATGAACGGACGTAGCATATGCGCATATTGATTCACACGGACGAATATTACCCTACAGCGCAGGCCTGCACCTATCGCATGAGCGTGCTGGCAGAGGCGTTCCTGCAGCGGGGGCATGAGGTAACCGTCATCGCCAGCTCCGCAAACAGGAGCGGCGGAGACGTCGCAGACAGGCCGGAGAAGGTTCTGTACGCTTCCACGATCCGCATGAAGAGAAAGACGACCGTCATGCGGATGCTCAACAACCTGAGCTTTGGATTCACATCCTTTTTTACAGCCATGAAAGCCGGAAAAGCGGATGTTGTGATCACCACATCGCCGCCTCCGCTGGTGAGTGTCTCCGGCTGGCTGATAGCCAAATGCAAGAGAGCCAAACTGGTCTACGATGTGCGGGATATCTGGCCGGATGTAGCTTTGGAAATGGGCACCTTTTCCTCAGAAAGCATTTATTGCCGGGTGTTTCGAAAAATTGCCCGCTTCATGTACAAACACGCTGATTGGGTGACCACCGTTTCTCCGGGCAAGGTGGAGAAAATCCGGAATCATGTGATTTCATCATGCGACAAAAAATGCGGAGAAGCCCTTTCAGACAAGGTAAAGCTGGTGGGCAACGGCTTTGACGAGTGGATTCTGGACAGTCCCGTTGACCATGACCTGATTCAAAAATATCATCTGGATCATTCTTTTACCTGCATTTACATTGGTAATATCGGTCTGGCACAGGGGTTTGGTTCGCTGCTGGATATGGCAGAGCATTCCAGCCATAAAGAAGTTCAGTTTTTGCTGTTTGGCAAGGGTGCGGAAAGGGAGACTCTGGAGCGGCAAGCCAGAGTGCGCGGTCTGGACAACGTTCATTTCTGCGGCGTGCTTCCCCACGAGCAGGTATTTACGCTGCTCTCTCATGCCCAACTGAGTTTTATCCCTTTAAATGTTCGGTGAATGAGAATAGCAGGGTATTCTGCACGAAATTCCTGTGCGATTGCGGCGTAAATGACAGCAGTTTGCACAACGACCGGACACATTTCGGACATCAGACATCAAAATCGCTGGTGGCGGGGCGGGATTCGGTATGTCGGAAATAAGCGCTATGAGAATAGAAGGCTTTCCGACTGCGGCGGTATGATTATGCGCCGTACCAACGTCTATGGGCATGTACCGAACATGCCTTATTTCAAAACTGAAAATGCCTGAAATATAAGGCTTTTTCAGACAGACCAAAGGATTAAGAAGAAAGAACGAACTGAAGCGAGACGGAGCGCAAGCCCTTAAAAAGCCCATTTTAAGCCGCTTATGGCGGGAATCCTGCATAATATGCAGGTAAATGGCTTCCACAGAGAGGGTGCATCGCCAGAAAGGTGCTGTCTGAAGTGACGGAACGCACCGGCGAGGGCAGATTCGAAGCGTCTGCACGCATGCATCTAACCTCGCTTATCACATATTCTGTTTTCCGAGCATGTACCGAAGCTCATACATCGTAAATCCTTGTCGCTCGGATTAGCGGCGCTTGTAGCATACAGAGGGGGAAGAGGAAAATGGCCCAGATGACGAAGTCTGTGCGAATGCGGGGAATGAATCTGCTTCATTTTGTTTTGATGGTTGCGGTGATGACCATCGTATGGCTGACCATGTACAGCCCGTCCATAGCACCGCAGACCGCTCAAATTACCACTACAGCCGTTCTCCTCTGTTATCTGGTTCTGTCTGTTTTCCTGTACCAAACCTATAACGCCTACAAAATCGGCATGTACCGCGCGGGAGAAACGTTTTACTCCCTGACGCTGGCCAATCTGATCGGTAACGCATTGACCTACCTGTTCGCCTGTCTGATTCAGCAGCGTCTGCTGAACTGCGTTCCCGTGCTGTTCGTGCTGGCGGCGCAGACGGCGATCAGCGGGCTGTGGTGCCTTGCGGCGAACCAAATCTACTTCAAGCTGTACAAGCCCATGAAGACGCTGGTCATCTACAAGGACGAAGAAGACTTGGAAAAGCTGAACGAGATTGTCTTCTTTGAAAATCGCTTTGACGTCATCGGCAAGCTTCGGGATCCCGACGACGTGTTCGAAATTCTGCCTAAGTTGCAAGGCTGCCAGGCGGTGATCGTGTCCGGCGTCGATGCGACGCTGCGCAACGGCATTGTGAAGGCCTGCATCGACCAGAACGTGGCGTGCTACTTCATTCCCCATATCGGTGACGTGATCATCGCCGGAGCGAAGCATGTGCAGTCCTTCAGCATCCCCATCATGGAAACGCGCCGCGCCGTGCTCAGCCCGGAGTATGCGTTCATCAAGCGGGCGATGGATATTGTCTGCTCGACGCTGGCGCTGGTGGTTCTCTGCCCCTTCATGCTGGCGACGGCGATTGTCATCAAGGCCTACGACCACGGCCCCGTGCTGTACAAGCAGGTACGCCTGACCAAGGACGGAAAGCACTACGCCATCCTAAAGTTCAGGTCGATGCGAGTAGATGCGGAGAAGGACGGCGTTGCCCGCCTCGCCAGCGACCATGACGACCGCATCACCCCGGTGGGCCGCCTCATCCGAGCTATCCGCTTTGACGAGCTGCCCCAGCTGATTAACATTGTATGAGGAGCTGAGCAAAAAGGCAAAGGCGTTCGCTGCATATCTGGCGGATAGCTCTGATGTGATAGTAACGGATTATGTGGATACGGTTGAAAAATCTTTCGACACGGTACGTACACTTCGCGCGCAGGATGTTGACGGCGTGTTTCTGGTGCTGACTACCTATCTGCCTTCTGCGGTGGCAGCGCCGTTTGCAAATTATCTGGATGCGCCGCAGGTGCTCGTAGGCATCCAGCCATTGGCACACCTGGACTATGGCAACTGTACCACGTTTATGCAGCTGGTTAACGATGACATCTGCGCCATGCCGGAAATTGCCGGGGCATATGTGCGTTTGGGGCGCAAAGCGCCGCCCTGTATTGTCGCCGCTTCCCTTCAAAAGGAAACCATTCGCCGGGAAGTTCTGCGTTGGCAGCGAGCAATGGAGGCGCGGGCAGCCTTTCGGTATGCCCAGTTTGGTTATCTGGGACACACCTATGAGGGCATGTATGACATGCACACGGATCC
>OLPR01002274.1_pt1 | contig 14405 bp, 15 predicted proteins | sample 1672761 | NCBI WGS metagenome assembly OLPR01 (sample SAMEA3136721, study PRJEB25190) | human gut metagenome | biome: human gut; feature: human-associated habitat; material: faeces | place: Austria | collected 2013 | reverse complement strand
CCGTGTGCCTCAGCGACCTGATTACCATCCACCAGAAGACCGGCATCGGCCGCCTCAGTGCCTATTGCGGCGCGGTGAGCGCCGGTGTGGGCGCGGGCTGCGGCATCGCCTGGCTGCGGGGCGCGGACTATGAGGCCATCAGCCATACACTGGAAAACGCGGTGGCCATGATCTCCGGCTGCATCTGCGACGGCGCCAAGGCCAGCTGCGCCAGCAAGATCGCCATGGGCGTGGAGTGCGGTATGCTGGGCTACAACATGTATCTGGGCGGCAACAACTTCCAGCCCGGCCACGGCATCATGGGCAAGGACGTGGAGGACACCATCCGCCATGTGGGCGTGCTGGCGGCCCAGGGCATGCGGGAGACCGACCGGGTGATCCTGAGAATTATGACGGAATAAATTCACAAAAAGAGAACCGTATCGCCGCGCGATGCGGTTCTCTTTTTGTGAAAAATATTTCCTTACCGGATACCGGCGATAAAGCAGGCGGGGTCGGCGGCAAGCTGCTTCCTGGCCCAGGCCAGCATCTCGTAGGTATTCACCGCGCCGGTCACCACGCCGTCGTCCCAGGTGTCGGCGGTGTGCTCCTTCAGCCACGCGTCGGGCGCGCTGGTGCGGACGTAGTAGGGATGGGCCTCGCCGCTGCCGTCCAGCGCCGTGGGCACGGCCTGCTGGGCATAGAACCCCAGGCGGCCCTCCTGAATGGACAGGCAGTCCTGCATCACGTTGGCGGCGGTGGGTATCTGGCCCGCGCCCTGTCCGTAGAAGCTCTGACGGCCGATCTGCTCGCCCTCGTAGGTGATCAGGTTGAAGTTGGCGGGCACGGCGGCCTCCAGCGCACTGGCATCCACCAGTGTGGGCTCGATGTAGGCGCATACGCCGCCCTCCGCCTGTGAGGCCTCCGCCAGCAGCTTGCAGGCGAAGCCCCGGCTCTGGAAGGTCTTGATATCCCCGTCGGTGACGGTGCGGATGCCGAACATGGGGATGTCCTCCTCCCGCAGCAGGGCGTCAAAGGCGATGTTGGCGGAGATCACCAGCTTGCGGCGGATGTCGTCGCCGTCGATGTCGGCGCTGGGGTCGGCCTCGGCATAGCCCAGCTCCTGGGCCTGCTTGAGGATGGCGGGGAAGGAGACGGGGGCCTTGTGCATGGCGTCCATGATGAAGTTGCTGGTGCCGTTCATAATGCCGCCCACGCGGCAGATGGTGTCCAGCTTCTTGCACCGGGCCAGGTTCACCAGCCAGGGGATGCCGCCGCCCACCGCCGCCGTACACAGCAGCGCCTTGCCCTGGGCTTTGGCCAGCTCCGTCAGCTCCTGATAGTAGGCGGCGATCAGCGCCTTGTTGGCGGTGACCACATGCTTGCCCGCCTTCAGCGCGGCGGTGACGTACTCATAGGCGGGATGCAGGCCACCCATCACCTCCGCCACGATGTCGATGCTCTCGTCGTGGAGGATATCCTCAAAATCATGGGTAGCGATGTCGGCGATCTGGGGCTTTTCCGAGCGGACGAGGACACGGCGGACGTGAAGATCCTCCCGGCCGCGGCACCACTCGTATACGCCGCTGCCCACCACGCCGAAGCCCAGCAATGCAATATTCATAATGACCCTCCTTAGTCAGTGAATTTTGTCCTATTGTACACAACTCAAAAGCATTTGTCAACGATAAAAGCACGCGATACAGCCGTATCGCGTGCTTTTATAACGCTTATTTCAGCAGCTCCAGCAGCGCTTCCTTGGACGTTACGCCCACGGATTTTTTCAGTCCCTTGCCATCCCGGAAGGAGATGACCGTGGGGATGCTGCTGACCTGGAAGGCCATGGCCAGCTGGGGATTTTCGTCCACGTCCACCTTGACCACCTTCACCTGCTGGGAGAGCTCCTCCAGCACCGGGGCCAGCATCTGGCAGGGGCCGCACCATGTGGCCCAGAAGTCCACCAGCACCGGCTCCGTGCTGTCCAGCACCAGCTCCTTGAAATTGTCCTCGTTTGCATGAAACAGAGCCATTGCAATGCTCCTTTCCTTCATTTGCAGGGGCGGGGTTCTACCCCGCCCGTTCTGATTACGCATACAGTATGCCCCAAAAAGCCACAAAAGCCTCGCAGAGTTCGCCGTCCGCAGACGGCGAAAAAATTCTTCTCGGCCGCCAGTGTGTCCGAAGGACGCGCGCAGTCGGCCGCGACCCTTTGGCAGCAAAATCGAAGATTTTGCGCCAGCTCTCTTAAAACTCCGCGTTGCCCACGGTGCGGGGATGCAGCTCCACATCGCGGATGTTGCTGACGCCCGTCAGGTACATCACCATGCGCTCGAAGCCCAGGCCGAAGCCCGCGTGACGGCAGGAGCCGTAGCGGCGCAGGTCGCAGTACCACCAGTAGTCCTCCGGGTTCATGCCCAGCTCCTTGATGCGGCTCTCCAGAATGTCCAGACGCTCCTCGCGCTGGCTGCCGCCGATGATCTCGCCGATGCCGGGCACCAGGCAGTCCGCCGCGGCCACGGTCTTGCCGTCGTCGTTCAGGCGCATGTAGAAGGCCTTGATCTCCTTGGGATAATCGGTAACGAACACGGGCTTCTTGAACACCTGCTCGGTGAGATAGCGCTCGTGCTCGGTCTGCAGGTCGATGCCCCAGTCTACCTTATAGTCGAACTTGTCGTTGTGCTGCTTCAGGATCTCCACTGCGTCGGTGTAGCTGATACGTCCGAAATCGGAGGAGGCCACATGCTCCAGACGCTCCTTCAGCCCCTTGTCCACAAAGCTGTTGAAGAAGTCGATCTCCTGGGGGCAGCGCTCCAGCACCCGGCGGATGATATACTTGATCATGGCCTCGGCCACGTCCATGTCGCCCGCCAGATCGCAGAAGGCCATCTCCGGCTCGATCATCCAGAACTCAGCGGCGTGGCGCTGGGTGTTGGAGTTCTCGGCGCGGAAGGTGGGGCCGAAGGTGTAGACATTGCCGAAGGCCATGGCGAAGTTCTCCGCGTTGAGCTGACCGGAGACGGTGAGGCTCGCGGGCTTGCCGAAGAAGTCCTGGCTGAAATCGACCTGCCCGTCCTCGGTCAGCGGGGGATTCTGGGGGTCCAGGGTGGTCACGCGGAACATCTCGCCCGCCCCCTCACAGTCCGAAGCGGTGATGATGGGGGTGTGGACATAGACAAAGCCCCGGTCCTGGAAGAACTCATGGATGGCAAAGGCGGCCACGGAGCGCACGCGGAAGGCCGCGGAGAACAGGTTCGTCCGGGGGCGCAGGTGGGCCACCGAGCGCAGGAACTCCACGCCGTGGCGCTTCTTCTGCAAGGGATACTCCGGGGCGGAGGGGCCTTCCACCGCGATGGAATCGGCCTTGATCTCCAAGGGCTGCTTGGCCTGGGGGGTCAGGACGACCTTGCCGTGGACGACGAGGGCAGCGCCCACGTTCTGCTTGGCGATCTCCTTGTAGTTTTCCAGGGTGGCTTCTTCAAAGACGATCTGGATGCTCTTGAAGCAGCTGCCGTCGTTTAACTCGATGAAGCCGAAGTTCTTCATGTCGCGGATGGTTCTGGCCCACCCGCAGACGGTCACGTCCTGACCGCCGTACTGGTCCATGTCCGCAAAGATGCGGGCGATCTCTGTCCGTTTCATATTGGTGTACATCCTTTCAACAGGTGATTGGTTTGCGTTGTAGGGCAGATCTTACTGCTCATCCACCACGTCGCCGTGCTCGATGTGGTAGGCGATGCGCTGGACGATCATCATGAGGGCAACGAGATTTTTGCCGCCCTCCGGGACGATGACATCCGCGTAGCGCTTGGACGGCTCCACAAACTGCTCGTGCATGGGCTTGACCGTCGTGAGATACTGCTCCATGACGGACTCCAGCGTCCGGCCGCGCTCTTTGACGTCCCGTAAAATGCGGCGCAGGATGCGCACGTCTGCGTCCGTATCCACGAAAATTTTGATGTCCATCAGGTCCCGCAGGGCCTTGTTCTCGAAAATGAGGATGCCCTCCACGAGAATGACTTTGTTCGGGGCCAGGGTCAGCGTCTCTTCCGTCCGGTCGTGGATGGCGTAGTCGTAGACGGGACATTGGACGGTCTTGCCCGCCTTCAAATCCTCTAAGTCCTGAATCATCCGGTCGGTGTCAAAGGCGGCGGGATGGTCGTAGTTGAGGGCCTGACGCTCCTCCAGGCTCATGTCGTGGTGGGCGGCGTAGTAGTTGTCGTGGGGCAGGACGCTGATGTCTGCGCCGAACTGCTCCTTGAGGTTTTCCACTAAGGTGGTCTTGCCGGAGCCGGTGCCCCCGGCGATGCCGATGATCAGGGGTCTCATGTCTTTCCCTCCTGTCAAATGCCGTTATTCCTCTTCCTCGCTGCGCTCGTTGAACTCGGTCAGCACCAGCTGGGGGTTGTGGTCGGCCACCCATTTGATGGACCAGAAGGCACCGAAGAGCAGCAGCTTGTTGCCCTTGTAGTCCTCCACGAGCTTCGTGTCGTTGCCCAGGACCAGATCGGTCTCGTGGAACTCCACGGGTTCCTTGATCCAGCGCAGGTATTCATAGGGCAGGGTGTCCATGCGGATCTCCACGTTGTATTCATTCCGCAGGCGGTACTGGAAGACGTCAAATTGCAGGGTACCCACGACGCCCACGATGACCTCCTCCATGCCGGTGTAGGGGATCTTGAAGATCTGGATGGCGCCCTCTAAGGCGATCTGCTCCGCGCCTTTCAGGAACTGCTTCCGCTTCATGGTGTCCACCGGCCGCACGCGGGCGAAATGCTCCGGCGCAAAGGTCGGGATGGGGTCAAAGCGGAACTTCTTGCCGGGGGTGCAGAGGGTGTCGCCGATGGAGAAGATGCCGGGGTCGAACACGCCGATGATATCCCCGGCATAGGCCTCCTCGATGATCTCCCGCTCGGCGGCCATGAGCTGCTGGGGGCGGGAGAGGCGGAGCTTTTTCTTGCCCTGGACGTGGTAGACCTCTTTGTCCGCGTCGAACCGGCCGGAGACCACGCGCATGAAGGCGATGCGGTCGCGGTGGGCCTTGTTCATGTTGGCCTGGATCTTGAAGACGAAGGCGGAGAAGAAGTCGTCCTCCATGGCGTCGATGGTGCCGATGCTGCTGTGGCGCGGCAGGGGCGGGGTGGTCATGCGCAGAAAGTCCTCCAGGAACGGCTCCACGCCGAAGGTCGTCAGCGCCGAGCCGAAGAAGACGGGGGAGAGCTTGCCGTGGCGGACGCGGTCGAGGTCGAAGTCGCAGGAGGCACCGTCGAGCAGCTCGATGTCCTCGATGAGCTGGTCCCGCTTGGTCTGGCCCAGCATGTCGATGAGCACGGGGTCGTCCAGATCGATTTGGGTGGTGCCGGACTTCTTGGCGTTGGTGTTGGAGGAGAAGTGTAAGATCTCCTGCTTGTTCCGGTCGTACACGCCCAAAAACTCTTTGCCGGAGCCGATGGGCCAGTTGACGGGGTAGGTGTCGATGCCCAGCTCCTTCTCGATCTCCTCACACAGCTCGAAGGGGTCTCTGGCTTCCCGGTCCATCTTGTTGATGAAGGTAAAGATGGGGATGTCCCGCATGACGCAGACCTTGAAGAGCTTCCGGGTCTGGGCCTCGACGCCCTTGGCCGCGTCGATGACCATCACGGCCGAGTCGGCGGCCATGAGGGTGCGGTAGGTGTCCTCGGAGAAGTCCTGGTGGCCGGGGGTGTCCAGGATGTTGATGCAGAAGCCCTCATACTGGAACTGCAAGACGGAAGAGGTCACGGAGATGCCGCGCTGCTTCTCGATCTCCATCCAGTCCGACACGGCGGCGCGGGTGTTCTTCTTGCCCTTGACCTGACCGGCCTGGGCGATGGCCCCGCCGTAGAGCAGGAACTTTTCGGTCAGGGTGGTCTTACCGGCGTCGGGGTGGGAGATGATGGCGAAGGTTCTTCTTCTTTTGATCTCGGATTCGTATTGTGACAAAGGATCGTCCTCCTCTGGGTTTTGAAGTGCTTTGAGATAATTTACCCTTTATTTTATCATGGCTTGCGCTACTCTGCAAGGGAGAGGGGAGAGAAAAAACGGGAAAAAGGCCGTCTCGGTGTGGAGACGGCCTAAGTCTTATCATGAGGAAAGAGAGGAAGCAGTTAGGCTGCTCGATTCAACGCACAGACCCGATCAATAAACTCTTTCATATCTTCGATATACTCATAGGGAGCATATTCGGAATAGACGTGATTTTACCAGAGATGAGGTATTTTTATTCTGTTAATAGAAATATTCTTCTATATCAGCATCAATGTTATACCCGGCGGCTCTGGCCTTTTCGATAACACGATAACATTGTTCACGGCTATTAACACCGTTGGTGTAAAATTTACGGTTACATTCCTCGTCGTCAAATTTTACACCGTATGGATGCTTGGCCCACCTGTCATCATCAATCATAATTGTCGCTTTAATTCCCATCTGAGTTGTCCTCCTTAAAATCATGCATCAAGAAGCTGTTTTACATGCGCCTGCTTTGCTGCGATATCCAGAAGTTCTTTTGGGCTAAAAATCACTTCAAGGATTTTTTCGTCCCATTCAATATTGGAAAAGGTATGACCTGCAGCTGTGGTTTTCAATGTATTTTTTCCGAGCATACGCCCAGCCTCTGTCATCATATATTCGCCGCAAGGGAGCTTCACTGCAAGACCAGTAGCAACGATACGTTTGTTAATCTCCTGTGCAGAACACCAAACTTTGTCACCCAAAGCCCTTGCAGTCAGATTATTTCCGGTGAGATTATCCAGGATATCATTAGAGATTATCGGAATAATAGGTTCTTTCGCTACTGGTTCAATCGTTACATTATCAGGAACGATTGACTCTGCTGACTTAAATATTTCTTTGACTGACGCCCAGTTTTTTACGACCAGAACCGTTCCAACTACGGTAACGCCAGCAATAATCAGCTCAGTTTTATGAGCCTTCACCCACTTAATAAAGCTGCATTGTTCTTTTCCCATCTAAGTATCTCCTTCCGTTTTTGTGGACATTAGGATTTGCATCTGCTATAATTATTATAACACCAATACCAGCACAGTCAATAGTGATGGGTGCGGCGTTTTTGGCATAAATGTCCACTCTGGGGGAATTGTAATGACAAATAAATCTGTACAAAAGGTTCCGGTAAACAAACGGCATTTTTTGAAAGTTTTAAAATCGTGTAATTGCAGTATAAGAAAGTTGGGAGAAGCCTATGAACAGATAGAGAGAACCGAAAAAACGATTCGTCGATATTTAGATAGTGGCGAAATGCCTTCTGATCTCTTGGACAGTATTGCAAAATATCTAAATGTTCATCCAGACTATTTATCGGGCGTATATGATGATAAGGCTAATCGTATAAAAGATGAACATCTTAGAGCCTATTTCAAATCCTTCATCAAATCCGAAAAGTATCCTTATCTATTAAAGGCTAAGAGCAAAATAGACTACGCATCTTACTTTGAAAATTTACTCACCATGAATGATGTTTCTATGGAACAATTTAACACGCTTCCTCCTGAAGAGCGAGTTCTTTTTCGTCAAGAAATGGTCATTGCAATTCTCGGTGTGATTGCTAAGCATTTTACAACGGACTCTCTTGGAAATAATCTTCAAGATGAACTGGACTACTGTAAATCATTTGTAGGAGATTATGACCCATTCTCATATTATGCGCGTTTAGAAGGAATAGGTCTGTTGGATCCAGGGTTTGATGATGAACCTTTTGATGATTTAGACCGCTTTGCTAAAAAAGAGAATACCTAGTGAGAGGGTTTGTGCTATGAAAAGATACATTGCCCTATTGCGGGGGATCAACATCAGCGGAAAAAACAAAGTGCCCATGGCAGAACTGAAGCAAGGCTTTGAAGCACTGGGGCATACAGAGGTCAGGACCTATTTGAACAGCGGCAACGTTATTTTTTCAAGGGAAGAAACTGACACGGCGCAGCTGACTGGTCAGATCGAGGAAATGATCCGAGACCGATTCGGGTTAGAGATCCCAGCTTTTGTCTTACGACAAGAAAACCTGAAGGATATTTTATGCCATGCGCCTGACTGGTGGGGCGATGAAAGAAAAGAGATCTATGATAATCTGATTTTCATTTTACCGCCCGCGACCTTCCAAGAGGTGTATCGCGCAATCGGAGCGCCCAAAGAAGGGCTGGAAAAGATACAGGAATATAAAGAGACTGTATTCTGGTCTTTTTGTCGGAAAGACTATCAAAAAACAAACTGGTGGCCGAAGACAGCCAGGGTGACGATCAAATCGAAGCTAACGATCAGAACTGCGAATACGGTGAGAAAAATTGCTCACATGTAGAGGGAGAAGTATGAAAGACACAATCGTCGGATAAGGAATAAAAAACTGCTGGTTTGCTGGCCGGGATGAAAAAGCTCCGCTCTGGTTGTTCCGAGCGGAGTTTCTGTTAGTGTTTGCTTACGAATTTTTAACATCAATGTAAAAAACTTTTTATTTTCAGAAGTTATTCACATTAATGTTATAAAAATGGATCGTTGGAACGATTTTTAAAATAGGAAATTGACATTTTAGCTAAAATAGAGTATTATGATTTTAGTGATAAATAAACGACCATGAGGATAGGAGGTCATACTATGATTGCAGTCACTACCACCGACTTGCAAAACAACTTTGGAAAATACCTGCAAGCCGTTCAGTTGGGGGATGAGATCATCGTGCTCAAGAACGGAGCCGAGGTGGCCCGGCTCATCTCCAAGGAGCGCAGTGTCTCCTTTCTGACGGATGCCCTCACCGGCGTGCTGAAAGGGGACTATGACGACAAAGCCATTCGGGCAGAAAGGGCTGCAAAATATGAGAGTGCTCCTTGATACCAATGTTATATTGGATGTGCTCTGTGCCAGAGAGCCGTTTCTTGCGGACGCTTCCAAGGTGTGGAAGCTTTGCGAGGTGGAGAAGCTGGATGGCCATCTCTCCGCCCTATCCATTCCGAACATCGTCTATATCCTTCGGAAAGAACTGGACCCGGTCAAGACCAAGCAGGTCATTGACCAGCTCTCTCTGCTGTTCAGCATAGAGGACCTAAAAGCAGAGGACTTGAAAAAGGCTGCGGCCATGCAGCCGCGGGACTATGAGGACGCCCTGCAAATGGTCTGCGCCAGCCGCATCAAGGCAGATTTCATCGTTACCCGAAATATTAAGGACTTTCTCATCAGCAAAGTCCCCGCCGTTACTCCCAGCGAGTTGCTGGCAAGGCTCTGACAAAGCTTAGAGTGACAGGATGGATCATCCTAGTTATCATGGACATCTACACAAGATAGAAAGAAGGTCCGCTTATGAACACACAACTGGTCAACATGCTGCACTTAACCTGGGAACCCGTGGGGGTCTTTTTTGGGAACACGACGGCTGCGTGTGAGTTTACCCCGTCCCCGGACAAGCGAAACTGCGTGCTTCCCCTGCTGATGTCGGCCTCCCGTGGGAAGATCATCGGGATGGATGAGGCGGGCTGCACCTGTCCGGGCGGTGCGGTCGGGGTCTGCTTCGGGGATGGCTATACCAGAGGGAACCCGAACATCCATCGGCTGCTCTCCCAGGGCATGGGGGCGCATGTGCCGGAGGGGATACCGGAGAAGACCAAAGAAATGATGCGGGAGGGGGAACGCTTTTTCTGCGATGAAGAGGTCGGGCTGCGATGGAAAGAAAGCACGCCCTTTTCGGACAGGGCGTATCCCCGCATCGTCTTTGCGCCCCTGCACAGATGGGACGAGGTCGGAACGCCCGATCTGGTCTACCTCTTCGCCAACCCGGACCAGATCTCGGCCCTGGCCACGATGCTGGGCTTTCACAACGGAAAACGGATCAACACGCTGGCCCCCTTTGGTGCGGCGTGCCAGTCGATCCTATATGCCGCCGGGCAGCTCGACCAGGAGGAGCCTTGCGCGATCATGGGCCTGTTTGACATTTCCCAGCGCCGCGCCGCCCTCAAAGACTGCCTCTCCCTCACGCTGCCATACCGGCTGTGGGAGAACCTGCACAAGGACCTGGACAAAAGCTGCCTGACCACCCACAGCTGGCGGGAGATCGAGAAACGCCTGTGAGCGTGCCTTCTCCGGCTGACCTGATCCATAAGAGACCCCCGGAAACGCAAACCGTCCGTGCGAACCTACTCCGCACGGACGGTTTGTGTTTTGTAAAACAGTTTTCCACACCCCTGTGGAAAACTTATGCTTTCTTCGCCTGCCGGTTCATCTGTTGGAAGAACCGTACCGTCAGCACCACGGCGACCACCATGGCGATGGCGTCCGCCGCAGGGCCGGCGTAGAGCACGCCCTGGATGCCGAACTTGTGCGGCAGGAGCAGGGCCAGGGGGACGAAGCAGGCCAGATCGCGGATGAGCGAGGCGGCAGTCGCCTTTCCCGGTTCGCCCACGGCCTGGAAGAAGATGGAGGTCATCTTGATGAAGCAGGTGAAGGTGATGAGAGAGAGGAAGATGCGGAAGGTCTGGATGGCAAACTCCCAATACAGCGGGTCGCCCTGGCCGAAAATGCCCACGACGAGCTGCGGGCAAAGCTCAAAGACCAGCGTGGCCGCAAGGCCCACGGCCAGGGTGGTGGCCAGGATCAGCTGGTACGTCTTGCGGACGCGGTCGTATTTCTCCGCGCCGTAGTTATAGCCCAAAATGGGCTGGCCGCCCAGGACCACGCCGACGACGATGTTGATGACGATGGTATAGACCTTCGTCTCGATGCTGATGACGGAGATGGGGATGTCCGGCCCGTAGACGGACAGGGTGCCGTAGTGCGAGAGCATGAGGTTGCAGACCAGGGAGACGACCACGATGGAAATTTGCGTCACAAAGGTCGAGATGCCCAGCTGAACGGACGCAAAAAACACCCGCCAGTGGGGTTTGAAACTGGCTTTTTCCAGCTGGAAACTCTTGGTCTTCCGCAGGAGATAAGCGGCGTTCAGGACGAAGGACAGGACCTGCCCCGCCACGGTCGCCCAGGCCGCGCCCTTGATCCCCCAGTGCAGGCCGAAGATGAAGATGGGGTCTAAGACGATGTTCGTCACCGCACCGGAGACGGTGGAGAGCATGGCATACTTGGGGCTGCCGTCGGCCCGGATCGACCCGTTGGTGGAGTTCGTCAGCATGTAGAAAGGGAAGGCCCCCAGCAGGATCGTAAAATACTCCATGGCCATGCCGATGGTGGTGTCCGAGGCACCAAAGAGGCGGAGCAACGGCTCCTGCCAGATGCCGCAGACGATCATCAGAAAGACGCTGGCGGCAAAGGTCATGGTGACCCCGCTGCCCACGCAGCGGTGGGCGCTCTGGGCGTCGCCCTTGCCCTGGCAGAGGCTGAGGTAGGCCGCGCAGCCGTCCCCCACGCACCAGCCAAAGGCCATGGCGACCATCAGCAGGGGGAAGACCACCCCCGTGGCGGCGTTGCCCAGGTACCCCAGCTTACTGTTGCCGATGAAGATCTGATCGACGATGTTGTACAAAGCGCTGACGAGCAGCGACAGGATGCAGGGCAGGGAGAAGGAGCGCAGCAGTTTTCCCAGGTCGTCCCGGCCCAGGTAGGCGTTGTGTTCGAGTGCCATAAGAACCTCCTGAATCAAAGAAATGAGGAGGCTTTGGTACGGAAAAACCACCCAGAAAAACCGGGACAAGAGGGCGTGCACAGAACCGAAGTCCTGTGCACGCACATTTTGTCAGGGGTTACCCTATCATAGATCATGGGAAAAGTCAAGGGGCAGGTCATTGTTCCATGGTTTGTATCATTTCGTAGGGGCCGCAGACCTCTGCGGCCCGAAACCTGCCGTGTGGTACCGTTTGAGCATACATCGTGCTACTTCGGACGAAAGGGCCGCAGGGGTCTGCGGCCCCTACATACGGTCCTGCTGCGAAGTTACTCCTGCGCGAACTCTGCCGGGATGGGGTGCTTCACGCAGCGGCGGCCCTCCTTGGCCCAGATGTTGCCCAGGCACTTGGTGCAGCCGACGCAGGGAGAATCCTCGCCCTGCTCCAGGTGTTTGACAAAGTCAGGCTGGCAGATGAAGGGGCGGGAGGCGGAGACAAACTCGATGCCTGCGTCCAGGATGGCCTGGACCGTCTCCGGCCCGCGCACGCCGCCGACCAGGATGAGGGGGATCTTGACCTCCTGGCGGATGGCCTTGGCCTGGTCCAGGTAGAAGGTGGGCACCTGCTTCTTGCCCAGGCCCAGCCAGTTGTAGCCGGACAGCTCAATGGCGTCGGCGCCCAGGGCCTCGAACTGACGGCAGAAGTAGAGGATGTCCTCGGCGTAGGAGGCCTTGTACTCGCCGCCGCAGTTGGTGTTGACCTTGATGAGGACGGGGTAGTCCTTGCCGACCGCCTCGCGGATGGCGGTGAGACATTCGCCGGGGAAGCGGAAGCGGTTCTCGGCGCTGCCGCCGTATGCATCGGTGCGCTGGTTGGTGTTGGGGTCCAGGAACTGGCTGAGCAGATAGCCGTGGGCGCAGTGGAGCTGGATGCCGTCGAAGCCGAGTTCCTTGGCGGCCTTGGCAGCGTCCACGAAGTCGGCCTTGATCTTGGCCATGTCCTCGGCGGTGATCTCGGTGGTCTCCATGTCGTTGGGGGCCTTCAGGCCGCCGGTGGGGGCCAGGAGCTTGCCGCCGGCCACGTGCTTTTCGGGCATGAAGACGTTCATGCCGGCGTGCATGAGCTGGAGGATCAGGCGGCCGCCTGCCTCATGCACGGCGTCCAGCACTTCCTTCTGGCTGGCCCGCTGTTCCTCGGTGGCGAAGCCGACCTGAATGCCGGTGGAGCGGGCCTCGGGGGAGATGTAGCTGTAAGCGGTGATGATGGCGCCGGTCCCGGCGGCGGCAATGTCGCGGTAGAGCGCGACCTGTTCGGGGGCGCAGGTGCCGTCCCGGTGGCCGAAGGGGTCCTGGGTGGCGGAGCGGATGACCCGGTTGGGCAGGGTCATGGTGCCGATCTGGCCGGCAGAGAAGAGGTTGGAAGGCATGGGCAGTCTCCTTTGTATCACGTTAAAAATTCTGAAACCTTCGGTCGCTGGTCAACAGCGAACACTTCATTATATCGAACCAACGCGAAAAACACAAGGCCCTTCGCGCGGTTTCTCCCTCATCGGGTCAAAACATAGTCCGTGCCGCTTCCCCGGCCGGAAAAATACGCGCCGATGGGCTGGATCGTCAGGGCCTCGTCCGAGAAGGCCATGCGATACGTCTCCTCCGACGATGGTTCGACCACCGCCTCGTCCGGCAGAGATAGCTCAGCCGCCTCCAGCGTCCCGCCTTCCGGGTCGATGAGCACGGGGGTCAGGAGCAGCTGTTCCTGGGCCGGGTCGTCCGTCTCGTTGACGAATTCCAGCAGCATCCCGGCGTACTTTGCCTTGCCGTCCCGGTCATCATCGGCCAACCCATACAGCTGCAGACCGGTGATGCTTCGGTTAGGGTCTGCTGCACGGACGCAGAAACGGTCCAAGGTCTGGCCGTTCTGATACAGCGTGATGCCGAGCTGCCTGCCCTCGTCTTCCTCCGACTCGTTCTGCTCCGAGAGAAATTCAGGCAGATAGGTCAAGTTCGGGCCGATCAGATAGCCCGGCTGGGTCTCTCCGATGATCTTGGCCTCGTCCCCGCTGGGATTGATGGCGGCGGTGTAGGCGCCCTCGATGTTGGCAAAGGACAGCCACAGGACCCCGTCCCGGTCGACATAGAGGGACTTGACCATCCCAACGTCCGAAAAGCCCAGGACCGACACCGTCTTGATCTTGCCCTTCTCCACGGTGAGGATGACGTTGTTGTGCCCGTCCAGAAGATAGAGTACGCCGTCTCCGGCGGCGATGCGGCAGGCGGTGAGACCCTGCTGGCGCAGGGCCAGGTCATACTCTGCGGCCAGGGTCCCGTCGGCGCGATAGGCCAGGATCTGCCCGTCCTGGCCCAAGAGATAAACCAGCCCGTCCGTCCCAACGGCAAAGTCCATGAGCGCACGCTGCTCTCCCGCCATGCCAAAGTCCAGCTCCGGGTGCTCTGCGGCGCGGAGCGTCAGGTTGATGCCGGCGTTTGCGGTGGGGGGATCTGGCTCTCCTCCCTGCGTGCAGGCGCACAGGGACAGCAGTGCCGCGAAAAGAAACGGAAACATAAGAGATTTCTTCATGGTGACCTCCTGAAATCTTGTGTCATCCCTCCGGCCATTGACAGCCGGCCTGACCGGGGCTACAATGGGGAAACTATGGCCTTCCTGACGAGAGAGAAGATAGGACCATCATACCACGAAAGAGAGAGCGTGAGAAGCATGCAAGAGAACAAAGAAAAACAAACCATGGGCCTTGTGACCGTCACGAGCGGTTACGTTCTGTGGGGCCTGCTGGCCATCTACTGGAGCTTTCTGGGGCAGGTGAACGCCGTCTTTATCCTGGCCCAGCGGATCGTCTGG
>OLPR01002273.1_pt1 | contig 14419 bp, 14 predicted proteins | sample 1672761 | NCBI WGS metagenome assembly OLPR01 (sample SAMEA3136721, study PRJEB25190) | human gut metagenome | biome: human gut; feature: human-associated habitat; material: faeces | place: Austria | collected 2013 | reverse complement strand
GATATCAGCGACAAAATAACCCTTTTTCGGCACAGAATAAAGATACCCTTCCGCCATCAGCTGCTGGTAAGCGTTTTCCACCGTGATGGTGCTGATGCCCAGATTCTTGGCAAAAGCGCGCTTGGAGGGCAGGCGGGTTCCTGGTGCCAAAACGCCTTTGAGAATATCGTTGCGGATACATTTATAGAGATGTCCGTAAAGCGAATCTGACCCTAAATCAGCAAAAGAATAAGTCAACATTCCCGTTTTAACCGCCAATCTGATCATTCTGATTATTTTTGATTTGGATATTTTAATATGGTCAGATCTGATTATAATAGAACCCATCGCTGTTGTAAAGTCTTTTTTAGGCCAAAGAGCCGGGCTCTGCCCCGACTACAAGCCTCTTCCGGCAGGGCATAAAGGGTTAGGCTGCCGGAGCTGGATGAAGAAAAAGCAGAAAAGAAAGTAAAACAGGCTATAATGCAGCAGAAGAAAGGATGGAAAAATCATGGAACAAAGCAGATATGAGTTGAATAAAGAATTAGCGCAGATGCTCAAAGGCGGCGTCATCATGGACGTCACTACTCCGGAGCAGGCTAAAATCGCCGAAGCAGCCGGCGCCTGCGCTGTCATGGCCCTGGAGCGGATCCCGGCGGATATCCGTGCTGCCGGCGGCGTCTCCCGTATGAGCGATCCCAAGATGATCAAAGGCATTCAGAACGCTGTCTCCATTCCGGTAATGGCTAAATGCCGTATCGGTCATTTTGTCGAAGCGCAGATTCTCGAGGCGATCGAGATCGACTACATCGATGAGAGCGAAGTCCTCTCCCCGGCTGATGATATCTATCATATTGATAAGACCAAATTTAAGGTGCCTTTTGTCTGTGGTTCGCGCGATCTGGGCGAGGCTCTGCGCCGCATCAATGAGGGCGCATCGATGATTCGCACCAAGGGCGAGCCCGGCACCGGCGATATCGTCCAGGCTGTCCGCCATATGCGCTTGATGAATGCCGAGATTGCCAAGATAGTCTCCATGCGTGAGGACGAGCTCTTCAACGAAGCCAAAGAATTGCAGGTCCCTTATGATTTGGTTCTGTACGTACATCAGCATGGCCGTCTGCCGGTGGTCAATTTCGCTGCTGGCGGTGTCGCTACCCCTGCTGACGCGGCGCTGATGATGCAGCTGGGCGCGGAAGGTGTCTTTGTCGGCTCCGGCATCTTCAAATCAGGCAATCCGGAGAAGCGCGCCGCCGCTATCGTCAAAGCTGTAACCAATTTTGAGGATAAAGAGATGCTGGCAGCCCTTTCCGAAGATCTGGGCGAGGCGATGGTCGGCATCAATGAGCAGGAGATCGAGCTGCTGATGGCTGAAAGGGGCAGATAGAGATGCGTATTGCAGTATCAGCAGTCCAGGGCGCTTTTATTGAGCATGAACAGATGCTGAGCTCCCTGGGTGTAGAATGTTTTGAGCTGCGCCAACGCGCCGATCTGCTGCGTTCCTTCGACGGTTTAGTGCTGCCGGGCGGCGAGAGCACGGTCCAGGGCAAGCTCCTGCGAGAGCTGGATATGTTTGATGAGCTGCATCAGCAGATCCGCGCCGGACTGCCGGTATTGGGTACCTGCGCCGGGCTGATCCTGCTGGCCGAGCAGCTCAGCAATGACCCGAACGTCTATTTCGGCACCTTGCCAGTGACGGTGCGGCGCAATGCCTATGGCCGTCAGCTGGGCAGTTTCTATGCCGAGGAGAGCTTCCAGGGACAGGGTGTCGTGCCGATGAAATTCATCCGCGCTCCTTATATCGAGAGCGTGCGCGAGGGAGTGGAGATCATGGCCCGGGTAGAGGGAAATATCGTCGCCGTACGCTATCACAATCAGCTGGGCCTGTCCTTCCATCCGGAATTATGCAGCGATACCCGTATTCACCAGCTCTTTTTATCCTTGGTTGGCCAGGGCAGCAGCTCCGCTGCCTAGCTGCGCCAAAAAGCTAAGCTTAAATAAAAAATCATCAGCAAAAAAGAATAGCGTGCGCAAAAACATGATTCAGCCCGCGAAAACAACCCCGCCTGTTAAAAAAATAGGCGGGGTTTGATTATCCGAGCCCTTTTCCTGGCGGCGGTGCGGCATTTGTCGCAAATGCTCGTTGTAAATATCGCCTTTTTGGCTTATAATAATAATGACTAATTAAGGAGCGTGAACAATGACCAGGATCAAATTTCTGCTCGCCCTGTGGCTGGCGCGTCTGTGCCGCTGGGCCATCAATATCGTGGCTCCCGGCCGCGGCACCAATCTGCCGGGACAAATCGCCCTCAAGATCGATCATGGCTTCAATGGCCATTTTGAAGGGCTCGATGCCGGCAAGGTGATCTTCATCACCGGCACCAACGGCAAATCCACTACCACCAATTTGTTGGCCGCTATTCTCAAGGAAGCCGGTATTCCGGCTGCAGTTAATCTAGAAGGCGCTAATCTGGAGGGCGGCGTGGCCGCTACCCTGATGGCTCATTCCACCTTGAAAGGCAAGCTCAAATGCAGATATATCGTGATGGAGACCGATGAGCGCTTTTTGCCGGTGATCAGCCGCTCGCTGCCGCCAGCCTGGCTGTGCGTGACCAATATACAAAAAGACCAGGTGCAGCGCAATGGCGAGCCGGATATCATCTACCGCAAGATCGCCTCGGCTATCACTGAGGATACGGTGCTCTTCCTCAATAATGAGGAGCCCAATGCCGCCTCCTTGTCCCGCCTGGTCAAACACAGCGTTTTCTATGGGGTGGACGAGCATGCCAAGAGCTTCGTCAAACAGGGCTTCTTTACCACCACCATGCCCTGCCCGGTCTGCGGCGAGCCGATCCGCTTTTACCGTTATAATGTCGATAATATCGGCGCTTTCACCTGCACCGGCTGCGGTCTGAAGAGCTCGCCGGCGCCGGCCTACTTTGCTCATAGCATCAACTTTGCCGATCACACCTTTGCCGCGGAAGGCCAAACCTATCCGCTGCCCTATGAAGCGCCGTATTTTCTTTATTGCTATATTGCCGCCATTGCTATGGCCCGGGAGATCGGCATCGCCAAGGAAACCATTGCTGCGGCGCTGGCTCGCTTCGTCAATATCGGCGGACGTCTGGAGACGCTGCATACTGGCGGCAAAACTATCCAGTATATCCGCATGAAGCAGGAAAACCCCGAGACTCTGCAGAGCGCACTGGACTATATCTCTCAGGATAAGAGTCCCAAAATCTTCCTGCTCGGCCTCGATGAGCTGGTTGATTTCCACCCGCATTATACCAATACTTTCTATGCTTTTGACTGCGATTTTGACCAGCTGATCGCTTCTCATGTTGAGCATTATATCTGTTTTTCCGGCACCGTGGCTTATGACGCCGCCAACCGCTTGGTTTACGCCGGCGTACCCAAGGAGCAGATCACTGTGCTGCCAACTAATGACGATGCGACTATTGTGGCGGAGCTGGCCAAATACTCTTGCCCGAATATCTACCTCATTACCTGGCTTTATAAGTATAAGTCACTGGAAAAATACCTCATCGAACACGAGGGTGAAAAAGATAGTACACCCAGCACAGCTGTTTAAACCTGTGGGGAAAGAAGGAGCGCTGCTATGGCTGATAAAATAACTGTTCTCTGGCTTTATCCGGATATCTTGAATCTGCATGGCGACCGGGGCAATCTGATGGCCCTGGAACGTATTGGCAAGCTGATGGAGCTGCCAGTGGAGGTACGCCGGGTGGACAAGCTCACTGATCCGCTGCCTTTGGATGAGGCGGATCTGCTGGTGCTGACCTCTGGCGAGGTCAAAAATATGCCCCATGTGATCGACGCCCTGCGCCAGGAGCAGGCTGCGCTGGATGAATATGTAGCGCGCGGCGGATATATCCTGGCTATCGGCACTGCCGGTGCCGTATTGGCCAAGGAGACTGAGCGGCTTGATGGCACCAGCTTCGCCGGGCTGTCCCTGCTGCCGATGCGCTGTCAGGAACGCGCCAAAGTTTATGGTGATGATATCTGGTTCTCTCTGTGCGATGATCCGCAGCTGAAACTGATGGGCAATCAGATCCAGGTCATCGATACCGAGCTGCTGGAGGGCGCGCAGCCCTTAGGCAAGCTGATCTATGGCTATGGCAATGATGGCGCCGATGATGAGGGCTGCCAGGCCGGGCGGATTATTTTTACCAATACCTTAGGCCCGCTGCTGGTCAAAAATCCCCGTTATACGGAGCGGCTCCTCACTGCCCTCGCGGCTGATCATGGTCTTGCTCCCGGACGCCAGCTCAGTGCGGAGGATACTGATTATGAGGATCACTCCTATCAGCTGATCGAGCAATTCATCCGCAAGAAGATGGCCTAGAGTCACAACAGACCGCTTCATAAGCATCTCTAGCATAAGGTTAGCTTAGGATAAAGATGTTCTGATACAAAGATATCCTAGCTCAAAGATATTGTGATACAAAATAGCTTGATAGATTGAGGATAAAGATGCCTCAGTCTGGGGAGATTGCCATGAAGTCATGGCATAAAACAGCTAGACTCAAAGAGCATAGCGATACAATAACCGCATGATGGTAGCAGTAGTGAAGATAGGCATAGCAGATAGCTGATAAAAACAGCCTGCTGCTTGGGCCGGACTGGGCAGCAAGAACAAGCAGCCTAGCCTGCTATCAGGAGCAGAAAGGGGATACTGATGGAACAGTTTTGGCAGTCGATCAAGGAGTTCTTTTCCAGCTCTTTTGGTGAGTTTCTGGTCAGCTTAGCGGTGGCAATATTGGTGCTGGTCATCGGCTGGATACTCATCAAATGGATCCTTAAGCTGCTTTCCCGCAGTAAGCTGTCCAAAAAAATGGATAAAAGCGCTTTTACTTTTTTCCGCAGCGCTATCTCCATTACGCTCAAGGTGGTGCTGATCCTGACTGCAGCCAGCATCGTCGGTGTGCCCTCAGCCAGCATCATCGCTCTGATCGGCTCGATCGGCGTGGCTATCGGCCTGGCGTTGCAGGGCAGCCTCAGCAATCTGGCCGGCGGCCTGATGATTTTGATTTTTAAACCTTTTGCTGTAGGCGATTATATCCAGCCGCAGGATACCGAAGGCGGTACGGTCAAGGATATCAGCATTTTCTATACCACGCTGCTGACTGTAGATAACCGCACTATCGTCCTGCCAAATGGTGATCTTTCCAATAAACCGATGGAGAATTATACCAAGATGGACAAGCGCCGTCTGGATATGCGCTTCTCTGTTGGCTATGATAGCGATATCGAAAAGGTCAAGATGGTGATGCAGAAGGTCATCGACCGTCAGGAGAAACTGCACCGTGAACCAGCGCCTTTTGCCCGCCTGCGTGAGATGGGCGATAGCGCGCTGATTTTTGAAATGCGCTCCTGGTGCAATACCGATGATTATTGGAGCTGCTATTTTGATATTAATGAGCAGATGAAAGAAGCTTTTGATGCGGCAGGATTCAATATCCCCTATCCGCAGATGGATGTCCATATGGTGCCGCCCGGCGCACCGACCTCAGCCAGCAACGGTGCTGCCCCAGCACCCGCAGCAACTGACAGCACTGCATCTGCAGAGAGCTCTCAAGGTGATGCAAATTAAGCTATACTGTTGGCGCAGCTGATGCGCGTATTGCCGTAGCGCTTATCCTAGTGTTTGATTAGCAGTAAAATAATAATACTCCGTCCTAAACGGAGTATTATTTTAATAACGGCAGGAGACCACTTGTAATAGCAGCATAATACCGCTTGATCGCTGCTAAAGAGAGTATTTTGCTATTATCAGCGTTTATTTGACTGCCAGGAGATAGCTTTCATCGATGCGGAGAAAAAGCTCGTCCAGGGGAACGATACCATTGAGGCAGACGGTGTACCAGTGCTTTTTATTCATATGGTATCCGGGGAAATATTTTTGGTTATCTAGCAGCTCAGCCAGTTTCCCTGGCTCCATCCGCAGATCGATGATCTCGATATCATCTGTTCCATCCAGCCCGAGCTTGCTGGGATGCACTAACAGCAGAGCGCCATACCATTTGTGAGTGTCTTGGCGCCGCCAGACTGCATTATGAGGAAATTTGGGCCAGAGAAACTCCAGCTGATCATGGTAGGTAGCATCGATATAGTCAATGACCTTTTGTGCATACGTACTGCGGAAAACATCGGGCTCAAAGCATTGTTGGGCTATTTTCTCCAGCAGTTCGTCATGCGCGCTTCTGACCATTCCCACAAACGGGCCGGCTGTTTCGGCCAGACGGTGCAACAGGTATTCGTCTCCGGATTCCGGGTCGCGGATACAGGTCGTGACCATGCCGTCTGCATCAATGGTGACTGTCATGAGCAGCTGTGCCTCAGTAAGAGGGTGTTCATAGACATAGGCGCCGTTTTGGTGACGAAAACCAAAGGCCTTGAGCTTATCTGCATTGGCTTTTTTATGCTGGAAAAGAGCGGCTGTTTCTAACATGCTTAATTATCCTTTTAATGGGTAATCTTTGTGTGGCTATTTGTAATTTTCGGTTTTGTTTGATAGAGGGGAGCCTTAGAACAGAGCTGTCTCTTGATGATAAATCAACTGTTTATTGCTATTACATTATTATAACAAGGAAAGCTTAACCGGACAAGGGCACGGCTTAGCTGCTACCGCTTCCTTTACGGCTGCTATAATGGCTGTATCTGCCTGGTTATGCTTCAGGAGGTGCCTGATGAAAAAAGTCAAGTCCGTGCAGAGCGATCTGCGCCAGATCCCCGGGGTAGGCATCCAGACCGAACAGGATCTGCTCCGCCTAGGTTATCCGACCGTAGCTTCGCTGCGCGGGGCGGATCCGGAGGAACTCTACCGGCGTGATTGTGCTCAACGCGGCTTTACTATTGACCGCTGCCAGCTCTATGTTTACCGCTGCGCCGTCTACTATGCCTCTACTCCAGATCCTGATCCCGAGCTGCTCCAGTGGTGGAAATGGAAGGATTAGCTCCCGCTGACCGCAGGGTCTTGTTCTGCAAAGGAGCTGCCGTCAAAAATTAAAAAGCCCAAAGACAATGGCCAAGATCAGCTATCAGCTGCTCTATGGTTTTGTCTAGGCCTTGCTCACCTTGCTCTGCTCGTTGGATATCGCTCACAGAAGAGTTGCCGTTACCGCCATATTGGTTGATGAGTTATCTGAGCAGCATCAGTGGAACAATATCCCGTTGGCAAGGGTTGAGCTGGTATGGCACTACGACCGGCAGCCGCAGTCTGTTGATAAGCTCATTATTGATGACAGATCCTGCCTACTGTTGGTGCAGATGAGAAAAATTCTTTGGTTTAAGTTGGCTTAAGGTTGAGATGCTATCATTCTCCTATCAACCGGAATCTATGCCGGCGGCGATACTCCCTGCGGCGGCTATTAGCCGAGCCGGGCTTTTGCCGAAGAGCTGGTTATGCTTATCCGGCAGCATCTATCTTATAGAATATACTAGGCAGAGAGCATATACTAGGCAGAAGCTATCCGCCTGGATTTATCCAACAGGTTGGTATTTTCTCCCGGGCTGGCTAATGGGTAGCGGCGTCCCAGCTGCTGGTAATATTGCTCAGGAAAGAGAGGAGGGGTACAGATGTTTTACCCCCGTATCAAATCAGAGATCAGAGAACCCGATCCGCGTGATGAAGAATTTTATCAGGATAAGCTCTATATACTTGAGCATGTCCGCGACGTGCTGCTGCGCAATATCGAGCAATTACGGCTGGAAAGCGAGGAACAGCAGGGGCGGGATCCGGTCGATCACTGCAAATCACGCATCAAGTCGGCGCTGAGCATGGAAGAAAAGCTGACCCGCCGCGGCTTGCCGGTTACACTCACCGCTGCCTTGGAAAATATCCGTGATGCTGTTGGCGTGAGGGTAGTCTGTCCTTTTCTCGATGATGTCTATCTGGTTCGCGATTGGTTGTCCGGCTGTCCAGGTCTGCGGCTGGTGGAGGAAAAAGACTATATCGCTAACCCCAAGCCCAACGGCTACCGCAGCCTCCATCTGATCGTGGCAGTGCCGGTGCCGATGATCCGCGGCCACCAGGAATGTATGGCAGAGATCCAGATCCGTACTCTGGCGATGGATTTCTGGGCAGCGTTGGAGCATCAGCTGAAATATAAACAGCAGATCGGCGATGAGGAGACCATCGTTGCCGAGCTGAAACGCTGTGCTGATGAGACCTCTTCGACTGATATCAATCTCTTAGCGCTGCGCGAGCTGATCACTGCCGGCAAAGAAGAGCTGTCTCCGGCAGGAAGCGATAAGCAGCAGCCCGAAATAAAGAAACACAGCGCACTGAGGCCGAGCCTCAAGAGGCGTCACCAATACCGCCATCTCAAAGAGGCGGTTCACTAGGGCGCTGGCAGGAAGGAGCGTAAACAGCGATGCGATTATTATTAGCGGAAGATGAAAAAGAGCTCTCCGCTGCTCTGACAGCGGTTTTGGAGCATAACCATTATTCGGTCGATGCTGTCTATGACGGACAGGACGCTCTCGACTATGCTCTGACCGAAAACTATGACGGCATTATCCTCGATATCATGATGCCTAAAAAGAGCGGATTGGAGGTTTTGGCTGAGCTGCGGCGCAGCAATATCAATACGCCGATTTTGATGCTCACTGCCAAATCAGAGGTCAACGACCGGGTGACCGGACTGGATACCGGCGCTGACGATTATCTGACCAAGCCCTTTGCCATGAGCGAGCTGCTGGCGCGGATACGGGCAATGACCCGTCGCCGCAGCGAGTTTTCTCCCAATGTCCTCTCCATGGGGCGGATCACCCTCAACCGGGCCAATTTTGAGCTCTCTGGTGAGAAAGCCTCTTACCGCCTGGGCAATAAGGAATTTCAGATGCTGGAAATGCTGATGTCCAATCCCGGCCGCCTGATCTCCACCGAGCAGTTCATGGAGCGCATCTGGGGGTATGATACCGAGGCCGAGGTCAGCGTGGTATGGGTTTATATCTCCTATCTGCGTAAAAAGCTGGCAGCTCTTGATGCCGGAGTAGAGATCCGCGCCACCCGCGGCGTAGGCTATAGTCTGGAGGAATGTCAATGATCCGCCGTTTGCAGCGTCAATTCGTGGCCATAGCCATGATCTCTTTGCTGTTTATCATCGTGGCGATCGTCGGGGCTATCAATGGCTTTAACCTGCGCCAGATCAACAGCACTGCTGACGCTATCCTGGAGCTGCTGGCCAGAAACGGCGGTGTTTTTCCGGACGCCGATTCTTCCGGCCTGGTCTCTTCTCCTGACAGCGACCTGGTGCTGACCCCGGAGACCCGTTTTGAGACGCGTTATTTTGTGGTCTTTATCAGGGAAGATGGCGAGATCAGCGGCGTGCTTACTGATAATATCGCCTCTACCACTGTTGAGCAGGCCAGTGAATATGCCCAGCAGGTGCTCAATAGTGGTAAAACCTCCGGATATCTGAAAAACTTCCGTTATCTGGTGACAGAGAGCGAAACGACCGGTCCGATGATCATTTTCCTTGACCGCCAGGTACAGCTGCGGTCTTTGGAGACGATGATGCAGCTTTCCTTTACCATCGGCGTGATCGCCCTGCTGGTGATGTTCATTCTGGTCTACTATCTCTCGCGGCGGGCTATCCGCCCGGTGATCGAGAGCGTAGAGAAGCAAAAGCGCTTCATCACTGACGCGGGTCATGAGCTGAAGACGCCGCTGGCGATCATCTCCGCTGATACCGAGGTCTTGGAGATGAATGGTCAGAATAATGAGTGGACAGCCAGTATCCGTAATCAGATTAAAAGGCTCAATACTCTGGTGGCTGATCTGCTGACCCTCAGCAAGCTGGAAGAAGGACAGGCTCGCCAATCTTTCCGCGAGTTCTGCCTCAGTGACGCCGTGATGGAAGCTGCTGAGAGCTTCGACCCGATGGCTGAGGCTCAGGAAAAGCTGCTGGAGCTCAATATCAGCCCGGGCATCAATTTGCGCGGTGATGAGACGGCAGTGCGCAAGATGGTCTCGGTGCTGGTGGAAAATGCCATCAAATATACTCTGCCGAACGGTGAGGTCAATGTCACCCTGGAGCGGCGGGGCAAGTATCCCACCCTGGAAGTGGTCAATCCCACTGACGCCATGCCGGAGGGCGATCTCAATATCCTCTTTGAGCGCTTCTACCGGGCTGATGAATCGCGCGCCCGTGGCACCGGCGGCTATGGCGTGGGCTTGTCTATCGCCAAGGCTATTGCTGAGGAGCACCGGGCCAAAATCACTGCCCATGCCCTGGATCAGCAGCATATCGCCTTTACTGTGGTCTTTGTCAAATCCTGAACTTGATCTTTTTCGACATAAAAAGCGGAAAGAGCTGCTCTTTCCGCTTTTCTTAATCTACTTTTTGGTATATACTAAAAGGAGAAAAGGAAGTGATCCGATGAAAACCGGTCTGGTGCTTGAGGGCGGCGCGATCCGCACTATTTTTTCTTCCGGCGCCTGCGATGCCCTGTTGACGAGGGATATCATGTTCGATTATGTGGTCGGCGTTTCTGCCGGCATTGCTTATGGCGTTAGCTATCTTTCCCGCCAAAGCGGCAGAAACCTCACCATTCTCCAGCGCTATGTTAATGATAAGCGCTATATGGGAGGACGCAATCTGCTGCGTCCCGATAACCGCTCCTATTTTGGGCTGGAATTTGCCTATGAGATCATCCCCAATGAGCTGGTGCCTTTTGATTATGAAGCCTTTGCCGCCTTTCCTGGGGAAGCGGAGGCGGTAGTGACTAATCTCAATACCGGTCAGGCGGAATATCTGCCTGTGCCCAAGCGCGACGACCATTGGCTGGTGCTGCAGGCCACCTGCGCGCTGCCTTTTCTTTTCCCCATCTATCATCTCAATGGCCAGCCTTATCTGGACGGCGGTATCGCCGACGGCATTCCCTATCAGCATGCCTTTGATAAGGGCTGCGACCGGGTAGTGGTCTTTCTCACCCGCGAGCGTTCTTATGTCCGCCGGCCCAAGAAGCTGAGCTATCTTTTTGATGTCTTTTATCATCAATATCCTCAGCTCAAGGAAGCGATGCTGCGCCGCGCCGAGGGCTATAACGCCTGTAGGGAGCGCCTTTTTGCCCTGGAAAAAGAAGGAAAAGTGCTGATCGTTGAGCCGGAGGATACCCGCGGCTTTGCGTTGACTGAGCGCGATGTCGATAAAATCAATGCCATTTATCAGGATGGCTATAATAAGACGCTGACCCGCCTGGATGAGATCAGCCGCTTCATGGCTGGCGAATAGATTGGACGAAACAACTATCATCACTTGCTAAAAAGACCGCCATACAGCAATAGTATGGCGGTCTTTAGTATCGGTGTTATTTATTATCTGATTAAGGCCGTAAGGCCAAAGCAGCTTGCCGCGTTTATTTATTCTGTTCTTTGAGCAGGTCGCGGATCTCTGCCAGCAGCAGCTCCTCTTTAGATGGTTCCGGTGGCGGCGGGGGAGCAGCTTCCTCTTTTCTATGCAGGCGGTTGATCGCCTTGACAATCAGGAAGATGACAAAAGCCATGATTAGGAAATTGACCACTGCCTGAATGAAAAGGCCGATATTGATCACTGCTGGTTCAGCGCCGGCAAAAATGGCCGGGATGGTGAATGACCAGGTAGAGAAATCGATACCGCCGATAAAGAGGCCGATAAACGGCATCAGCACATCATTGACCAGCGAATTGGTGATGGTGGCAAAAGCGCCGCCGATGATAACGCCGACAGCCAGGTCGATGACATTGCCCCGCATGACGAATTTTTTGAACTCCGCGCGGAAGCCCGCGCTTTTTTCTTTGATGCCCATCATTTATCCTCCTGCTCTTTTATTTCCTGGCGGCCGTTGATCGCCAGCGCCAGAGTGGCCTCATCAGCATAGGCCAGGTTGCCGCCTACCGGCATACCGTGAGCGATACGGCTGATCTTGATACCCAGAGGACGGATCTTTTTGGCCAGATAGAGCGCTGTGGCTTCCCCCTCTACTGTGGGGTTGGTGGCCATGATGATCTCCTTGATGCTGCCGCTGCGCAGACGCTCGCCCAGACTTTTCAGGTTGAGCCGTTCCGGACCGATCCCGTCCATCGGCGAGATGGCGCCGCCCAACACATGGTAGACGCCGTTATAACTGTGCGCCCGCTCCATCGAGATGATATCCGCTACGCTTTCAACAATGCATAGCAGGCTCGCATCACGCGTGCGGTCAGTGCAGATCGAACAGCGGTCAGCATCGGTGAAATTACCGCAAACCGGACAGCTATGCACCAGGCTCCTGGCTTCGGTCAGAGCTTCCGCCAGCTCACTGGCGCTGTCCTCCGGAGAGGTCATCAGGTAGAAAGCCAGCCTTTGCGCTGCTTTAGGCCCCAGCCCGGGCAGACGGGAAAGCTCGTTGATCAGTCTTTGCAGCGGAGCAGGGTATTGGTAAGCCATTGCTGCCTCCGCTTAAAACATGCCGCCGGGCAGGCCCATACCGCCGGTGACTGCACCCATCTTCTCGGCAGAAAGAGCAGCCGCAGCTGCCAAAGCATCCTTGACTGCAGCCAAGACCATATCTTCCAGCATTTCGGCATCATCAGGATCGATGATCTCCGGATCGATAGAGATGGACAGGATCTCCGAGCTGCCATTGGCCACTACCTTGACCATGCCGCCGCCGGAGACTCCCTCTACCTCGGTATTACGCAGCTCTTCCTGGACCCGTGCCATATCCTGCTGCATTTTCTGCGCCTGTTTCATCAGTTTCTGCATATTGAATCCCATGCTTGTTCCTCCGTTTTTCTTTATTATTATCCTTATCAGTTATTTTACTAGTACCAGTTGAGGTTAGCCATCTGATGATAGTCTTGTTTTCTGTTTCTGCGTCCGGCGGCAAGAATCCTTTTTCGCCGCGGTGGTCCGCCAGCATGGCGCTAAAAAAGGCTGTCCTGCTTAAGCTCTGCCGGTTGTTCCTCCTCCGCTGGCGCTTCAGTTGCTGCTGGTTCTTCTTCCTGCTGCGGGGCATAGAAATCGCCGATCTGTCCGCGCAGGCGGGGACGGCAGCCGCAAACGCTTTCGATCGCGGCAATAACGACGTCCTTCTGCTGTTGATTGCCATGGATATAGCGGTAATCATCGCTGCGGTCAGCGGGGAACTGCAGCAGCAATTCGCCTTCATCGGTGACTGCGGGGTGGCAGTTCTCGATGCGGAAAAAGGTGCTGGGGTTGAGATTTTCGATCGCCGTCAGCACCAGCTCCCACTGGCTGACTACCTGTTCTGCCATTGCTGTTGCGGATGCGGCGGCAGCTTTGTCTTCATTTGCCGCTGGCTTTTGTGGTGCGTCATTAGCAGCTGTCTGTTGCTGGTGCTGTGGCTCCGCCGGGGAGCTGTCCACCGGCTCTGTTGGTGTTTGTGGCTGCACCTGGGGCTTAGAGGCTGTATTTGACGGCGAGGGAGCAGCTTTTGCTGCCCGCTTGCCTGCTGATGGTTGATTGATTGGTCTGGAGCCGGCGCTCCTGGCAGCGGGTGCCGCTGTTGGTGCCGCCGCTGCTCTTGATGCAGCAGTTGGTTGGCCGCCATTGCCCGGTATTGTCGCAGCTGCCTGCTGGGCCGAAGAGCTGTGTGGCTCCGGCGGCGCGTTGAGCGCGCAGGCGCGGATCATGGCCAGTTCCAGAGTGATGCGCGGGGAAGCGGCGGTCCGCAGCTTGTTGTCTGCATCAGTCAGCGAGGTCAGCAGATCCAGATAAGCCTGGGCCGGATAGGGAGAGGACTGGCTGTCCGCCAGCTTAGCCAATAGTTTATCCCGCAGCTCTTCGCAGAGATCAGCTACAGCCTGGCGCAGATCCTTGCCGGAGCTGACCAGCGCCTCTACTGCCAGCAGTGCGGAGGGGATATCATGTTCCAGCAGCTGCTGTGCCAGCGCGCTGATAAAGCTGTGATCGACGATGCCGAGAATCGCCGTTACCGTATCAGTAGAGATCGGCCCTTCACTGGCAGCGGCGCATTGGTCGAGCAGGCTGACTGCATCGCGCATACCGCCATCAGCCTTGCGGGCAATCAGCGCTGCGGCGTCAGCCGCGATCTCGATCTGTTCCTGCTGGGCGATGTAGAGCAGATGTTCTTTGATCTCCTCATCGCTGATGCGGCGGAAATCAAAGCGCTGGCAGCGCGAGAGAACAGTCATCGGCAGCTTATGCGGCGCTGTGGTGGCGAAGATAAAAATCACATGAGCCGGCGGCTCCTCCAGGGTTTTGAGGATAGCATTGAAAGCGTCATTGGTCAGCATATGCACTTCGTCGATGATATAGATCTTATAGCGTTCCTGGGCCGGAGCATATTTGACCCGCTCGCGCAGATCACGGATCTCATCGATGCCGCGGTTGGAAGCGCCGTCGATTTCGATGATATCCATGCTCTCGCCATGCAGTGAGCGCTGGCAGGCGGCGCAGCTATTGCAGGG
>OLPR01002266.1_pt1 | contig 14439 bp, 21 predicted proteins | sample 1672761 | NCBI WGS metagenome assembly OLPR01 (sample SAMEA3136721, study PRJEB25190) | human gut metagenome | biome: human gut; feature: human-associated habitat; material: faeces | place: Austria | collected 2013 | reverse complement strand
GATCGTATACGATTACATTCAGACGCAGTCCGCCATGCTGGTGGACGAATAAACCAGTTCGCGCCCGTGCGGCGCATAAAGCGAAAGGATGACCGTTCATGGAAAACGAAAGAATGCCGGAGGAAAAGCGCCCCGTGCGCATTATTCCCGATTATACCGAGATGGCGGCGGGCTCGGTGCTGATTTGCAGCGGGCGCACGCGCGTGCTGTGCACCGCCAGCGTGCAGGAGGACGTGCCGCCGTTCCTGCGCGGCAGGGGCAAGGGCTGGGTTACGGCGGAGTACGCCATGCTGCCCGGCGCAACGCCGCAGAGAAAGGCGCGCGAATTTATGAAGCGCGACGGCCGCTCGGTCGAGATACAGCGGCTTATCGGGCGCGCGCTGCGCTCGGTATGCGACCTGTACGCGCTGGGCGAGAGGACAATCTATATCGACTGCGACGTGATTCAGGCCGACGGCGGCACGCGCACCGCGTCGATAACCGGCGCGTTCGTGGCGCTGTGCCTGGCGTGCGATAAGCTGATTAAGGCGGGCACGATAGTCGATTCGCCTGTGCGCAGTCAGGTTGCCGCGGTCAGCGTAGGCATAAGCGGCGGCGAACCTGTCCTTGATCTCGACTATCCCGAGGACAGCCACGCCGCGGTCGATATGAACATCGTAATGGCGGGCGACGGCCGCATAGTCGAAATTCAGGGCACCGGCGAAGAGCGCCCCTTCAGCCGCGAAGAGCTGAACCGCCTGATGGAGCTGGGCGAGGCAGGCATAAAGCTGCTGATGCAGAAGCAGCGCGAAGCCCTGGGCGACGCTGCTGATATAATAGGCAGGAAGCCCAAGCTGATGATAGCGTCGGGCAACGCGCATAAGGTCGTGGAGCTGAAAACCATGCTGGGCGACAGGTTCGACGTGCTGTCGATGAAGGACGCGGGTATAGACCTCGACCCGGAGGAAACCGGCACGACGTTTGAGGAAAATGCCCTTATAAAGGCACATGCGCTGATGGACGTGGCGCACTGTGCGTGCCTTGCCGACGATTCCGGGCTGGAGGTGGACGCGCTGGACGGCCAGCCGGGCGTGTACTCGGCGCGCTTTGCGGGCGTGCATGGCGACGATAAAGCCAACAATCAGAAGCTGCTGAAGCTGATGGAGGGCGTTGAAAACCGCGGCTGTGGCTTTGCATCCGCAATAGCGCTGTGCCGTCCCGGACGTGAAGACGTAGTTGTGCGCGGCGTGTGCCGCGGTACGCTGCTGCATGAGGAGCGCGGCAGCGGCGGCTTCGGCTATGACCCGCTGTTTTTGTCCGACGAGCTGAACAAGACCTTCGCCGAGGCGCAGGCCGACGAGAAGAATGCCGTATCCCACCGCGCGCGCGCAATCGCCGCCCTCCGGGACGCGCTGGATAAGGAGTAAAATATGTTCAGACTCGGAGTGCTGTCCGATACGCACGGCGACGCGTTCGGCATACGCGAGGCCGCCTGCAAGATGGGCGAGGTAAATGCCGTCGCGTTTCTGGGCGACTGCGTGAGCGACCTTAATCAGATCAGAAGCGTGTTCAGCGTGCCGGTGTACGCCGTCGCGGGTAACTGCGATATGTTTGCCGACGAGCCGCGCGAAACCGTGCTAGAGCTGGAGGGCAAGCGCATATTCATCTGCCACGGCCATAACTACCGCGTGAAGCTCACGTATGAGCTGCTGTATTACCGCACGCTGGAGCTGAAATGCGACGCGGCGCTGTTCGGCCATACGCATTCGTCGTATTCCAGCTATGACGGCGGCGTGCTGCTGTTCAACCCCGGCTCCGCGTCGTGGCACAATGGTACGTGCGGCGTGCTCGAATTCAGAGAAAACGGCTTGGTGCCGCTGGTTTATAGGCTTAACTAAGGCATTTTGCAAAGGCAGTTGCGCGGGCGCAGGCGGATTGTGCCCGCGCAATCTGCTTAAACCCCAATGCCAGCAAAATTTGTCAAAGAAAAGTGCAAAAAGGTATTGACAAATCGGCCGACTTCCGCTATAATTATAAACCGTCAGCAAGATAGCGGCGGGCTCAAGAGCCTCAGCTGCCGGATGAGAGGTTCGCTGGTGTGGCGGCTCACAATGTGCGCCTGTAGCTCAGCCGGATAGAGCAACGGCCTTCTAAGCCGTGGGTCAGGGGTTCGAATCCCTTCGGGCGCGCCAAATTGCGTCGTAACATTATGGTGGGTATAGCTCAGTTGGTTAGAGTGCCAGGTTGTGGCCCTGGAGGTCAAGGGTTCGAATCCCTTTACCCACCCCACCAAAACGCGCAAAACGACCGCCTTCGGGCGGTCGTTTTTTTCGAAATTTCGGCGCGACATGGTTCGGCGGATCCTTGTTGGGGCGTAGCCAAGCGGTAAGGCACGAGACTTTGACTCTTGCACGCGCAGGTTCGACCCCTGCCGCCCCAGCCATCTGACCCATTAGCTCAGTCGGTAGAGCACCTGACTTTTAATCAGGGTGTCTGGAGTTCGAATCTCCAATGGGTCACCACTCTAAACCCCCTGAAATCATTGGGATTTCGGGGGTTTTTGTTATACCCCTCAACTGCCGTTTTATAAAATAGCCCCCGTCTCTCGAAGAGGCTTCCAACCCAAGCAGCCAATCAGGCAGTAGGGGAGGCTTGGCCGAGACAAGCCCCGCCTTTTCTGAAGGAGAGTTTTATGGAATACGTCTACCCCGCAATTTTGACGCCAGAAGAACACGGCTATAGCGTCGCCTTTCCGGATTTGCCCGGCTGCTATACCTGCGGCGATGATCTGCCTGACGCGCTGCACATGGCCGAAGACGCGCTCTCCGGCTATCTGGCCCGGGCAGAAGAAATGCGCCGAGCCATTCCCGCCCCGTCTCGTCCTGACGCAGTGCAGGTCGCCGAGGGCGAGCGTCTCACGCTGGTGTGCGCAGATACGGAGGCCTTTCGGCGCAGAAATAATGACGCACGGCGTTCGCTGACCAATCCTTGAAACAGTTGTACGTATAGGATACAATACCAACAGAAGGAGATGACGATATGAGCGAAAAGAAGCTTTCCCCGCAGGCAAAGTTTGAACGCGATAACTGCACGCGGGTGTCCATCAAACTGGTAAACACCACCGACGCAGATATTCTGGCCCACCTGGCCAAGTTGCCAAACAAACAGGGCTACATCAAGGCGCTGATTCGCGCGGATATGAATAAGAACGAATAATCCTGTCTTGTTAGCCCTGTTAACGCTATTTTCGGGTTCATTCTCTCCCCAAATAATGAAGGGCTGGAACGCCCAATGCCAGCGTCTAATCCCGCATCAGAATCTTTCGGCCATTTTCCATGAGAACCAGTGCCGTCATGTTTCCCTCGCTTTCGGGCATAAGAAAACCGCCTTGCTTGCGCTCGGCGGATTCTACGAAATAATGCAGCGTGAAATCAGATCAGCCAGCAGAAGGCCGAGAACGCAGCCCGACAACAGGAGGAGCAGGCGCGTTCGGCGAAGCAGCGTCGCGAGGATTCGCGGCATGACTACTGCGTAGCTATTCTCAGCGGCGTCGCCGGAAGCATTGCGACCCTCATCATAGAACATTTTTCTGCGATAATAGACTTCATAGAGCAGCTGTTCAAGCCCTGAAAGCCTATCCTGTGAGCGAACCGAACGTTCACAGGATTCCTTTTTCTTCTGCATCGCTGTCACCTCGTTCGCGTTGTGGGCGATTAATTGATATACTGTTACGTTATCCGCCATTGTGGGCGATAAAGGTGAGAATATCTGCACACATACGTCCTATGGCATTTTCCCCGTCGCCGGCTTCGTTTATACCGTACACTTGCAAATGCTCGCTCAGCATATCTTCTAAGTGCAATTGGGTTTCGGTATCCATATCAGCGTTCGGGTTAACGCCAAACGTTTTACGCAGAAAAGCGGCATGTTCCTTGCTGAATGGGAAAATCATTGCTTTTTAAGCGCCTCCTTCAACTTTGCTGCCCGTTTTGAACCCGTTGGCCACGTTGATGTAATATTGCCATTATCAGGATTCACCGCGGCAGTTGCCCTCTCACCTATATACTGCTTACTCGGCCTACCCTGCGTGTCGATCTTAATTTTACTAACAGCAAGTGGCTTTGTCAATGCGTCGATTATATCGTCTACCGATAATCTGCGTTCTTCCAGACGTTCGATTGCATGGGCTGTTGTACTAATTGAAATGCCATCGACGGTGGTTGTACGGTTTAATCGGCTTAGCGCCAACTCCGCCGCCGTCTTCACCCGCCGGAACCCCGCTACGGCAGCACGTTCCGGCTGCTGGGTCAGCCCCGCGCCGGCGCTGATCCGGGCGTAGTGCTCCTGCAGGGTGTTGATGTGGCTCTGGGCCTCCCGCCGAAGCACGTCGTCGCCGCTGGCCTTGGCCAGATTGGCCACGTCCTTCTGCCGCCGGATGGCGGTCTCCGTGCGCCGCTGCTCCTGGGTCCATTCGTACCGGGTCTTCACGCGCCCGTCGATCTCGATGGCCTCCCGGCTGTTCCGGGTGTAGGCCGCCAGCTCTTCGGGGGTGTGGGCCGGCTCGGACACGCCCAGCACCACGGGAAAGATCGTGTGCTTGCAGTTCCACATGCCGATGGGCCGGGGGAGACTGGCCTGCAGCCGCTCGAACGCCTTGCGGCTGAACTGCCGGCCCTGATAGGGCAGGTGGTCCTCGGCGCACAGGGCGTGAGCAGATAGCTCCACCCCGTCGGCCCCGTACTCGTTGCCCAGCTGGCCCAGAATGTCGTTGTTCAGGCTCCGCACGCCGTCCAGCACGTTCTGTCGCAGATTGCTGTCCAGCCGGCGTGTGAGGCCCGAGGGATATTGCACGCTCAGGCCGCCGTTTCCTGCCTCTCTGAGGGCCCCGCGGATGGCAGAGGCATAATCTGTCACCCGGTCTGCACTGCCTGACAACAAAAGACGCCGCCCCCGTGCGACCTTTCGGTGCGCGGAGAATCGGCGCGTTATTTGTATATATCAGGGGGAGAGGCGCTATTCCCAACGAAAGAACCGGACGGCGAGCCCCACGCAAAGTGCGGTGAGGCCAAGCATCACGCAAATCGGCGCCAGTACATTTCCGGGATTCATGCGTAAAAACGTGTTTTTCATCAGCGAGATGCCCTGCGTCAGGGGAAACAGACGCACGATCTTCTGCATCGCCCGGGGCATGACCTCAATGGGCAGCGTCGTGCCCGAAAAAACCAGCATCGGGAAATAGAGGATCGACGCGATCACGCCGGCCTGTTTCGTGTTCTTTGCCACGCCGCCCACCAGCAGTCCCACGGAGAGGGTGGAAACCATGGTGAGCAGCCAGCTTCCGAGAAAATAGGGAAGGGATCCCTGCAGCCGGACCTTCCAGAAAAGCGCCGCGATTGCCAGCGTCCCCAGAGACGCGGCGCAGTAAACGATGTACATCGCCATTTCCACGCCCAGAAGAAACACCGGGCTCACCGGGGTGACCCGAAAACGCTTCAGCACCTTGCGTTCCCTGGAATCCGATATCGCCTGAGGCAGGCCCATCAGTCCGCCCGCACAGATGGCAATCGCGCAGGCCGCCCCGAAGGACTGTTCCAGAAAAGTGTAGCTCGCGCCGTCGAAGGCGGGCTTTTCGCCGTAGAGAATGCCCAGAATGACGAAAATTACCAGCGGCATGATGACGGCGAAAATCGGCATGTTCATGTCCCGCAGACTGAGCTTCAATTCCGTCTTGAGAAAAATAAAAAAGCGTTTCATGCGTCCGCCTCCTGATCCGCCAAATGTAGATAAGCATCTTCAAAGCGCTCGCAGCCGCATAACGCCTTTGCCTGCGGGACGGAGCCGCGGAAAACGGAAACGCCCTTTCTTAAAATGCAGATTTCGTCGCATAGCGCTTCCACTTCGTCCATGAAGTGAGAAGTCAGAAAGATCGTCAGCCCCTTCTCCTTGAGAGATTCCAGGGTTTTCCATACCTCGCGCCGGGCCTTCGCGTCCAGCCCGGTGGTCAGTTCGTCTAAAAAGACCACCTCCGGCCGGGGAATCAGCGCCAGAACGATGAAAAGCCGCTGCCGCTGGCCGCCGGAAAGGTGTTTGACCGACGCGCGCATTTTGTCGCCGATGCCGAATTGTCTGCATAGGACGCGCCAGTCCATGGGATTGGGGTATAGGCAGGCCGTTTCTTCGCAGAGCTCGGAAACCCGAATCTCTGCCTGATAATCTCCATCCTGAAACTGCACGCCGATGCGCTGGAATAGCGCCCGGCGCTGCTTCCCAGGATCCTGGCCCAGCAGACGTACCGTGCCCGCGTCCGCCCGCTTTGTACCTAAAAGGCATTCGATGGCAGTGCTTTTTCCCGCGCCGTTTGCGCCCAGCAGGCCGAATACCGTGCCCCTTTCCACCGAAAAGCTCAGATGATCTACCACCGTTTTTCCGTCGTAGGATTTCGTGAGTCCCTCCGCAAAAATCGCCTCGCTCATGCCGAAATCCTCCTGACCGCCCGCAGTTCGATGTACCCGCGCCGACCCCGGGGCTCTAATTGGATGCGGGGATTTTCGTCGTCCCAGCGATAGCCGATGATGGATGGATCGTAGCCGTCCATGGCGACCTGCACGGTGCGGATGGCCTCGCAGTAATCTTCTTCCTGAAAGGGCGGCCCCTGGAACATCAGATATTCTGCCTCCGGCAGACGGATCACGTCGAAGCCTTCGGGAATCGCCCCCGCGTAGTCCGTTGCCACCTCCACGCCCTGCACGTAGGTGGAGGTGCCGGGCTTTTTGTACTTCTCCGGCAGCCACATGGAAACGGGCTCTCCGCAAAGGGAGGGCATGCTCAGGAGAATGCCCCACACCTCGCAGCTGACCTCCTGGCAATAGGGAAAATAGTCCTCCGCATGAACCGCCCGCCTGATGACGCACAGGCGTTCCGGCTTGCGGATGGTCTGAATAAAAATGGGTTGAACCTTGGACACGTCGATGCTCTCCTTTCTCAGTTCACGAAATTTTGCGCCGTAAGGAACGAAGAACGGAATGGGCACCGGATGCTTTTTGTAATCGCTTGGGCTCAGGCCAAACTCCCGATAAAACGCCCGGGTGAAGGTATCCACGTTGGTAAATCCTGCGTCGTAGGCCGCGTCGATCACCTTGGCGTTTCCCTCCAGAAGCCGCTTTGCCCCCTGGGTCAGCCGGTATTTGCGGATGTATTCCGCAGGCGATAGCCCCAGAAAGTCCCGAAACAGCCGGTAGGAATGCCAGGGGGAAAACAGCGACGCCCGCGCCAGATCCGACAGGCTGATTTCCTCCGTCCGGTTTCTTTCGATGTAGTCCTGCATCCGCTGGACAGCCAGTATCTGCTCTTTCATGGCCGCTTCACTCCTTACAGGAACCCATTTTACTGCGTTCAACGGGTTTTTTCTCGACGTTTCTTGCTGTTTTAGCCCTCCGCGGCGTTCGTGCTGCCGATTTCCAGCAGATTCCCCTCCGGGTCGGCCACGTAGAAATTGCGAATGCCGAAATCAAAAACCGGCCCGCCGCAGGGAAATTGCACCCCCAATTGGGAAAGTCGCCGGTATTCGCTGTCCACGTCGGTATATTCCGGCAGCCACAGGGCAATTTCAAAGGAGAAATTGATGCCCCAGGGCGGACAATATTCCTGCCCAAGCGCCTTTGCAAATTCCCTGCGGCTGTATAGAAACAGCGTGGTTTTCCCGCTGGCCGTTTCAAATTCGGCAAAATTTCCGCCGTCCCAATCGGTGTGAAATCCCAGCACGTCCCTGTAAAACCGCATCATTTTTTTCAACGTCTTCTGCCAATAGACAAGCGCCGATTCGTGCTTTCTTTCCGTCCATGTTGGCCTTCCTCCGTATTTGTTTTTGACGCATGTATCCATAGGGCAACCGAGCCGATCAGCACGATGGCCCGGTAGATGTTCGTATAGACGTCGCCGGGAAACGGGTCGAACAGCGCGTTCCAGTCGTAAATCGCGCCGATGGCGTTTACAAACGCGTGATAAATGGCGCAGGCCATAACGCTGCCCGTGGCCTTGTAAAGCGCCGCCAGGGCAAAGGCCCAGATGAAAATTTGCACGCTGAACCCCAGAAAACTGTCGCCGTAATGATTGGCGGTGGGGTCGAGCCACTGGTCGATGTGCCAAATATCCCAAATGGCGGCCACCGTCAGCACGCTGAAGGGGAATTTCATCCGCTTTTCCATTTCCGGCTGCAAAAATCCCCGCCAGCCCGCCTCCTCCGCAAGGCCTACAAAGGGAATCATTACCAGCCAACCCAGCGGCAGCAGATACCACGGCGGACCGTTGGGCTTCCCCCGAAGCAGCGCAAAAATCAGCGCCGCCAGACAGAAGCCCCCGGTGAGCAAGGCGGCTTTCCCCTTGCGCTCCGTGTGCACCAGGCGCGTAAAGAACGCCTTCAGCCCAATTTTTTCCCAACAAACCGCCACAATCAGCACCGACAGAAACGGCGCGGGCGTGGAAAATACCATGCCGATTAGCGCATAGGCCAGATAGCCTGGCGTGATCGTTCCCGTCTGCGCGTAGGCTATGGAATAGGGCTTCAGCCATAAATTCAGCGTGACGAAGGTAAATCCCCAAAAGACGGCGATCCATCCCAGATACCGCCAGAGATTCGCGTTTTCCCGTTTCATTTGTCAGAATCCTCCTGGTCTTTGCGAATGCCGGAACCGATGGCCAACCCGATCAGTATGCCCCGCGACAGGCCAATGCCGGCGTCGCTCCAAAGGGTGCTTCCCAGGGCAGCGCCGCAACACATCCCCAGGCACATCCCCTCCGTTCCATAGTTGCCCGCCTGCTTTTTGTCCTGTTTTTCGGTCGCCTTTTTCCGTTTCGCCCCGCGAACGGCCAAGATCGCCACCGCCAGCCCCATGGCCACCCAGGGCGCGGCCGCTCGAACAAAATCCCGGATTGCTTTCATTGTGATTCCTCCTGAAGCCCCGTTATTCCCGGCGAATTTTCTGAATGAAGAGAAAATAGATCAGTAAACCGTCGATAAAAAAGTCGTATATGCGCAGCCGGTCAAAGAGCAATACGCTGGATAGCGCCGAAACCAGCACGATTCCCGCGCCGATGCATTTTGCAAACGCGCCGCGCTGCTTGCTCATCCACGCAAAATACGCCATCCCGGGGGAGAAAAGGGCAAATATTGTCCACCCGAGGATATACGACCAACTGTAGACCCCGTGGGCGAGCATGGCCGTGGCGTAATAGGTGAGCAGCATTCCCCCGCAAAAGGGGAGGATGTTTCCCATGGCGGCCTTTTTCGTGGGGCTGTAAATGGCGATCAGTGTTCCGATCAATATCCAGACCGCCATCTGGGAGAAAATTTCCCCCAGATTCGGGCAGTAGATGTCAAATATCCTGGCCGTCGTTCCCAGAATCAACCCCGCGGCCAGCATGGGAACCGGGCGAAGCAGCTTATTTCTTCTCATCGTGTCGTCCTCTCCAAAGAACTTCCTTTCTTCGAAACCGTCAGCGGATGGCATCGGTCGTAATTGCCTTTGTCCATTCGCATTGATATCGAACGACCCTTTCGCCGCCATAGCTTTTCGCAATCTGGACAATGCGAAACCCGTTTTTGCGGTAAAAACCAATGGCGGCCTCGTCCGTTTCGGCGGATATAGAGCTCAGGCCGTAATCACGCGTCGCCTGATGTATCATATAAGACCCAATGCCCCTGCTGCGGGCGGATGGCTCCACCGCAATGCCGAGGATTTCCGCCTGATGCCGCCCCGCAAAGGAAATCACAAGAACGCCCGCGATTCTGTTTTGATGGCAGCAAGCCAGGATCTTGACGGAACCGTCGCCCAGAAACTGTGCGACCTTCCTGCTGAATTTTTCCCTGTCTGGCTGAAACATACAGTGCTTGTATATTTCATAGACTTCGCAAGCCTCGGCTTCAGTGGTCAATTCCGTCAAATTCAACTCCATGCCGCGCTCCTGTCGGGCCATGCCCTCGGTCAGTCTTTTCCCCCTACAGCTCCAGGCGCATGAAAACAATCTCCTGGAATCCAGCCGTTCGGGAGCGGAATCCCCTGGGATTGCGGCCGAATTCCACAAACCCGGCCTTCTGATACAGGGCGATGGCTCGCGTGTTTTCCGCCACTACGCTTAATTCCAATTGCGCATATCCGGCCTCCCGGGCGCACTGGATGCAGGCTTCCATCAGCGCCCGGCCGACGCCCAGCCCCCAATATTCCTTTAAGATGTTAACGCCAAATTCGGCGCGATGCCGCAGTTTGTAAAAGGCGCCAACCGCGTCGATCCCGGCGGTTCCCACGATCTTGCCCTCCATCAGGGCGATCACTTCGATTTCGTTGGGGCTTTCTGCCTTACGGGCTAAAAATCGGCTTTCCTGTTCCGCGTCCATCTGATTTTCATCGGGATAGGACAGCAGATAATCGGTCTACGCATGGGCTTGCAGAAAGTTCTCCAGCACAGCCGCTCCGTCGGAAGCTTCGGCGTTTCGCAGATAGAGCTCCTTTCCGTTTTTTGCAATGGTTCTTTTGCTGTATTTCATATTGATTCCTCCTATGCAATGCCGTTCTTTCAGAAAAGCGGTCCAGCTTTGCCGGCAAAATAAGAAACGCAGTGGCGCCGTTTTTTCGGTCTGCACTGCGTCTGAGCGTCTGGCGTTTTTATGTTTTGGACTGCTCCGTTGTCGCCGTGGTTCCTTCCTGAACCAGCGCCCGGAAGGCCGCGTCGCGGTCGAAGTCGCCGGCTGCAAACCCGGGTATTTCCTTGATGGATTTGCAAATGCTGATGCTGAAGCTCGTCAGAATCCTGCCGATTTCCTGGTCGGAATAGGGGCAGTCGCCGGTCACGATCAGCGTGGACAGGCTGTGCACCACCAGCCACAGGCTTCGGAAATAGAAGTCCGCCTCCTGGGAAGTCATGTGGTAAATCCGCATCAGCGTCGGCCGGACCAGCTGCTGTAAATGCTCCATGGATTTTATGGCGCTTAAGTCCGTCTCCCGGCTCAGGAACAAAAGCCGGTAAAGCTCCGGCTCCTCCCGCGCAAATCGAATGTACTGCATTCCCACGCCGAAGAAGGGAACCCCCGCCTTCAGTCCCGCGTCGGTGTAGCCGTCGTACACCCGCACCGCGGCGGCATAAACCTCCCGCTTGATGCCCTCCATGGAGCCAAAGCTGGTGAAAATCGGCTGCGTAGACGTGCCCAATTCGTCCGCCATCGTTTTCGCGGTCAGCCCGCCGATGCCCTTCGTCCGCACCACCCGCAGCGCCGCTTCCACCATTTCCTCTTTCGTAAATTTATACTTGGGAGCCATAATCGCACCTTCTCATCAGATAATAAATCACACGATGCAAAACGTACAATATATATTAGATATTTTATCAGCCAACGCCGCGATTGTCAAGGAGAACGTCTCCGGCTTTACGCACACCTAATGCACGGCGGGAAATAAAAACGCCTCCCTGCAATTTGCAAGGCGGCGTCCATTAGCGGAGGAGAATTATTCGTCGGCTTCCGCGATGCGGAGATATTCCTCGAACACGGCGTTGAGCTCATCCTCGTTGTCGATGGTGGCGTAAATGTCTTCGCCGGTTTCCGCGTCCTCTTCGATGCGCATGATGACCATCTCGTCCTCTTCCACGTCGGCCATGGGCTCGGCGGGGGCCAGGCAGATGTAGTTGTCGCCGTTGTATTCCAGGGTCATCAGGTGTTCGAATTTCAGGGCGTTGCCGTCTTCGTCAAAAAGCTCTACGATGTTGTCCTGCTCCATATCGAGCTCGTTATTGCGTTCGTCAGACATTCTGAAAACCTCTCTTTTCGTTTCGATGGTGGGTTTATCGGAATCGGCGTCTTTCCAGCCGCCGGAGTCCATGAAGGATTGAAGGATGTAACAGGCGGCCAGTTTGTCGATGACCCCCTTGCGCTTTTCCCGGCGCACGCCGCCTTCGATCAGCGTGCGGGTGGCGGCGGAGGAGGTGAGGCGCTCGTCCTGATAGCGCACCTGAAAGCCTTCCTCGCAAAGCCGGTCGCCAAATTTGCGGCAGTATTCCGCCTGAAAGCCCTCGGAACCGTCCATGTTCCGGGGCAGTCCCAGCAGAACGCGCTGGGTGTCGTAGGCCGCGCACAGCTCCTTTACCCGGGCAATATCGTTTTCCATGCCCCGGGTGTGAATGGTCTCCACGCCCTGGGCGGTAATATCCAGTGGGTCCGTCACCGCGACGCCGATGCGCCGGGTGCCCACGTCCAGACACAATACCCGCACCCTTACACCACCTTGATGCACACCTGAGGACAGGCCTTGGCGCAATAACCGCAGAAAACGCACTTGTCCTGATCGATGTGAGATTGACCGTCCACGATGGAAATCGCTCCCTGGCGACATCGGGCGGCGCAGCGGCCGCAGCCCTCGCAGTAATCCTGCACGATGATGCGCCGCTTTTTTCCGTGGAGCTTTTCCATGCGCTCCATGGCGTCCGGCGCGTTTTCAAAAAAGGCCACGTTCGCGTCGATTTCTTCGAAAGACTGCATCCCCGCGGCGATGGAATCCGCCCATTCCGCGTCCCGCAGATACCCCATGGCCTCCGCCGAGGAGGCGATCAGATGCCCGCCCCCCAGGGGCTTCATGGCGAAAATGCCCCGGCCGTTGTCCCGAACAAAGCGGATGTTCTGCTCCATCAATTCCCGGGGGCCGTCCTGAATGCCGATTCCTTCGATGTTGATCAGCGGGTGCACCACTTCGATTTGCGGAAATCGCGCCGCCGCCTTGACGCAGCCGGCGAAATGGGTGCTCACGCCCACCGCGCCGATGTGCCCCAGTTCCTTTTGCCGCACCAGATAGTTCAGGGCCTCCTCGTGTCCCCGCAGGGTGTAGAGGGATTCCTGTTCGTGCAGCATGAAAAGATGCACATAATCCTGCCCCAGGCCCCGATAAGCCCGCTCCAGCGCCTCCCGGGCGGTTTTCTCATCGTAACAATAGGCCTTGGTGCTGATAATATAATCCGGCGCGACGGCAAGCGCCCGCCGGATATGGGGATAATTGTCGTAAAGGTCTGCGGTATCCAGAAAATTTACGCCCTTTTCTCTGGCATGAATCAAAAGCCTCGCCCCTTCTTCCGGGGAAAGGTTTTGCTGCATGGGCGCCATGGTCAGCGTGCCGAAGCAGAGCCGGGATACCTTCAGGCCGGTTTTGCCCAAAAAGCGGTATTCCATTTATTTCCCTTCGTCGTGCTTTTCCAGATAAAAGCGCACAAACTCTTCCAGAATTTCGTCCCGTTCCAGGCGACGGATTAAGGAGCGCGCATTATTGTAGCTGGTTATGTAGGTGGGGTCGCCTGAAATCAGGTAGCCCACAATCTGCATAATGGGGTCGTGCCCCTTGGCCTTCAGGGACTGATAAACCAGCTCTATAATTTCGGCCGCGGATTCGGGCGCGTCCACGGGCATGCGGAACTTCTGCGTTTCGCCCATTCCTTTGTTCATAATGCACCGCCTTTCTTTTGGTTTACGAAAAGGAATTGTCATAAGTATATCACATTCTTCCGGGAATATCAATCCATCCGGACGGATTCAACAAAAACTCTCACGCATGTTCGAATCAGAATCAGCGCCGGCAGGGCCAGCAGCATGCCCGCCACGCCCCAGGCGGCGCCGAAGGCGAACAGGGATACCATTACCAGCGCCGGAGAAAATCCCGTGGCAGAGCCGATGATCCGGGGAGAAAGCACCAGCCCGTCGATCTGCTGCACGCAGATAAGGGAAGCGATGGCCAGCGCCACCGTAAAAAGCCCCCGCTGCAGGGCGAAAAGCCCCACGGGCACGCAGGCGATCACCGGGCCGAAATAGGGAATCATGTTTAGAAGCCCCGCCAGCAGCCCCATGGGCAAGGCCGCGGGCACCCCCACCAGCGTCAGCCCCAGGGCCGAAAGCCCGCCCACGCACAGGGCGATGACGGCCTGTCCCCGCAGATATAAAAACAGATCCCGACCGGCCTCTCCGGCGCAGCGCAGGGCCCGTTCCCGAAACCGCGGCGGAATCATCAGCTCCATCCGCAAAAGCAGCGCCCGTCGATCCGAAAGAAAATAAAAGGCCAGCACCGCCGCCATGGCGGCCTTCACGCACAGGGCGGCAAAGTTCCCGGTGAAGGAGGCCACCCGGCCGCCCACCAGCGCCATTTTTTCCAGCATGTTTTCCGGAAGCTCCAGCCTGGATAAATCCGGCAATTCCCAGGGCAGACGCAATTTCTGCAGAAAAGCCGCCGCCCTTTCCATTTCCCGGGTCAGCCGTCCGGCCATGTCCCCGGCCTGGCTCACCAGCGGCAGTACGATGGCCGCGGCCACCCCCGCCAGCAATATCGCCGTCAGTATCACGCACAGGGCGGCGGACAGCGGCCGGGGAAGGCCCTTTTCCAAAGCGGCGCACAGGGGCGTCAGAAGAAACGCCAGCCCCGCCGCCAGCAGCGCTACCCC
>OLPR01002265.1_pt1 | contig 14440 bp, 10 predicted proteins | sample 1672761 | NCBI WGS metagenome assembly OLPR01 (sample SAMEA3136721, study PRJEB25190) | human gut metagenome | biome: human gut; feature: human-associated habitat; material: faeces | place: Austria | collected 2013 | reverse complement strand
ATTTTGGCAACGCAGATGCCGTGCCGCAGCTGCCGGAGCGGTGCTTAAGCCGCAAAGCGGGAATTGTGCGGTGTTGCCTAAACCAAACTCGGAAGAGTAAGCCGAATAACCGCGCAAACGGAGGAAATACTACCATGGAACTGGAGCAGGCCCGCAAACGTGCAGCAGAACTGCGCGCTGTGATTGAAAAGAATAACCGTCTGTATTATGACCAGGACGCCCCGGAACTGGAAGATTACGAGTATGACCAGCTGACCCGCGAGCTGAAAACCATCGAAGCCCAATTCCCGCAGCTTGTCACGCCGGACAGCCCTACCCAGCATGTGGGCGGCACCCCCAGCGGCAAGTTCAGCAAGGTGGCCCACGCTGTTAAAATGGAAAGCCTGCAGGACGCTTTCTCGCTGGATGAACTGCGCGAGTTTGACCAGCGCGTGCGGGAAGCAGGCGTTACGCCGGAATATGTGGTAGAAATCAAAATCGACGGCCTTTCTGTCAGCCTGGAATACCGCAACGGCCGCCTGACCCGCGGCTCCACCCGCGGCGATGGCCTGGTGGGGGAGGACGTGACCGAAAACCTTGCTACCATCAAGTCTATCCCCAAAGAAATCCCCAATGCCCCCGATTTTCTGGAAGTGCGCGGCGAAGTTTACATGCCGCACGCCGCATTTTTTGCCCTGAAGGAGCAGCAGGAGCTGGAGGATAAAACTCCGTTCAAGAACCCCCGCAACGCGGCGGCTGGCTCTCTGCGGCAGAAAGATGCCAAGATCACGGCAGCCCGCGGGCTTTCTATCTTTGTGTTCAACCTGCAGCAGGTGGAGGGCAAAACCTTTACCACCCACAGCGAAACACTGGATTATATCAAGTCCCTCGGCTTCCCGGTATCCCCGCGCTATAACGTATATACCAACATTGAGGATGCCATTGCCGAGATCCAGCGCATTGGCGAAGCCCGCGGCACCCTTGATTTTGATATGGACGGCGCTGTTATCAAGGTCAACGATCTTACTGCGCGTCAGACCCTTGGCAGCACCAACAAGTTCCCGCGCTGGGCTATTGCCTTCAAGTATCCGCCGGAAGTCAAGGAAAGCACCGTCCGTGATATCGAAGTCACTGTTGGCCGCACCGGCGTGCTGACTCCCACCGCGGTGTTTGACCCCATTTTTCTGGCAGGTACCAGCGTTTCCCGCGCCAACCTGCACAATGAGGATATCATCGAAGCGATGGACGTCCGTATTGGCGATACCATCCAGGTGCGCAAAGCGGGGGATATCATCCCGGAAGTCATCGGTGTGGCGCGCCACGGCGAAAACTCAGTGCCGTACCATATGCCGCGGGTCTGCCCGTCCTGCGGGGCACCGGTGGTGCACCTGCAGGATGAAGCCGCCCTGCGGTGCGTCAACCCGGAATGCCCGGCCCAGAGCCTGCGCAACCTCATCCATTTTGCCTCCCGCACTGCCATGGCCATTGACGGCCTGGGCGAAGCAATCGCCCAGCAGCTGATTGACCGCCAGCTGGTGCACTCAGTAGCAGACCTGTACGACCTGACCAAAGATCAGCTGCTGACGCTGGATAAATTCAAAGCCAAGAGCGCTGAGAACCTGCTCAAAGCCATTGCTTCCTCTAAGCAGAACAACCTGGATAAACTGGTGTTCGGTCTTGGTATCCGCAATATTGGCGATAAAGCCGCCGCCCTGCTGGCTGAGCATTTTGGCAGTATGGACGCCCTGAGAAACGCCGCAGCGGAGGACATCAGCAGCATTGATGGCTTCGGCGGCGTGATGGCGCAGAGCGTGGTGGAGTTCTTTGCCAAAGACGGTACTGCGGATTTGCTGCACCGCCTGGCCGATGCGGGTGTAAATATGCAGTGGCACGGCGAAAAGAAGGGAACGGCCCTTGCCGGAATGACGATCGTTGTGACCGGCGCACTGCCCACCCTTTCCCGCCAGGAAGCCGAGGCCATGATCGTGCAGAACGGCGGCAAGGCCAGCGGCTCTGTTTCCAAAAAGACAGCCTATGTTCTGGCCGGTGCCGCGGCAGGCTCCAAGCTGACCAAAGCCCAAACGCTCGGCATCCCCGTGATTGACGAAGCCGAGTTCCTGCGCATGGTAGCCCCCGCCCCGGCAGAACAGCCGGAACTGGAAGAAGAAACCTGATAAATCAATAAGCGATAAGCAAGAAAACTCCCTCGACAAGCAGTCCCGCATTACCGCGTGGAACGCTGCCGGGGGAGCTATTTTATATTTATCAATATCTGCCATCATCCCGCCGCGGAGAAACTTTGAAATCTGCTATGAACATTGCAACCAATTTGTAGGGAACGATGCTTGCATCGTTCTGCAAACGGGCTGCACCCAACATTCTACCCACCATACGGCAAATAACCTTAATGGTCATCATTACCCCCATAAGCGACAAAAAGAAAAGCACCGTACCTGAACCAGATACGGTGCTTTTTGGTGGAGATTACCGGGATCGAACCGGTGACCTCTTGCATGCCATGCAAGCGCTCTCCCAGCTGAGCTAAACCCCCAGATGCTTTGCCGTGGTTGGCTTTTCAACCGGCGACAGGTGTTATTATAACAGGGTGTTGGGTATTTGTCAACTAATTTTTTGAAAGTTTTTGGGGGTTGGCTCACTTTTTTGCTTTGCCGGGCATAGCATGGGCTGCGCGGAAAATAAAGCGGCGGGAGGTGATGCCCCATGCGCAAGTGCCGCAGTGCCGGGCGCCGTAGCCGCCATGCCGCGCTTTGGCGGCGGCTGGCATTGGCAGCGGCAGTTTTCTGCCTTTGCTGGCACCTGGCCGACTGCATTGAAGATGCCATGTGGCCCGCCATGCGGGAAGTTGCCCAGCATGAATGCCGCAGCCTTGTGGTGCAGTGCCTGAACACAGCGGTCTATGGCGAGCTTTCCGCCAACCCGCAGCGGTATGCCGGGCTGTACACGCTGAACGGTGGCTGCCTGCTGGGGGACAGCGAACGGATCAACACCGCGCGGGCAGCCCTGGTGCAAACCGCCCAGCAGGCATTGAATGCCATGCCGAAAAATGACATCAGCATTTCCTTAGGCAGCTTATCCGGCAGCATTTTCCTGTTGGAAATGGGGCCGGGCTGGACGGTGCACCTGAACCCGGACGGGTATGTGGAGGGGCGCATGGAAGAAACCATGGAGCCCGCCGCCATCAACCGCACCCGATTTACGGCGGACCTTGTGCTGGAAACCACCGTGAATGTTATCCTGAACGGCCGCGCCGCGCTGACCCAGGTGGAAGTACGGGTGCCGTTGGCCAGCTTTTTGTTGGATGGCGATGTGCCCGCTTATTATGGCAGTTGAATGATAAAAGCCGCAGCCCGCGGCAGGCTCCCCCCTGCTGCGGGCTGTGGTTATACGGTTTTAATGATGGTTGTGGCCACGAATGATGCGGTATTCCGGTTCCAGCTTATCCGTCAGGAACAGCTGGCTGTGGTAAAGCCCGGCATAGCCGGAAAGCGCATAGGTAATGCCGCACACGATGGCAAAGTACCAAAGCCCCTGCGCACCGAACAGCTCGATTGCCAGCACCAGTGATGCCACCACGCAGTTGCTGGCACCGCAGAACACGCCAGCCAACCCAAGGGCTGCGCCAAAGCCCGCCGGGATGCCCAGCAGCGGCGCGGCCACACAGCCAAAGGTTGCCCCCACAAAAAAGCTGGGCACGACCTCACCACCCTTAAAGCCAGAGCTGAGGGTAAGGGCGGTGAGCAGGATCTTGACGATCCAGTCCCACGGCAGGGCCTGGCCCTGTTCCACCGCAGCGGCGATGATGTTCACGCCCGCGCCGTTATAGCGCATGCTGCCATACAGCAGGGTGAACACCACCACCACACAGCCGCCCAAAAAGGCCCGCACCCACGGGTTGGGCAGCAGCTTGGGCAGGCCGTGCGCAGCGCTGTGCAGCACAAAGCAGAACAGATGCACCACCACCGCGCAAGCCAGCGCCAGCAGCACGACCCGCACGACCATGGCAGGTTCAAACACCGGGGCTTCCACCGCAAAGCGCGTAGGGGTAACGCCGATAAGCTGAGCAACGCCATAGGCAATGATTGCCGCCGTAAAACACGGGATATACGCCGCATAGAACACAACGCCCACGTTGACAATCGTCATGGCAAAAAAGGTTGCGGCAAGCGGGGTGCTGAACAAAGCGGAAAAGAACGCCGCCATACCGCACTGCACGGCCATGCGGCGCTCGTGCTCATTCAGGTGCAGCACGCCGCCGGCCCACCAGCCGATGGTGCCGCCCATCTGCAAAGCAGCGCCCTCGCGCCCGGCACTGCCGCCGCCCAGGTGGGTGAGCACCGTGCTGATAAACATGACCGGCAGCAGCCAGAACTGGATGGGCTTGCCATCCTTGACGCAGTCGATCATATCATCGGTCGAAACGCCCTCCAGCTTTGCCGCTTTATAAAATGCCACGATGACAAGGCCGATGACCGGCAGCAAAAACAGGATGGCGGTGTGTTCGGTCCGCAGTTCGGTTACATGCTCCACAGCCAGATCAAACGCCGCACCAATGATACCGCAGGGCACGCCGGTAATCATGGCCAGTGCCAGCCATTTCAACAGCTCTTTTGCGCAGAACCATACGCGGCCCGCGCAGGATACGATCCTTTCCCTGATGTTTTCCATCCGATAGGTTTCCCCCTTCTACTTTGCAATAATTCTGTTACTTCATCGCCTGCAGCTGCACCTGCAATGCGTCGCGGGTATACAGCGTATTGAGTACCTGAATGATCTCTTTTTTGCTCAGCCGCGGCGGCAGGCCCAGAATGCGCAGGAACGTGCGCCGCCGCTCGCTGGCGTTGGCGCTGCCGCTTAAGCCCCATTCATACAGATCGGTATAGGTAATGGGGTCCGTGTTCTGCTGCTGGGCCTGCAGGGGGGCCGCGGCCAGGGCGGTATGCAGCCCCTGCAGAATCAGGGCATCGTCCACACCTTCCACGCCAAGCAGGCCCTCCTTGCCGGGTTCCGGTTTGCGGGGTTCCTTACCGGGCACGGCGGGGATATAAGCCTGCAGCACGTTTTGCGGCCCCACAAGGCCGGTGATGTAGTGGCGTATCTTAAAGCCTGCGGCGTCAGAGTCCGTCAGCAAAATCATGCCCTGGGCGGCGGCAATGCGTTTGAAGAGCGCCTGCATGGTTTTATCCTTAAAGATAGCAAAACCATCTGTTGTCAGGATGGTGGCATCCACAAGGTTGGCCAGGCGGGCGGCATCGTATTTGCCTTCCACCACAAGGGCCTGGGTCAGGTTCAATTTATTCTGGTTCATGCACGGCTCCTTGCCAGCGAAAGTTCGCAGATGGCTTTTTGCATCAGCAGCGGGGCATCCAGGCGGCTGCCTTTCAAATCCAGGTCCAGCTTTTGCAGGATGCGCAGGCTTTCTTCGATCTGGCTGCGCTGAAAGCGGGCGGCAGTCTGATCCGCGTTGCCAAGGCGGTAGTTCCATTTGCCGGTATACTTAAAATCCTTGGCCAGGTCCGCCAGCGGGCGGCGGCTCTTTTTAGCCAAAAAAGCCCGGTAAATATCCAGATAGTTGCCGATCAGCGCGCCGGTAATAAGGATCGGCTCGTTTTGCAGTTCCAGCAGGGTTTGCAGTTTGGCCAGAGCCTGGCGGGTGTTGCCCGCCGCCACCAGCTTGACCATATCAAAGGTATCAGCGTCCAGCGTGACGGTGCCAAGCTGCTGAATCATTTGGGTAGTGATGGTGGTATAGCCACTGAGCGCTGCCAGCTTGGCGATCTCATTTTGCAGCAAAAACTGGTCGTCGCCGCAGCGGTCCAGCAGGGCGGCTTCGGCACCGGGGGCAAAGGTGGTGTGATACTCCCCTGCCCAAGTGCGGGCCATCTCCTGCAAGGCGGCGCGGCCGGGTTTAGTGATCTGTACACAGTAGCCCAGTTTTTCGCATGCGGCGATGAGCTTTTGCTCCCGCTTGCCAGGCTTGATTTTGCCGTATTTTTCTTCCAGCAGGCTGGTCAGCACAAAAACGGCGTTCTCGGTATCGGAAAGGGTATCGCAGAGCTCCTGCAAATCTTTATCCGAATAGGCAGACGGACGAATGAGCGGCAGCATAACCAGCCGGCGGCCGCCAAAGAACGAGATGGTGCCCGCCGCCAGCACAATATCCTCCACACTGGGGGTGGGGCCATCCAGCGTGGTGGTATCGGGGGCTTCTTCGCTCAAAAACTTTTCGGCTTTGGCGGCGGCGCTGCGCACCAGAGCTTCATCACTGGCATAAAAGTAAAACACCGGGCAGCCGGACTTGAGACGTTTTTTCAGTTCGGTTTCACTGTACAGCAAGGGGCTGCACCTCCTCATACACAACACTTTTGCCGGGGCGCACCACGGCAGTCGGGGTTTCGGCATCGTAATAAACAGGGGTATCCCCCGCTTTGGACAGCCATTTTGGTGTTTGCTGGTTGCACAAAATTGCCTTTGCCTGAATGGCTTCCGGGCAGCTGCCACCCGCGCAGTACAGATCCACTTCCACCGGCTCGGCCAGGATCAGCTTGCCCGCACTGGCCGCGGCGTGCCAGCCGCCGACATCCAGTACCGCAAGAGCTGCGGCGTTGGTGTGCAGCAAATCAACTTCCACGGTATCCAGCAGCTGCAGATGGGTCAGGCCCTGCGGCAGGTCGGCAATGGTCAGCAGCTGCGCGGCCTGCAAAGGCATTTCGCCGGGTTCGGTGCGCAGGTCAATCACTGCGGCAAGTTCCGGCGCGCCGTTCTGGGTCAAGTACTGCTGCACCGCACGGCCATTGGCGGCGCTGCCGCGGTAGAGCACCACGGCGCGGTTATTCTGCACCGCCACCACGCAGCCATTGCCCGCGGTGCCCACCATGGCCAGGCGTACCACATCGCGCTGCATGGTGCCGCCCAACATAACGGCTGCCACTGCGCACACAAAGCCAACGGGCACAAAGCGGCGCAGCTGCCGGGTGCGCCAGAAGAGCGCCGCCAGCACAGCAAAAACAGCCAGCACCCACAAAGTATACCGCACCGGCAGGGCAATGTGAGCCACCGGAAGAGCCGCGCACCAGGCGGCCAGGGTGGTCATCAGGCGCAGCACAATGCCAAGCAGCAGGCTTGCCCCGTGGAACAGCGGGTCCAGCACCGGCACAAAGGAAAGCACCAGCGCCAGGATCCCCAGCCGCAGCGCCGGGCCAAGCAGCCACACCACCAACAGGTTGGCGGGCACTGCGGCACCGCTGGCTGCCATGCCGTGCAGCAGCAAGACCGGTAAGGTTGCCAAAGTGGCCAGTACCGCAGTCTGCACCGCATCCACCGCGCGGAGCACGATGGCAAGGGGCAGCGGCAGGGCGGTTTGCCGCCTTTGGTTATGGCGGGCCGCATAGCGCACCTGCACAAACTGTGTTTGCCGTTTGGCCAGCGCCGAAGCTGCCAGCACGCCCAATACCCCGCAGACGGAAAGCTGGAAGCCGATATCACACGGGGCAAAAGGCTGCTGCACCCCAATGATGATGGCGGCCAACGCCAGCGCGGTAAGGGAATCCGGCGGCTGGAGCAAAAGGCTGCCCACCAGCATGATGAGGAACATAACGCCCGCACGGAACACCGAGAACGGCAGCCCTGTCAGCCCCATATAGAGCAGCAGAACCGTGATTTGCAGCAGGACCCGCGGAACCGAGAACCGGCTGCGCCGCCCCTGCCCCATGGCAAACAGGCCGCACAGCAGCGCCACATGCAGGCCGGAAACCGCCAGCAGGTGGGCAATGCCCGCCGTACGGAAGGTATCACTCCATTCGTCCGTCAGTTCGCTTTTCTCGCCCAGCAGCATGGCAGCTTCCACCCCGGCAAGATTTTGTGGCAAGTAGGTGGTTAACCGTTTGGCAAACGCCTGCCGCAGGTGGTACAGCCGGTACGGCAGCGCATCCGAGGTTCCCTGCCAGATATAATCCGCCTGATAGGATGCCCCAAGCCAAGTACCCTTGGCATAGCGGGACATGCGGTAAGAGTCCGCCCGCAGGGGCTGCAGTTGGAACTGCCCGGTAATGATATTCCCTGCCTCGGAATACGGCAGGTCTGTACAGTAAACCTTGAGCGAGGTTTTGCGGCCATCCAGCTGGGTGATAAGCAGCGTTGCCCGCACATTGCCTGGCTGCCAGGAGGTTTCGGCGTCCGGCTGCACAATGGCGGTACAGGCATAGGTTTGCCCTGCCAGGCTTTGGGCCGGTTTTACCACGGCCAGCTGGTAAGCAGCGCTCCACACCAGGCCAGCCAGCAGCCCTGCCACGGCGGGTAGCGCAAAGCGGGCCGCCCGGCGCTGGGTAAAGGCAGCAAAGAGGAACAGCGATATAAAAAGTGCCGCCGTCAGCAGCGAGGCCAACGGCGGCAGGTACGCCGCGGCCAGCTCTGCCAATGCGAAGGCAAGACCAAAGCCAGCCAGCTTACGAGTCATGAGTTTTTAGTGGGCAAACAGGGGCAGCGGTTCAAGGAAGATGATATCCTTGCGCTCGGCTGCATCGCCTTCCGCCAGAACAGCTGCCTGGGCCACAATGGTGCCGGAGCTGCGGGCTGCCAGTGCATCCAGCGCATGCAGGCTGCCGCCGGTGGAAATCACGTCATCCACAACCAGGATGCGCTTGCCGTTCATATAGTCAAGGTCTTTTTTGTCAATGACCAGGGTCTGCTTGCCGGCGGTGGTGATGGACTGATCCTCCACGATGACCGGATCCGCCATGTACCCCTTGACACCCTTGCGGGCGGGGATCCACTGCTTGCCGCTCTGGCGGGACATTTCGTATGCCAGGGGGATGCCCTTGGCCTCGGCGGTCAGAATAACATCAAAATCCGGGCACTTTTCCAGCAGGGCCTTGGCGCAGGCAATGGTCAGCTCAACATCGCTGAACATGATGAATGCCGCAATGTCCAGGTGGTCATTGATTTTGCAGATGGGCAATTCACGGGTCAGGCCTGCCACATGCAAGGTATAGGTTTTTGCCATAGTAAACAACCTCTTTTCACATTTCGGTGCAAAGGAGCCTGCATCAGCCCGGAGGCCATGCAAGGCTGCGCTTTGCCAGCACATGGAAGTGCAGGTGCTTCACGCTTTGGCCGCCGTCGGCACCAACGTTGGTCACAACGCGGTAGCCGCTTTCGTCCACGCCAAGCTGCTTGCACAGGTCGGCGATGGTGGCGTAAATATGGCCCAGCAGTGCAGCGTCCGCTTCGGTAAGCTTTGCCGCAGATTCAATATGCTGCTTGGGGATCACCAGAAAATGCACCGGTGCCTGCGGGTCAATATCATAAAATGCCAGCAGAGTGTCATCCTCATACAGCTTATTGGACGGGATCTGGTCCGCTGCGATTTTGCAAAACAGGCAGTCATCCATCGGTTTTGCCCCCTTTCCCAGGGTGCGGGGCGGTTGGCCCGGCACCCCAAAATTGTACAGTTGTATTATAGCACGCTCAGTTTGCTTTTTCCAGGTTTTCTTTCACAATGCCTTCCACAGCATTCAGTGCATCGTCGATCTTGGAAGTATCGCGGATACCGGCCATAGCAAAGTCCGGCTTGCCGCCGCCGTTGCCGCCTGCAATGGCAGCGATCTGCTTAACCAGGGCACCAGCCTTCAGACCGCGGGCCAGGGCGTTTTTGCCAACGCCGACAGCCAGGGTGGTCTTGCTGCCATCGGTGCCGATCAAAGCGCCGACTGCGTTGGGTTCTTTATCACGCAGTTTATCCATCATGCTGCGCAGGGTATCAGGAGTGGTGCCGTTCAGATAAACGGTAACAATGCGCACACCGTCAACCTCGACAGCATTCTGGAACAGGCCGTCGATCTGGCTGGATGCCAGCTTTGCCTTGGCGATCTCCAGCTGCTTGTTGGCCTCTTTCAGCTCAGCGGTCACAGCCTGGGCACGGGCGGCAACATCCTTCATGTTGTTGGCCTTCAGGGCAACAGCGGTGTTGGCCAGTTCAGCGGTACGGTCGTCCAGCAGGTTCAGCACGCCGTAACCGGTGGTGGCCTCAATGCGGCGGATACCGGCGGCAACGCTGGCTTCGGACAGGATCTTGAAGCAGCCGATCTGGGCAGTGTTTTTGACATGGGTGCCGCCGCAGAACTCAACGCTCCAGCCGCCTGCATCCACAACGCGGACAACCTTGCCGTACTTTTCGCCAAACAGAGCCATAGCGCCCATCTTTTTGGCTTCCTCAATGGGCAGGTTCTGGATGGTAACAGGCAGAGCGGCAAAGATTTTTTCGTTCACGCGCTTTTCCACTTCCACCAGTTCTTCGGGGGTAACGGCGTTGAAATGGGTAAAGTCAAAGCGGGTGATCTTGTCGTCCTGGTAGCTGCCGGCCTGGTGGACATGCTCGCCCAGCACTTCGCGCAGGGCTTTCTGCATCAGGTGGGTGGCGGTGTGGTTGCGGCAGATGGAAGCGCGGCGCTGTTCATCCACAGCAGCGGTTACGGTATCGCCTACGCGGATGGTGCCGTCCAGCAGGGTGCAGGTGTGAACATAGAAGCCTTTGGGGGTCTTTTTGACCTGGTTGACTTTCAGGTTTGCAGTGCCGCTGGTCAGGTAGCCGTGGTCAGCAACCTGGCCGCCCATCTCGGCATAGAACGGGGTACGGTCCAGAACGACCAGCACATTCTCGCGCTCTTCATAGTCGGTGGAAACCGCATCGTTCAGTTCTTCGCCGTCAGACAGGGCCAGAACCTTGGCGGTTTCTTTCAGCACATCATAGCCGTCAAACTCGGTCGGCTCAGCGTTCAGTTCACCGAACAGGTCCTCGCTCCAGCCGGAGATATCCTTGGCCAGGCGCTCGGCACGGGCGCGCTCACGCTGGCGGGTCATCTCGACATGGAAAGCAGCTTCGTCAATGCCAAGGCCGGCTTCAGCAGCGATCTCCTTGGTCAGATCAATCGGGAAGCCGAAGGTATCGTTCAGCTTGAAAACATCCAAGCCGGACAGAATCTTCTTGTGGGTCTCGTGCAGGTGCTGGATCATGCCGTTCAGGATGTTCATGCCGGAGTCAATGGTCTTATAGAAGCGCTCTTCCTCGGTGCCAATAACTTTCTTGATATAGGATTCATGCTCGCGCAGTTCGGGGTAACCAACCTCGCTGGAGACGATAACGGTATCCACCAGATCAGTCAGGAACGGATGGTCGATGCCCAGCATACGGCCATGGCGGGCAGCGCGGCGCAGCAGGCGGCGCATAACATAACCGCGGCCTTCGTTGGAGGGCAGGATGCCGTCAGAAGCCATGAACACGGTAGCGCGGATATGGTCGGTGATGACGCGGATGGAGATATCGTCCTTCTCGTTTGCACCGTACTGTTTGCCGGAGATGCGCTCCACATGGTGCAGAACAGCGGCAACGGTATCGACCTCGAACAGGTTATCCACATCCTGCATGACAACGGCCAGACGCTCCAGGCCCATGCCGGTATCAATGTTCGGTTTGGGCAGCAGCGCATAGGTGCCCTTGCCATCGGAATCATACTGGCTGAACACCAGGTTCCAGATTTCCATGAAGCGGTCGCAGTCACAGCCAACGCCGCAGGTCGGCTTGCCGCAGCCATACTTCAGGCCGCGGTCAAAGTAGATCTCACTGCAGGGGCCGCACGGACCGGAGCCATGCTCCCAGAAGTTATCCTCTTTGCCCAGGCGGACCATGTGGTCTTCGGGGATGCCGACAGACTTGGTCCAGATATCATAGGCCTCGTCATCATCCTGATAGACAGAGATATACAGGCGGTCAGCGGGGATTTCCAGCTCTTTGGTCAGGAACTCCCAAGCCCAGGGAATGACCTCTTTCTTGAAATAATCCTGGAAGCTGAAGTTGCCCAGCATTTCAAAGAAGCAGCCATGGCGTGCGGTAATGCCGACGCGCTCAATATCCGGGGTACGGATGCACTTCTGGCAGGTGGTAACACGGTGGCGGGGCGGTTCTTCCTGGCCAAGGAACCACTTTTTCATGGGTGCCATACCGCTGTTGATAAGCAGCAGGCTGGGGTCGTCTTTGGGCACCAGCGGGAAGCTGCCAAGGCGCAGATGGCCTTTGCCTTCAAAATAGTGCAGGTATTTTTCGCGTAATTCGTTAAGTCCTGTCCACTGCATGATCCTGATTCTCCATTTCGTATGCTGAAATAATTGGGATACTGTTTTGCCCCGGGTTTTACCACAGCCGCAAAAAAAGGAAAAGAAAAACGGCCTTTGCCCCGCCAGACAGCTACAATGCCGTCCAGCACAGGGGCGAAAGCCGTATAACTTCCGTGGTACCACCCAGATTGCAGGCCGTACAGCCTGCCGCTTTGGTGCGCCTTAACGCGGCGCATACGTCCGATTTTTTCGGAAGCTCCGGGGCGGCACTGCCCTGCCCGCACCGGGTGCCTTGCAGCTTAGCGGCACCCTCTCTGAATGGCTGCGGATAATGGGGCATTGACCCTTTCAACGCTATTTTTCCTTTTACCCTATGATTATATGCCAGCGTTCGGTGCTTGTCAACTGTTTTCTGCCGGTTTTTCTGTTATAGCTGCATCCAGAACGGCAAGGGCATCCGCTACCTGGGCAAACAGGGCGGCGCTGCTGGTTTGGGGCTTTTGCTGGGAATCCTGCAAAACGGTGATGGTATAGCGCGGAGCATCCGCCGGGTAAAAACCGGCAAACCAGTAATGCAGCAGCTCCCTGCCGTCTGCATCAAATTGGCCGGTCTGAGCCGTGCCGGTTTTACCGGCGGCGGTACCGGTATGGGGCTGGGCATCGCCGCCAATGCCGCTGCGGACAACGGTTGCCAGCATACTTTGCAGCACCCGTGCAACCGCCGGGCTGCAGGCCGCTGCGGGCTGCGGCTGCTGCGGAACTTGCGTCCCGCCGGTGATGCTGCTGACAATACAGGGGCTGTGATATACCCCGCCGGAGGCTATGGCATTGAACATGGCCGTTACCTGCAATGGAGTAACGGTCAGCCCGCCCTGCCCGAAGGAAAGGCTTGCCAAACTGCCTGCATTTTGCAGGTCTGCCGCGCTGGGCAGCTCCCCCGCCGCGCTCTTCAGCCCCGGCGCCAGCAGAGCCGGGGTGCCAAGGCCAAAGCTCTGCGCGGCATTCAGAATTGCCTGCCCGCCCAGCAGCTGGCCCAGCGCAATAAAGTAACAGTTACAGCTTTGTTCCAGCGCGCCGCGCAGGTTGACGGTGCCGTGCGCCCGCCCCAGCGCACAGCGGAAAGTTTCCCCCGCCGTCTGGATACTGCCGGTGCAGTCATAGGTGAACCAGTCCAGCCCCTGGGCATAGGCCGCCGCAGCCAGCACCACCTTGAACACAGAACCCGCGCTGAAAGCGGACAGACTGCGGTTAATGAGGGAGGTATCATCGGCGCGGATGCTGGCGGCGATATCATCGGGGTCAAATTCCGGCATACTGGTGCTGGCCAAAATTTGCCCACTGCCCACCTGCATGACGATGATGCAGCCTTTGCTCATATTTTGGGCGGCAATCGCTTCGCAGGCACGCTGGATGTTAGCATCCAGCGTGAGGGTAATGGCTGTGTTGGTACCGCGGGCGGTGGTTTGCACCTGCGGCGTGGTGCCCACCAACAGGTCCCCGCGGGCAGTGGTGGTGCAAACCACGGCCTGGGCGTCCCCCGCCGCGGCCAAAAGATCATCATAGGCCTTTTCCAGCCCGGTCATACCGTGACCGTCCCCATCCAGGTAGCCGATCAGGTGACGGGCGATGGGGGTTGGCAGATAGCGCCGGGCATCCGCCACCATGAACACGCCGTTTGCGGACAGATCATCTTCCACTTCAATCAAAAACGGGGTGATGCTGTTGCGGCGGGCATACAGCTGGGCCTGCTGGGCAAACGGCACAAAGGGAAACAGTGTGGCATAGCTGGAATCCCCCGGTATGCAGAGCGCGTACCACCGCGGAGTAACGCCGGTTAGGGGGCGGCCTATCCTATCATAAAAATTGCCGCGCCGGATGGGGAGCACGGTTTCGCTGACGGTCTGTGCCGCCGCGCTGGCGGCATAGCTTTGGTCCGCCGCGATCCAGAACACGCGGCAGAGCACCAGCATCCCTGCACAGAGCATGGCGGTGCAGAGGACAGCAAGGCGGCGGATGCTCATGGGCGTGGTTTCTCCTTTCCTAATATGCTGCACCAAGTGCATGGTATCAGCCACTTGTTGAAGTATCGCCCGCTGCCGCTGGTTTTATGCTTTCTTTTCTGTCTTTTCGGGTGCAGCAAAGCATTGCAAAAGATTTTGCAGTGGAATTATTGACAAACGATAATTCATGTGGTACGCTGATGATAGCAAAATTATTGTTTTATTATAATTTTACTTTTGATTTTTGGTTTGCAGAATGATAAATTACATCAAGGGCAACACCGCATAATTCTAAGTGCCGATACGGCGAGCGAGGTGCGGCAGATGCTAAGCCA
>OLPR01002259.1_pt1 | contig 14466 bp, 14 predicted proteins | sample 1672761 | NCBI WGS metagenome assembly OLPR01 (sample SAMEA3136721, study PRJEB25190) | human gut metagenome | biome: human gut; feature: human-associated habitat; material: faeces | place: Austria | collected 2013 | reverse complement strand
TCATGCGCAAGCATTTATCATTAGGACGCGCTTTTCGCCCGATTTGTTCCCCATCGATCATTCATGCACCAGCATCGGATCGTTTTCCGGATGTCCCTCGGGCAGGTGCTCCAGCGCCATAATCAGCGCGTCTTCGCTGTTTTCATAATACCGCTTTCGATAGCCCACGTCGATAAATCCCACTTTATGGTAGAGATTCTGCGCGATTTTGTTTGACCGACGCACCTCCAGCGTCATCCAGTTCATACCGCTGTCCGCCGCCAGCTGAATCAGCCCGCGCGTAACCCTTTCGCCGTAGCCCATGCCGCGCTTGTCCGGATGCACGGCAATATTCGTAATATGCCCCTCATCCAGCACGAACCACACACCCGCATACGCGATTGCGCGCCCGTCCTCGCGCAGCACCATGTATCGCGCGCACGCATTGTCCGTCACTTCCCGCAGAAACGATTCGCGCGACCACGGCGTTTTGAAGCACAGCGTTTCGATTCCATGAACCGCGTCCACGTCCTCAAGCGTCATCAGCCCCATTTCGATCCGGCTCATTTTTCCGCCTCCCGCGCAAGGCGCGCATTGCGCTCGCGCTCTGCCTGCGGCTTTCTCAAATATACTGGGCGCAGTTCGCACGCGGGAATCCATTCGTCTTTTTTTCGCGCCGCCAGCGCGCAGACCGCCTCAGGCTTCAGATCGCGCAGGTTTTCCGGCGCAATCATCGCGCGCGCGCCCATCTGCGCCTGAATCGTCTCCGCGTATTTCTCCACGCCGTCGCCGGCAAACAGGATTTGCTTGTTCTCCGGCAGGCGATGCAGAAGCTCCGAAAGCGCAATCGCATCGTCCTCCATCGTGCGCACGGGATAACCGCTCGAAACGTCGAATGCGGCGCAATACACCTGTCCGCGGCGCGCGTCGAGAATCGGGCAGACGAGCCCCGCAAATCCGGCAAAATTCATCGCCAGCGCTTCCAGCGCGTGAATCGGCACGCACGGCTTATTTACCGCGTGCGCCATTCCCTTCGCCGTGCAAACGCCGATGCGCACGCCGGTAAATGAGCCGGGGCCCGCCACCGCCGCAAACACATCGATATCGCCGCATTTCAGCCCCGACGCTTCCATTGCGCGCTCGACCTCCGGCAAAATCGTTTCCGAATGCGTCAGCCCGTGCTGCATCGATACGGTGTGCACGATTTTTCCTTCCGCCATGACCGCACAGCCCGCAACCGGGCCGGACGTATCGATCGCCAAAATATTCATTCCTGATTGCTCCATTCCGCAAGCTTTTCCGGATTGAATCCGGCAATGCCCGCATTCTCGATTTCGATCCGCCGCTCGTCATCGGTTTCTCCGCGCGAAAGCGTCAGCTTCAGCGCCGGACGCGGCTCAAGCTCCGCCATCTGCGGCCATTCGACCAACGCGATTCCGTCGCCGCCGATAAACTCGTCCAATCCGGACGCGTAGAATTCATCCGGATCGGAGAGCCTGTACAGATCGAAATGATACACCTTTTTCTTTCCCTGATACGGAATCAGGATCGTAAACGTCGGGCTCGGCATCGCGCCAGTTACGCCCAGCGCGCGCGCAATGCCGCGCGCAATCACCGATTTGCCCGCGCCCAGATCGCCCGTGAGCAGAACCGTGTCGCCCGCGTCCAGCATTTCCGCCAAGACCGCGGAGAAGCGCATCGTATCCGCCTCCGAGCGCGTTTTGAATTGAAGCCTTCTCATTTTATTTGATGCAGACGACGCCTTCCGGACGAATCGCGAGCACCGTGGTCGCATTCGCGCCGAACACGGCGTTCATATTTTTCTTATACGTTTCCAGCAAATCGTTCGGCACAAACGCGAGAATCGTTCCGGCAAATCCGCCGCCGTGAATGCGCCACGCGCCGCGCCCCTCCAGCATTCTCCGGCTCATTTCCAGCGCGAGCGGCATTTCCTGATTGTCGCTGGACGCGACGTACAGGTTCTGCAAAAGCTTCCAGCTGCTTTCGCCGGACGCGATCACAGTCTTGAAAAACGCGTTCAGATCGTCCTTCTTCAGCGCGTCGACCGCCTCGACCACACGCTCGGTCTCATCCACAAAATGGAACGCGCGCAAAATCGCGCGATCAGAAACCTTGCCCTTGAGCATCGGAAGCGCGTTCCAGAGCTGCTCCTTCGAAACCTGACCGAGCACCTCCACGCCCATTGCGTGCGCGACCTGCTTCATCTCAACGGGAATCGCCGCGTATTCGTTCGTAAGGTTGCCGTGCTCGCCGCCCGCGCTTACGACGCAGACGGAATAGCCCTTTGCACCGAAATCATAGCCGATCGCTTCGACCGCTGCCGGCGAAACCGCGAAGTCCATCGTGACCAGCCCGCCGACCGCACTCGCCGACTGATCGAGCAAACCGCTTGGCTTTCCGAAATACATGTTTTCGGCATACTGAGAAATGCGCGCGTTCAGCTTGGGATCGATCGTCCAGCCGTTATAGAGCGCATCGAACGCCGCAACCAGCATCACCTCGAACGCCGCCGACGAGGACAGACCGCTGCCCTTGAATACCGTGCTCGTAACCGATGCGTTGAAGCCGCCGATCTTATAGCCCAGCTCGGCAAGGCGCGCCGCCACGCCGCGAATCAGCGCAAACGTCGTCTCCTTTTCGTTTTCGCGAACGGAGAGATCCGCGGTATCGACCGTAAACGGGTGATCATATCCTTCAGAATACAGCTCGATCACGCCGTCCGCGCGCGGGGCAACCGCGGCGACGGTATCAAGATTGACTGACGCGGCGAGCACGCGACCGTTATTGTGGTCGGTATGATTGCCGACGACTTCGGTTCTGCCCGGCGCGGAGACGAACAGTTCCGGTTCGCCTCCGAAGTGCGCGCGGAAAGCCTCCGCGAGGGATTCATATCTCGCAGTCTGATCCTGCGAGGCGTACAGGGCGTTCATACGATCCTGATTGCGTTGAATGAGCGCGCGAACATCCATTGATTCATTCCTCCAAATCATTTCGAACCGATCCGGTTCGTGGATTCCATAATACTACAGTATAATTTTACCCCATTTCATCCGATTGTGCAAGCAAATTACGTAAAAGCCGATTGACATATCGCGAATTTTGCCGGATAATAAAGAAAATGCGGGCAATCATGCCGCCTTCAAATCAATAAAGAGGTGTTTTATCATGGCGAACGCCACCCTGTCCATTTACGGTCTGGTCGATTTTGCGATTCAGAAGAATCTTGTTGAAGCAATCGACCGCGATTACGCAATCAACCGGCTGCTCGAAATCATGCATATGGATGCACCCGAGGCAGTTGAATACACGCCCGAACCCGCGCCTGAAACGGCGACGAAATACCTTTCCGGTCTGCTCGACTGCGCGGTTGAATCCGGCATTCTGGAGGATTCCGGCGAGCGCCGCGATCTGTTCTCCGCGAAACTGATGGGCGCGCTCACCCCCTCCCCCGCTGAAACGCGCGCGCGCTTTTTCTCAATGATGAAAAACGAAGGCCCCGACGCCGCAATGCGCGATTTCTACCAGACCTGCCGCGACACGGACTACATTCGCGTGGACCGCATTGCGAAAAACGCACGTTTCTTTGAAAACACGCCCGCCGGCAGGCTCGAAATCACGATCAACCTTTCCAAACCCGAAAAGGATCCGCGCGACATCGCCGCCGCGCGCAACGCAAAGCAGGCGGGCTACCCGAAATGTATGCTCTGCCGCGAAAATCCCGGATACGCGGGCCGCATCGGATTTCCCGCGCGCCAGAACCATCGCGTGATTCCGCTGACCCTGGGCGGAAAACCGTGGTTTTTGCAGTATTCGCCGTATCTGTATTACGACGAACACTGCATCGTATTCAACGCCGAACACACGCCGATGCGCATTTGCCATGATACTTTCGTTCGCCTGTGTGATTTCGTGGATCAGTTCCCGACCTATATGCTCGGCTCGAACGCCGATCTGCCGATCGTGGGCGGCTCGATTCTCTCGCACGATCATTTTCAGGGCGGCAACTATCATTTCCCGATGGACGCCTCGCCCGTTCGCATTCCGCTGACCGCGCCTTCGGATGGCGTAAGCGCCTATGTCGCCGACTGGCCAATGAGCTGCATCGTGCTGGAAAGCGCCGATCGCGAAAAGATCATCGCGCTTTCCGATCTGATTCTGAATGCATGGCGCGAATACTCCGATCCGGAGAACGACATTTACGCCTATACCGGCGAAACGCCCCACAACACGATTACGCCTATTCTGCGCCGTGTGGACGATCATTACAAGATATCGCTGGTTCTCAGGAACAACCGCACGAGCGACGAGCATCCGCTGGGCATCTTCCATCCGCACGCCGATCTGCACCACATCAAGAAGGAAAACATTGGTCTGATCGAGGTCATGGGCCTGTTCATCCTGCCGGGACGACTGCTGGGCGAACTGAAGTCGCTTGAGGACTACCTGACCGGCGAAACGCCGCTGGATCGGATTCCCGACGAATCCTCCCCGCTCTTCAAGCATTACGGATGGATCAGCGCCATCGCGCAGCAAACCGGCACGCACCTGAATCGCGCGCAGGCGGAAGCCGCGATTCACAAGGCGCTCGGCAACAAGTGCGCGCGCGTGCTTGCGGACGCCGGCGTATTCAAAAACAACGACTCCGGCAATCGCGGCGTAATCCGCTTCATGGAAAGCATCGGCTTCAAGGGCTGATCGAGTTTCTCCCGCCCGCTCCCATCGAGCGGGCTTTTCCATTTTAATAGTCCGCCGCACCGCCGACACGCCGGTTTATTTCCCATTTTTTCTGAAGCAATGCGGCGATTGCAAATGGCACAAACGTTTCTTGGGAACAAATCGTGCCGCCGCTCCGTCTGATAGTCATATTCCAGAAACGGAGGATTTGAATTTATGAAACTGATTGCGATTTTGATCTCTGCACTGCTCGCGCTCGGCGCTTCCGCGGAGCCGGCGCTGGAAACGATTTCCGGCACGGTTACGGAATATGTGGAAAGCGAATACATGATGCTCGACACCGCGGAGCACGGCGAAATCCAGGTTAACCTGAGTGCTGAAACGCCAATGGAAACTGACGGCGCGATTCAGACGGGCGATTATGTCTACGTCGCGTTCGACGGCGCGATGACCATGTCTCTGCCCGCGCAGATCGGCGCAAAGAACGTAACCATGCACAAACTGAAGGGCGATATTGTCGAAGTCAAAGACGGCGACGCGCTGATCCGCACGTCGGATGGCACGGAGGTGCTCGTTCACCTGCCGGACGATTGGGCAAACGCGGAGCTGGACGCGCCGCAGTTGATTGCGTATTACAACGGCGCGATCACGATGTCCCTGCCCGGACAGATCAGCGCGGGCAAGATCGTTCCCTGCTACACGCTGAACGGCGTGGTCGATGAAATCGGCGACGGCTTCCTGACAATTGATTCCGACGGAGAGAAGATTCAGGTAAACGCCGATTCCATTCCCGAAAATCTGAAGGTGGACGACGTGATTTACGTGACCTACGATGGAATCATGACGCGCTCGATTCCCGCGCAGATTACCGCGATCGAAATCACGCTCGTCAGCCGCTGAAGGAGCATTTCATGCTGAATAACAAAGGATTTGATCTATGGGCGGACGGATACGACAAAAGCGTCGGTCTTTCCGATGAAAGCGGCTCGTATCCGTTCGCGGGCTACAAGGAGATTCTGAATGCGATTTACAATCGCGTGCTGAATGCCGGCGCGAGAGATATTCTCGACGTCGGCTTCGGCACGGGCACGCTGACCTCCAGACTTTACGCGCAGGGACTGAATGTCTCCGGACAGGATTTTTCCGCGCGTATGATCGCTCTGGCGCGCGAAAAAATGCCGAACGCAGCGCTGATTCAGGCGGATTTCTCCGACGGGCTCGCGCCGGAGCTTTCGCAGAAGCGCTATGACGCGATCATCGCCACGTATTCGCTGCATCATTTATCCGATGCAGCAAAGGCACGCTTCATTCGTTCGCTGCTTCCGCTTTTGAATGACGGCGGCGCGATTTACATCGGCGACGTAGCGTTTGAAACGCGCGCACAGCTGGAAGCCTGCCGCGCACAGGCGGGCGGCGAATGGGACGCCGACGAAATTTATTTCGTGATCGGCGAGCTGAAAAAGGCGCTGCCCGAGCTCCGCTTCGAGCGTTTTTCCGATTGCGCGGGGCTGATTACGATTCAAAAAGAAGAAGAAGCCATATGTTGAGCTTCGTTTTTGCCCGGACTGGATGATCGCATCGCGGCGCATTGAAATAAGGAACGGCTGAAGCAGTCGTTCCTTTTCTCATTCCAGCAGCGTTTTCAGCATGGTCGAGCGGTGATTGATGAACATTTCCATGATCCGATAGCAGCCCGTTTCCTCGTATTCGCATTTTTTAAGCGGTTGAAAATCGAAATTCAGAATCTCCGCGCCCGGCAGCGCCAGCAGAATCGGCGAATGCGTGACGATTGCGAACTGCGCGCCTTTGCATTCGGCAAGCATGGAAAGCAGCGTCAGCTGGCGTTCCGGCGAAAGCGCGGCTTCCGGCTCGTCGAGGAAATACAATCCGTTCGGCTTCAGCTCCCGCTGCGCGAGCGCGAGAAAGCTCTCCCCGTGCGACCTTTCATGATAGCGCATCGAAAGCTCCGGCGCCTCGGCATACGCCGCCTCCTGCGTCGCAACGTTGTAAAAGCTCTCCGCGCGCAGGAAATAGCCGTGTCTTTCGCGCCGCACGCCGCGGATTACGCGCACCGCCGCGCTCAATTCCGAATGCGAATCAAATGTCGAAAAGCGATAATTCCGCGTTCCGCCCTCGGGATTGAATCCGCACGCAATCGCCATCGCTTCCAGAAGCGTGGATTTTCCGCTGCCGTTTTCCCCGACAAAGAATGTAACCGGCGCGGGAAATTCCACGCGTTCCACACGATTCAGCGCGCCGATCCCGCGCAGATAGCTTTCTTCCGCCACGCGCGACCAGTCGATCTCGACCGCGCGAACAAAATTCTCATTCATCCTTTTTTTCCTCAACCGGCAGCCCCGCATAATAAATCAGCGCAGCGATGCTGAAAAAACAGCCCGAGCCAGAACACCGTCATTGCCGAATAGCCCTTTTTATCCGCCAGCGGCATACAGAACCCGCCGAAGATCAGCCCGCACGCAAACCAGATTATAGGATATTCACAAACATCATTTATTTCTTCATTCATTTTCCATTCTCGCGCACCCATTTTTCCGCAAACTCCGCAAATCTTCGCGGCGCGGGGCCGGGATCGTCGCCCGCAATCGCCAGCGCAATCGTTCGGCTTGCCGGCGGATCGATCGGGCGAATTTCAATATTTTCCCCGTTTCCGCGCAGCAGCAGCGACGGCATGATGCTTACACCCAATCCCTGACGCACCATCGCGATCACCGCGTAATCGTCCTTCGTTCTGAATCGGACGTTCGGCTTCATATTGACCGCGTCCAGCGCGCGCCTCGCGTCATGATTCGACGCTTCCAGCAGCGAAATGAAATCCTCCTTCGCCACATCCTCGACCCGGCAGACCGGCTGCACTGCGAGCGGATGGTTCTTGGGAAGAATTGCGACCAGCGGATCCTCATACAGCGGAATCACGCAGCATTTCACTTCCGTCGGCAGCGTGATAAACGCGATGTCGACGCTCCCGTCCGTCAGCCAGCGATCCACATCGTGGTAATCGCCATTGAATAATTGAAAATCGATCTGCGGGTATTCCCGCTGAAATTCCATCATCATCGCCGGCAGCCAGTGCGTCGCGACGCTGGTGAACGTGCCGATGCGAATCGTTCCACCGACCAGCTCGTGCATCCGCTCCGCTTCCTTCAGCATCAGCTTCTCCTGCCGCATAATTTCGCGCAGAAACGGAATCAGCTTTTCGCCCTCCGGCGTCAGCCGCGCGCCCATCCGCGTGCGCTTCAGCAGCGGAAGATTCACCTCCGCCTCCACTGCCGCGATGATATGGCTCACGCCCGACTGCGTAAGTCCCATCAGCTCCGCTGCCTTTGTCAGAGAACCGCAATCCACCGTCGTAACGAATACTTCATATTTTTTGATATCCACTTTTCACATTCACCCCTTGATTTTGCCGCGCTAAAGTGCTATTATATCCGCATACCATGCAAGGTCTTAATGTAATACATTATAATCCTTCATGCGTGGTTTGTCAAGAGAGGGGAAGAAAAAAAATGAGCGGAGCAAACCTTCAGCATTTGGCGGCAATGATCGTGTATATGGCGGCGGTTATTGGCATCGGACTGTACTTTTCCAAGCGTGCGAACAAAAACGCCGAAGCGTATTTCCTCGGTGGGCGCAGTCTGGGCCCGTGGGTCACGGCATTCAGCGCGGAAGCGTCGGATATGTCGGGCTATCTGCTGATGGGCATTCCGGGGCTCGCGTACTGGACGGGTCTTGCGGACGCAGGCTGGACTTGCATCGGTCTGGCGCTGGGCACTTATTTTAACTTTCTGATCGTGTCCAAGCGCCTGCGCCGTTACAGCATCGCGGTCAACGCATTCACGATTCCGGATTTCTTCTCGAACCGCTTCCATGAAAAAAAGAAGGTTCTGATGTCGATCTCGTCCGTAATTATCATTATCTTTTTTGCGGTTTATGCAGCACAGTGCCTGAGCTCGTGCGGCAAGCTGTTTGCAAATCTGTTCGGGCTGTCCTACAGCGGCATGATGATCGTTGCAGCGGTATTCGTGCTGGCGTACACATTTCTGGGCGGCTTCCTCGCGGAGAGCGCGTCGGACTTCATGCAGGCGGTCGTGATGATCACAGTGTTGGTGCTGATTCTGGTTTTGTCGGTATCCGCTGCGGGCGGCATGAATGCAGTAATCGACAATGCCAAATCGTTTGACGGCTATTTCTCGCTGACTCAGACCTCCACGCCCTCCGAAACGGAAATCAACGCATTCGGCGCTGCGAAGCCCTACAGCGGACTGACGATCGTATCGATGCTCGCATGGGGACTCGGCTATTTCGGAATGCCGCAGGTGCTTCTGCGGTTCATGGGCATTCGCTCGGAGAAGGAGCTCGGTCGTTCCCGCCGCGTGGCGATTATCTGGGTCACGATTTCAATGGCTGCCGCGGTGCTGATCGGCGTAGTCGGCCGCAGCGTCACCGGCTTGGATTACCTCACAAATTCCGATGCGGAAAACATCTTCATCGACGCGGCGACGATGTACCTGCCTCCCCTGCTCGCGGGCTTCGCGTGCGCGGGCGTGCTGGCAGCGGCGATTTCGTCCTCGGATTCCTATCTGCTGATCGCGGCGAGCGCCGTCAGCCAGAACCTGTACCGCAGCGTATTCAAGCGTGACGCAACGGATAAGCAGGTCATGTGGTGCTCACGCGTCACGCTGGTTGTGATCACGCTGATCGCGATGGTTATTGCGTGGAACTCGAATTCGACGATCTTCGGCATTACGTCGTTCGCATGGGCGGGCTTCGGCGCGGCGTTCGGTCCGCTGGTGCTGTTCTCGCTGTTCTGGAAGCGCACAACGCGCGCCGGCGCGATTGCGGGCATGATTGCCGGCGGCGGTATGGTATTCCTGTGGAAGCTCGTCCTGAAGCCCATCGGCGGCGTGTTCGCGGTATACGAGTTGCTGCCCGCATTCCTGACCAGCTGCCTTGCGATTGCAATCGTATCGCTGCTGACCCGTCGTCCCGGCGCGGCGATTGAAGCGGAATTCGATCGCGTAAAGGCGGGAATCGAATAAAGATTCAAATAATAAGCAGCTGCGGATCTTCGTCCGCAGCTGCTGCTTTATCGATATGATTGCACAAGAAAAGACGCGAACATCATTCACGTCTTCAAGCACCTCCATGGGGACTCGAACCCCAGTTTTCGCCGTGAGAGGGCGACGTCTTAACCGCTTGACCATGGAGGCATATTGGCTGCCGAACTAGGATTCGAACCTAGACAATACGAGTCAGAGTCGTAGGTGCTACCATTACACAATTCGGCATCACTTGTTGGTGGCGTTTGCCAATCAACGAAAATGATTATACGACAATTCACAGCAAATGTCAATAGCTTTTCCGAAATTCTTTTTGAATTAACATTTTGCCGCGGCGCATGATAAATTCATGCTAAATTTCCGCGTTTTACCAGATTTAACTTGAAATACCGTCCGAACCGCTGTATCCTATTCAATAGCGGCCAACGGGTTATTTCGCGATTTTATTGGGGGATTGAGTATTATGAAAGCAATTAATATCAAACTGAGCCTCGCCGAGAACGTGAAGTCCTTTGTCAACATCGCAAACCGCTATCCTTACGACATTGATCTGCGCGTAGGTCGTCATGTCGTGGACGGAAAGTCAATTCTGGGCATCTTCAGCCTGGATCTCTCCAAGCCGATCACACTCGAAGTCTATTCCGACCACTGCGACGATCTTCTCGAAGAGCTGAAGCCGTACATCATCGGATAACGGCAAAATAACAAAAGAACAGGCGGATTCGCATCTCGCGAACCCGCCTTTATTCACGCGCTGAACGCGCGTTTCATCGCTTCCACATTCTCGAAATCGAGAATCACGTATTCCCCGTCCGTATAAACGCGGTTCGACGAATCGGCAAGCGCCGCCGCGCCCGCCTCTTCCAGCTCACCCATCGCCGCCAGCACGAACACGCGTCCTTCCGGCGGCTGCTCGTGGGCTTTGCTTTGCAGCCAGTGGAGCGCTTCGCCGGTTGAAAAATCGATCGTCGTCCAAACCTCGACGCGCCCGCTCGTCCATTCGGTCACGGCGTTTGCGTGCCACGGCGTCGCGTAGCCCTGCGTGTATCCGCGCGCATCCAGCTCTTCCGCCGCCGCCATCAGGCGCTCATCCGTTCGCATTCCACGGCGGAACAGGATAAACACGCTCGTCGCGCTCGTTGCAAACAGACAAATGCAAAGCCCGAGCGCCACGATTTTTCGAGTTTGCGGCAGCCGTACGCGCTCCGTTTCCACCTCGAGCTGCAATACCGGAAATGCAAACGGCACGACGAGCAGCCAGTAAGCCCCGTTCGCCCAGCCGCCGGTCACAGTGAAAATCATTCCCTCGACCAGAATCATCGACAAAAACAGCACCGGCGCAAGCCGCTCGGGAACGCTGAGCGTATCCGCGCGCTTGAGCAGCCGAACCAGCGAAACCGCAATCGCCAGCGCCGTCAGGATGCCAAACGCGCCAAGCACGCCTGGAATCGACAGCACACGGATATTCGTGTCCCAATAGCTGTCCGCCGGATAGCCGAACAGCGCGAAAAAGCGCGAGATCGACGAAAGAAAATCGTCGATTCCGAACGCCGAAAACATCTCGACGCCCGATCCGATATACGAATACCTTTTCGTAAGCACCGCAGCGTTGATCAGATAGCCGAAAAACGCAATCGCGCTCGCAATCACGGAGACGATCAGCAGCCGTTTTGTTTCGCCAAACGCGCCGTTTTTGCGGAATTCGCGCACCGCCATCGCAGCCGCGGCAACCGGCAGCGGCAGGAACATCGCCATCAGCGTTTTCATGCTGCTCAAGCCCGCAGCGAAGCAGACAACCGCCAGAATCGCCCACTGCACCGCCCGGCGAACGCCCGCTTTGGGCTTCAGCAGTCTCAGCACAGCGCCCAGAGAAAACAGAATCAGAATCATATTCGGCAGGTAGAACCCGCTGTACACGCCATACCAGAAGTACCACGCGCCAAACGGACACGCCAGCGCCGCAACGCCCCATGCGCCCGACTGCGTAAGCCCCATGCCGCGCGCCATATAGATGTATGCGGCAAACAGCGCGAGCATCCAAAGCGCCTGCCCGAGCACGCGCGCCATAAACCAGTCCTGCGGAAACAGCAGCAGCCCGAGCCGATAAAAGATCTGTAAATAGAACACGCGAAGCTCCGTCGAATACCACCAGTTCGCGCTCAACAGCCCGCCCTCCTGATTCAGAAGATTGGCAAGCACCATCTCGGAAGACATATCGCTGTCAAGATACGGCCTTCCCTTCGCCGCGATCAGCAGCATCGTCGTCAGATAGGCGAATGCGGCGATCAGCCATGGAAGCGCGCGGAAAAACCGCGATTGCGTCTTTTTCATGGATTCCTCCGGTCGATTTTTCTTAAAATAGAGTATAGCACAAAGTGCGCGAGCATTCAACCTTCCGGAATCACCATTTGTTGCGCACTTTTTCCGCAAAGCCGGAAAGATTTGAAAATTGCAGCTCTTCCCCGCCTTCCAGACGGCATTTTCCAGAAAAGACGCCGAACACCTGATGCTGATCGCTCATCAGACCGCCGAGACTCGTCTTCGCGCTGCGGTCGATCTGCGGAACGAATTCGGCTTCAAACCGCCCGTCGTCCGAAGTAAAGCGCCACGGCTTCAGGAAATCGTCGCGTCCGTCCTTCTGCGGAATGCCGAATGTAACGCGCGAAAGTTTATGCGCCATGCCGTTTACAAACAGCATATTCTCCGAAGCCGCGCTCGTATCGCCGAAGCCATAGCCCAGATTGAATCCAAAACGCGTTCCGCCTGCCTCGCCCATCGCCGCCGACCAGAACCACGTGTTGTCGTACGTCCAGACTCCGCGTCCCCAATCGAGCAATCCCTGCGCGCGATCGGACGAAAAGCGAATTTCGCGATTGCCCGCGCGCGCAAAGCCATCCGCCGTCATGCCCACGATTTTCTGATTATAATAGAACGCGGTTTTCTTCTCCGCAAACGGCGTGGCGATGACCATGCTGTCGCGCGGAACCTCGCTGAGCCTTACGTTCGCGTCGAGCGGCGCGCCGCCTTCAAACTTCTCCATATGGCATTCGAGGATTCTTATTTTCCCGTCGTTGCAAAAGCGAATCCACGATTTTCCGGAATGCAGTTCGACGTCGCCGCGCTCGGACGAATTCGGCAAGCCGACCTTGCCGCGCGTGAACGGAAGAATAATGCTCTTCGTCCTTTCGCAGGGCGTTTTCCGGTTCAGCAGCGTCGCGCTCAGCATTCCCATATAGGCATTATCGTCGATCGTCAGGCACAGCGCGTTTTCGCCGTCGTCGATCAGATAATAATCCCATTCCTTAATGCGCCATTTGGACGCGCGAATGTCCGCGCGATCGTAAGCGCGCATCAGCCGCGTGCTCCATCCCGCCTGCGCAAGCGCGCCCGAAGCATCCAGCAGCCGTCCGGAAGTCAGTTCCTTCTGCATATTCATCCCTCCAGATATTTCGCAATTCTCTTTTCCAGCATATCGCGATGCGAAATCAGAATCATATCCTCCGCTTTCATTTCCGGCATTTTGTCGATTCCGTTTGCGTTTCGCCCGATGACCGCCGTGCCGCGACCGCGATAGCCGCGCGCCTCCGCCTCGCTCCAGAACACGACGCGCCGGCGCGATAAAAATCCCCCTCTCCCGCGTTTGCGCGCGGGCTTCAGCGCTTTCAGCGCGTCCGTGCCCGGCAAACGATCGAATGTGTTTCGATACAGCTCGAATACCGGATACCTGTCCTGCACCGACGGCTCCACGGCGAGCGTGCGCCCGACCCTGTCGCCCAGTTTGCGAACGACGATGTATTTCCCGTTCAGCGCGCGAAACGCCTTTTCCGGAATTCGACACGCTTCGTCGTATGCCGAATCCATCGTATTCAGCCGCAATGCAATCAGATCGCCCGCCTCGAACGGCGAATCTTCAAACGGCAATCGGATTTTCCTTTTCGCCGTTCGCGGCGCAACCAGGCGCGCGCGGAGCGCCTCCAGCGCCATTTTCCGCGATTGGGACTCGCCGTTCCAGCGCGCCAGATCTTCGCCCGAATCAATGCTCGCAATCGCCCGCGCACGCACGTCCTCGGTCAGAACGCCGTTTTTCTCCATAAAATCCGCAAGCGCATAAAGGTAATCCGTCCATTCATCCGAAAGAAGCGCTTGCTTTGCGTATGCATCGAGCTTCTTTACCGCGTCCTCCGGCGCATTCAGCGCAAACGCCGCGCGGAATTCATCGCGCATATCCTGCGCGACGTCGTTTCCCGTCACGCTCGTCGACCATGCGCCCATCGGCATTTCCTCCCGTTTCCATAGAAGAGAGCGCCCCGTCTGGGAGCGCTCAAACCCATTTATTGTTTCTGCGTGCGTTCAATCCACTGATTGCGGATCGTTTCGTACACCTCGTCCGGATATTCCATGCTCCCGCCCGGCAGGCACGGAAGCAGCCGATCGCCCGCGACCTTCGGATCGGTGCAGGCAATATCATTGCGATACGCGTCCCGCTCCTCGGGATTGCGCAGATCCGGCACCTTCACCGGCACGCCGCCGGCAAGAATCGAACGGTACGCGAGAATGCCGCAAATGCCCATATCGACCGCGCGATACACGTCAATCGAATAGTGAATGCCCTCTTCGCGACCCAAAATCTTTTCGATGAACAAATGCGTTGCGTAAAAATCGCTGCCGCCGTGCGTGCTGAACTTTTTGGCCATTTCCTCGGAGATGGCGGGCG
>OLPR01002255.1_pt1 | contig 14479 bp, 10 predicted proteins | sample 1672761 | NCBI WGS metagenome assembly OLPR01 (sample SAMEA3136721, study PRJEB25190) | human gut metagenome | biome: human gut; feature: human-associated habitat; material: faeces | place: Austria | collected 2013 | reverse complement strand
AGAGACTCGAACTCATACGCCTTGCGACACCAGAACCTAAATCTGGCGCGTCTGCCAATTCCGCCACGCCCGCATGAAGCCTGACAGATCCCGGACGCCTATTCGAACGAACCGCTTCCGTCCCTCAGAACAATTACAAATTATACGCTCATCCCCGCATTTTGTCAAGCCGTCTTTTTAGTTTTTACGCTTTTCTTAACATTCATAAGAAGGGGCTTTCCCAGAACGCCGCCGGAGTCCATTTAAGCGCAGAAAAAACGCGCGCACGCGTGGATTTTTTCTTGTTCCGCCGGTCCCCGCCTTTGTAAAACAGTGAAAGCGCGCTGAAATTGCATCTCAGATTTTTGAGCCGCGCTCAAAAGCGCCCCGCTTTGCCGGGACAGCCGTGTTCAAACAGCCGCCCCGGCGATTCGCAAGGGTTCGCGATTATCGATCTGTGTAGGTGTACACCTCGCCGCACTCAAAATACGCGCAGGGGATCTCGGGATGCGCCTTCTTCAGTTCATCGGCCAGATAGCGCATGCCGTCGCGCTCGGAGCCGATGTGGCCAAGGATGAGCAGCGCCTTTTTATGCCCCAGCTGCGCCGCGTCGCGCGCATATTCGCCCAGCATCCACTCGCAGGCCTCGCCGGTCATGACGATCTCGCTGTCCTCGCTCTTCAGCTCCTCGAAAACACCGCCCGGCGTGCCAAACATCCCCGTCACCCTCGTGCAGGGCACATCGGCCGCGCCGCAGACGCGGATGTGCGCAATGCCGGTTTCCCGCTCGATATGCGCCGCCAGCGCGCGAGGCGTCATGGGCTGGTTCAGCGTCAGGCGCACGCAGTCAAAGCCGTCGATCTCGTCGATACGCGCGTCCAGCTTCATGTATTTCATCTCGCCGGCCACGATGGTATCGGGCTGCGTTCTGTGCGCGTGGTCGTGATGACGGTAGATGGTCAGGCCGCTCTTTTCGATCAGCGCGCGCTTTTCGCACTCCAGCGCCTCGTCGGAATGAACATCCATGTGGTTGTAGTAGGTCGGCTCGTGCACGATCAGCAGATCCGCGCCCCATTCAGCCGCGCGGCGCACGATCTCCGGCGTGGCGAACATCGACACGGCAATCTTGCCGACCTCCTTCTCAGGCGAGCCGGCCTTGAGCGTATCGCAGGTCACGCTGTAATCGCCGGGCGCGGCGGCAAAAAGCTCATTCATGATTTCAAACGCTTTCATACTCTTCTCCTCTAAACGGACAAGGCGGGAAAACGTCCTGTGCGTCCCCCGCCTTCCCTATTGAATTTACAGCAGTATCACGCCGGCCTCTTCAGCCGCGCGGCGCGTGTTCTCGTCCCAGATCGAGGCCTGAACCTCGCCGATATGCGCCTTGCCGAGAATCAGCATACACAGGCGCGACTGGCCGATGCCGCCGCCGATGGTCAGCGGCAGCTCGCCCGCGAGCAGCATTTTGTGGAACGGCAGCTCGCGCCGCTCCTCGCAGTTCGCCAGCTTTAGTTGCCGCGCAAGCGATTCTTCATCCACGCGAATGCCCATGCTCGAAACCTCGAACGCCCGCTGCAAACGCTCGTTCCAGAACAGAATATCGCCGTTCAAAGCCCAGTCGTCATAGTCCGGCGCGCGCCCGTCGTGCGGCTTTCCGGAGCGGAGCTTGCCGCCGATCTGCATGATCAGCGCCGTCTTGTGCTCGCGCAGGTAGGCGTTTTCCCGCTCCGCGCCCGTGTGCAGGTCGGGATACATATCCTCCAGCTCCTGCGACGTGATCGCCGCCATTTCGCGGCCCAGATGCACGTGAATCGACGGGAATTCGCGGTTCAGGCGCTCGGATGTGTCGCAAATCGCATCCACAATGTCCTGCGCCGTGCGCTTCAGGAAATCCAGCGTCCGATCCTCGCGGCGAATGATCTTCTCCCAGTCCCATTGATCGACGTAAATCGAATGGATGTTGTCCGGCACCTCGTCGCGCCGAATCGCGTTCATATCCGTATACAGACCCTTGCCCGGACGGAAGCCGTATTTCTTCAGTGCCAGACGCTTCCACTTCGCCAGCGAATGCACAACCTCGCCGTCTACACCCACGCCGGGAATATCGAATCGCACGGGGCGCTCATAGCCGTTCAGGTTGTCGTTCAAGCCCGAAGACTCGCACACGAACAGCGGCGCGGACACTCGGCGCAGATTCAGCGCGTAGCTCAGGTCTTTCTGAAAATTGTGCTTGATGAATTCAATGGCGACCTGCATATCATAGCCGCTCAGCGCAGGGACATAGCCTTCCGGGATGACGATGGAATTCATGCGCATCCTCCTTTTGAAATGAATGGAATTATTATACCCTTTCCGCGCGCGGATTGCAACCGTCTTTCCGCGCGCGGATTGCAGCCGCCCGTTTGCAGTTTTTGAAAGTTTAATTTGCGTTCTGCATCGTTTATGGCGAGATTTTGCACCTCAGCGCGCCGAAAATGGATATATTTCGCGTCGCGAAATTCAAAAATAACAATTTTGCGTATTGCCGCGCGGACGATTTTCGCGTATAATAAAATACGCAAATTCAATTCAAGCGTCGCCCGCGCGGCGTTTCGGGAGGAAAAACAATGAAGAACGCCTATCTGATGGATCTGATGGAAAGAGTCGAAAAGCGCAATCCCAACGACAAACAGTTTCTGATCACGGTTCGCAGCGTGCTGGATTCGATCGAGCCGGTCGTCGAGGCGCGTCCCGAGCTGATTGAAAAGGGCGTAATGGAAATGTTCGTCGAACCCGAGCGCGTGATCAAGTTTCGCGTAGCGTGGGTGGACGATTCGGGCAAGGTTCAGGTCAACCGCGGCTACCGCGTGCAGGGCAACGGCGCGATCGGGCCGTACAAGGGCGGTCTGCGTCTGCATCCGTCGGTCACGGAGGACACGGTAAAATTCCTGGCGTTTGAGCAAACGCTGAAGAATTCCCTGACGACGCTGCCGATCGGCGGCGCGAAGGGCGGCAGCGATTTCGATCCGAAGGGCAAGTCGGACGGCGAAGTGATGCGCTTCTGCCAGAGCTTCATGAATGAGCTGTATCGCCATATCGGGCCGGACTGCGACGTGCCCGCGGGCGACATCGGCGTGGGCGCGCGCGAGATCGGTTATCTGTACGGTCAGTATCGCAAGCTGACGGGGCAGTACTGCGGCGTTCTGACGGGCAAGGGGCTGAGCTATGGCGGTTCGCTTGCGCGCAAGGAAGCGACGGGCTACGGTCTGTGCTATTTCACGGAGGAAATGCTGAACGCTGCCGGCAAGTCGTTCAAGGGTGCGACGGTCGTGATTTCCGGCTCGGGCAATGTGGCGATTTACGCGTGCGAAAAGGCGACGGCGCTGGGCGCGAAGGTCGTTGCGATGTCCGATTCGAACGGTTATATTTACGATGCGGACGGCATTGATCTGGACTGCGTAAAGGAGATCAAGGAGGTTCGCCGCGGCCGCATTCGCGAATACGCCGCTTCTCACGCGTCCGCGAAGTATGTTGAGGGCTGCTCCGGCATTTGGACGATTCCGTGCGACATTGCTCTGCCCTGTGCGACGCAGAACGAGTTGAATCTCGACAGTGCGAAGTCTTTGATTGCAAACGGCTGCTACTGCGTATCCGAGGGCGCGAATATGCCTTCGACGATGGATGCGATCAGTGAATTCCTGTCCGCGGGCGTATTGTTCGGGCCCGCAAAGGCGGCGAACGCGGGTGGTGTAGCGACCTCCGCTCTGGAAATGAGCCAGAACTCGATGCGTTACTCCTGGACCTTCGAAGAGGTTGACGCGAAGCTGAAGGACATCATGGTTGGCATTTACCACAACGTTGCGTCCGCTGCGAAGCAATACGGCTGCGAAGGCAATTTCGAAGCCGGTGCAAACATTGCCGGTTTCCTCAAAGTAGCCGACGCGATGCTCGCCCAAGGCGTATGACGGCAGTGCCGTCTGACGGTTGCTGCCGCGTTTGGTCACATCGAAATCGGGTCGGGAAGCGACCCGATTTCTTTCTTTGTTCGGATTTATACTTGGTTCCCATCTTACCGCGCATCGAGTCGGGAAGCGACTCGATGCGCTTACTTTTTTGTTGTTCGTGTTCGATTGGGAAAGCGCTTGCTTTTTTTGCATTCGATTGGGAAATCGATTTGCTTATTTTCTTTGTTGCAAATCAAATTTCAGGCATGGAAAAACCGCGCTGTTTCGGCGCGGTTTGGTTTTACATTTGTTTATGCAATGCGTGGTGCGGTCGCTTTTCGCTCAGGAGGTGGAGGTACAGCGGAATCAGGATGGAATCCGCCATAATCCACGCTGCGGGATGCGCAAAACAGACTGCGGTATAGCCGAGTTTCGGCACAACGAACAATCCCATCACGGTTCGCGCGATCAATTCAAACAGTCCTGAAAGCATTGCGGCTTTGGAAAAGCCCACGCCCTGGAGGGTATTCCTATAGACGTAGATCAATGAAAGCACGGGATAAAACACGCCGTTGATCGTCACAAACTGATGCACGAGGTCGATAATCTTTGTTTCCGATGGGTCGACAAACATCAGCACGATATATTTCGCGCCGAAAAAGAATATGCAGAACGCGATTGCGGAATACGCCCACAGCATGAGCGTGACCTCCTTCGTCGCTCTGCGCACACGGTCGAGTCTTCTCGCGCCGTAATTCTGTCCCGAGAACGTCGCCATCGAAACACCGAACGCGTCCATCGGCGACATAACCAGCGTCTGAACCTTGCTCGCCGCGGAAACGCCCGCGATGATGTCCGTTCCGAGTTTATTCACCGCCTTCTGAAGGATGATCGAGCCGATTGCGGTAATCGAAAACTGCAATCCCATCGGGAGTCCGATTCCGATCAATCGCTTTACCGTCGGCAAATGCAGCTTCATATCCGCACGCGAAAGCCGAAGCATCGGGAATTTCTTCACCATGTAGACAAGGCACGCCGCACCGGAGATCAGCTGTGCGATGCCGGTTGCAATCGCCGCGCCCTTCACGCCCATATTCAGGCTTTTGATGCAGAAAATGTCCAGCCCGATATTCAAAATGCTGCAAATGATCAGGAAGTACAGCGGCGTTTTGCTGTCGCCGAGCGCGCGAATGATCGATGCGAGCAGGTTATACATCATCTGCGCGCCGATGCCCACGAAAATCCACACCAGATAATCGTACGCAAAGCCCATCAGCTCTTTCGGAACGTCCATCCAGACCAGAATCTGCTTCGTAAGTGGCACGGTGATCGCGGTCATCAGAATCGCGAACACGATTCCGATCCACACGATATTCGCCACGCACCGCTTTACCCCCGCCGCATCCTTCGCGCCAAAGTCCTGTGCAACTGGAATGGCAAAGCCCGAGCATGAGCCGAACACCAGACCGAGCACGAAAAACGTGATCGAGCCGGTCAGTCCCACGGCGGCAAACGGGTTTGTTCCCAGAATTTTGCCTACGATCGCGCTGTCCGCGAGATTATACACCTGCTGGAATACGGTTCCGATCAGCAGCGGCAGGCTGAAAAAGAATATCTTTCGGGCGGAATTGCCCGTCGTCATATCGTTTACCATTCATCCATCCTCCACACCCAATCATTTTATAGATTTTCCCGTAGAGTGCAATAGGATTTCTGTTATTTCACAATAAAATCCGAGCGACATGAATACGCCGGCTGGAAAATCCCAGCCGGCTTTGGTTTTACGCCTTGACGGCGCCCGAGGTAATGCCTTCGATGTACAGCCGCGAGCTGAACATGAACATGATCAGCAGCGGAATCGTCGCCATCACGAATCCGGCGATCATCGCGCCGTAATCCGTAATGCCCGTGGACGAGGAATAAATCTGCACCGCCACGGAAATCACCTGCTTGCTGTTCGAGTCGATCACCAGCAGCGGCCAAATGAAATCGCCGTACAGACTGATCATATTCATGACCACCAGCGTCGCCAGAATCGGCTTCGCGAGCGGCACGGCAATCTTGTAAAACGCCTGAAATTCGCGTGCGCCGTCGATACGCGCCGATTCAAACAGCGCCGCCGGCTGACTGCCGATGAACGTCCTGCACAAATACATTCCCATGACCTGTCCGCCGGATGCCCAGGGAAGCCACAGCGCCCACCAGGTATTCTTGAGCCCCAACCGCTGAATCAGCTTAAACGACGGCGTGAGCGTCAACACGCCCGGTACCATCAATAGCGCCAGCATCATCAGGAAGAAGAAATTCTTCAGCGGGAAATCCAGCCGTGCGAACACATAGCCCGACATCGCCGCCAAAACCACGATCATCGCCGTGCCCACCGCGACAGTAACCACCGAATTGACCATGTTCTGGATCAGCTGCGTCCACGCCGCATTATAATTGCTCCATTGCGGCGGATTCGGAATCGCCCAGAGGTTGGAATAAAACTGCGCCGGGCTCTTCAGCGAAAGAAACGCCATCAGAAAGATCGGAATGAACGCCAGCAGCACGAAGATCACCGCAATGATCGTAATCACCGTCTGCGAAGTAATCGCCCGCGCGCGCCATTTTCTGCGCTGTGCGCGCCCCGCGGCATTCAGTTGCATTTTGGGTACAGACATCGCTCGTTCCTCCCTTCCTCAGTTCAGTTCCTGCGTACGCATCCGCAGGTTGAGCATCGAACCAATCAGTATTACGACGAACATGACCAGACCCATCGCACACGCGTAGCCGTACTGACCAAACTTCGTCGCCGCATAGTACAGTTCAAGTCCCGGAACATACGTCGCCGTGCCCGGGCCGCCCGCCGTCAGCAGGTAAATGCCGCCGTAATCCTGAACGGAGCTGATGAATGTCGTGATCACCAGCATCTTGATCTGCGGCGAAATCAGCGGCAGGTGAATGTGAAAGAAATTCCAGAACGGATTGCTGCCGTCGACCTTCGCCGCCTCGAACAGGTCCTCCGGAATGTTGATCAATCCGCCGTAGAACACCAGGAATGCAAAGCTGTTCACCCACGGAAAGCCCATCGCAATAATCGAACCCAGCGCGGTCTTCGGATCGCCCAGTCACGAGCGCTTCCATTCGCTCTTGCCAATCACGTCGAGGAAGCTGTTCAGCGCGCCGATGTTCGGATCGAAGATGTTTTTCCACATCAGCGTGGAAACCACGCCCGGAACAACCATCGGAACGACCAGCAGGAGTCTGAACCAGTAGCGGCGCTTGCTGCTCTTGCCGTCCAATGTGCGCATCGCAAAGACCAGTTCCGCCAGCAGCACCGGCACGGTCAGGAGCTTTACGAAATTTGCGATCATCAGGACCGCCAGATTCTTTACGCCCAGCAGGAAATAGCCCTCGTTGATCATCTTCACGAAGTTATCGAACCCGACGAAGTTGACCTCGCGCATCGTGCGCGTCGAAAGACTCCAGTCCGTAAACGCGTAATAAAACGCCTGGAACACATTATAATAGTTGAAAATCAGGATCAGAACGATCGACGGCGCGAGCATCAGATACGCCGTGCGATGCCGATACATCGATACGAAGAATTTCTTTCCGACCTTGCGGCTGCTCGGGAACGCGACCACGGCGCTCGCGAACACTGCAATCGCGCTGCCGGCGATCATCCACACGCTCGCGCTCTTGAGCCTGCTCTGAGTGCCGATATTGTCCAGCCGCGCGACCGAGAATTCGTACAGATCCTGTGACCGCGTTACGACATAGCACCGCTCGGTTCCGAAGTAAATCTGCGAAATGTTCGCATCGGAGCGATTGCTGAAATGCTGATTGCCGTCGGCGTCCAGAATGTAGGTATCGCCTTCGCGCGTTCCCACGCCGATCCAACGACCGTCCGGAGACGTTCCGATCGCGCGGCCTTCGCCGACCATCTGAACGGAGAAAATCTTATTCAGCTCGGAATCGAACCGGAACACGTTATTGCTCTCGTCAAGCACCAGCACATCACCGGTCTCGGCGACGACCTGAAGCCCGCGAACCTCGCTGCGTGCCTTATTCTGAACCAGCTGCTCGCCGTTTAAGTCAATTTTCGTAATACGAGCGCGGCTGTCGCCATAGAAAAGGCTCTGCTGATCGGCGCTGAATCGAATTGCATTCGCGATGTTTTTGAGCTTCATATTCAAAAGCTCCTCGCCGGAATGTACGTCGATCACCTTCAGCGCGTTTTTGCTCGCGTTTACGCTCGACGTAACCGCCAGTCTGCCAGTCGCCTGATCATAATCCATATCCATGACCTTGCCGCCTGCCGCGAAGGTATTCACCAGTTTACCGGAGCCCGCTTCATAAACATATATGTTTCTATCCTGCGAACCGACCATCAGCCAGCGCTCCGCCGTGTCATAGGTCATCATACTGACTGCGCCGCTGATCTCGTTTCGCCAGAGCTCGTTTCCACCGTTATCGAACGCCAGAACAACGTTCTGATACGTGCCGAGGAACGTAATGCCCAACTCCTCGTCAACGTAAATCTGATTGTTCTGCAGGGACGAACCGTATTCAACCCTGCTGAACAGACTGGTTTGCCCGGATGCATAGACGTTGGCCGCGATGGAGCCAATCAGCGCGAGCATAAATACAATGGACAACGCGAGTGCGAGGCGATTGATTTTCCCCGTCCGGCCGTCCTTCTTTCGTCTGGGTTCAACCACTGTCCGTCAGCTCCTTGCTCAATCAAATGCGCGCTGCGTAAACGGCCTCCCGCCTACGCAGCGCATGGAATGGTTTACTTATAGGTCTTTTTCTTCAATCCGGATCAGTCGCCGGTGGGCTCGTTCTGCGGATTGTCGAGGTCTTCCATCGTGATCTTCGCGATTTCCATCTGAATCAGACCGTACTTCATCTGGTTCTTCTGGTTCATATCGCCCCACTCGTCGATGGAGATCTTGCCATTCAGGAAATCGGAGGTGTAGCCGTACCACGCGCGCAGCGCTTCCTGGTTATCGTCGATACCGCGCGCCAGCTTCTGTCCAAGACCCTTCTGAACGTTGCCGATGTACTCGATGTTCGCAAACATCTCGCCCAGCTCGCCGTCCAGCGTGATGCCCTTGACCAGCGGCAGACCATCCGGCACGCCGCCGTTCTCGATCAGAGCGCCGATGAACGCGGAATAGCCTTCCGGAGAGGTGTAGAACTTCAGGAAATCAACGACCATTTCGTCGTGGTCAATGTCCTTCTTGATCGCGGAGAGGAAGCCAGTCGCAACTTCGATCGTGCGCGCCTTCGCTTCGAACACATCGCCTTCCATGCTCGGCATCGCGAAGGTGCCCAGCGTGAACTTCTGCAGGCCTTCCAGCTCAACCGCCTTGTCGTCGTCGCCGATGGTGACGGTTTCGCCCGCGTCGATGGAGTTCATGGTGTTCAGGTAATCGCCGAAGAACCAGGAACCGTCGAGATAAATGGCAGCCTTCTGCTGATAGAACAGAGTCTTTTCGCCGTTCTTATCGGTGCCGTAGAAGTTATCGCCGCCGGAATACTTCGGGAAGATCTTCGCCATGTTGGTCCAAACAGCCTTCATGCCGGGCGTATCTGCACGGATCGTGCCGTCCTTGATGAAGCCCTTCCAGAAACGAACGTTGTTGTTGTTGACGTTCGCGGGGGTATCGTCGTTGTGCGGATCGGTGGGATCATAGACGAACTTGCCGTCCACGTCCGGATCGTAGCAGTAGTCGCCTTCCTGCGCGCGAACCAGATTGATCTGAGAACGGGTGGTCTGATCGACGTAAATCTGCGCCAGCCAGCCCATCTGCTCCGCCCAGAACGACATGAAGTCGCCCGAAACCGCCACCGGCTGATAGCCCGCCGCGTCCAGCTTCTCGCAGACGGTCACGAACTCGTCCCAGGTCTTCGGGGCTTCCACGCCAACCTTGGCGAAGATGTCCGCATTGTAGAACCACAGAACCTGAACCGCGGTGATGGAAACACAATCCCAATCGCCGGTCACGGCGTCAATGTTCTGCAGGTCGAACGCGATCTGATCCGCCCACGTGCCGTCGGAATACGGGCTGTCGTCAAACGCGTACTCGTAGAAGTTGACGGTCTTGTCCACGCGGTCGGAGCCCGCCAGGTTGCCGTACACGATGTCGGCTTCCGGCAGCGCACTGTCATAGCCCTGGAACGCGGCCTTAACCCAGTCCGCATAGCCGTCCTGCGGCTTCAGGTCAACAACAACCTTTACATTCGGGTGCTTCGCGGTGTACGCCGCGCCAACGGCTTCCCATGCTTCCTGAACGCCCTTGGCGGAGTACAGGCTGATGGTGACCGTGCCGGAGAAATCATCGCCCTCCGCAAACGCGGCGGTGCAGCCCAGCGCCATCAGAAGCGCCAGCAGCATGCCCAAGAAACGTACCCAAGTCTTCTTCATTTTCTTCTCCCCTTCTGATAAAAATCAACCGAGACGCTTTCCACGTGCGTCTCAACTGTTAATAGCATATCGCATTTCGTTATTAATGCCAATAGCCTTTTGTCGGTTTGCCATAACTTTTTTTGTGCGTTTCGCGAATTTATTTTCGATCTTCCAATCGGTACGAAATGTTCTGATTGATTCTCCATTTTGAAATAAGGCATAATTTCTCTGAATTGTGAATATATTATAGTAGTCTTAGAAGATATTTCGAAACTATTACAAAATAGTTGAATCGCGATGCAAGTTCCTGTATAATACTGAAATAGAGCGAGGTTGAAACACATATGCGAGCAAAAAAACTGGCGATCAGCCTGATTCTGGCGATCATTTTAACGGCGGCGGCATTCACCGCGCCGAGCTATACGGAAAACCGCGACGCGGTGCTTCTGGCGAAGACGATTTACGCGCTCGGGCGCACGGAGAGCTATGAAACGAAGCTTGCGCTGGGCACGTTGGTGATGAACCGCGTAAACAACGCATGGTTTGGGAACACGCTGGACGAAGTGCTGACCGAGCAGCAGCAGTTCCCGTCCGGCGAAAAATACGACGACGAAAGTCTGAAGGCGGCGCACGCTGTGCTGACCGGAACGCGCACACTTTCGGATTCAGCGCTGTATTATCAGGCGACAGATTCCGCGCAGCCGCGCACGGACGAACCGCTCCGCATTATCGGCGGATATGCGTTCTACGCGTCGAGCGATCGGATTTGAATTTGGATGATGTGCCGTCAGAGTAAAAAGCCAAGTGCCATCTGTTTCCTTCCTGACGGGAGCCTTATGCACCATTTTTATTATATATAGGTAGATACTCTGTCAATCCTCTAAAAAAATCAGCCCGACAGTCCCGTTTTCGGGGGCTGCCGGGCTTTTTGAATGGGTTTACTTCGTCGCCATCATGAACAGCTTTTCTCCGGTGGGATAGAGCGTCACGTTCTGGATTTCAGGCGTGCAGATGTAGGTGGTGGCGTAGTAGTACACCGGGACGCAGCACGCTTCGTCGAACGCGATCTTCTCCGCCTCGTGGAGCTTCTCGAAATGCACGTTCAGATCGGTGGTCGAGGACGCTTCCTGCATCAGCTTGTCGAACTCAGCGTTGTTATAGAACGTGGAGTTGTTGCCGGAATAGCTGGTGAACAGGTCGAGCAGGTTGGACGGATCCGCGAAGTCCGCAACCCAGCCGTCGCGCGCGAGGGTGTGTTCGCCGTTACGACGCGCGGCAAGGAACACGTTCCACTCCATCTGTTCGATTTCAACGTTTACGCCGAGGTTTTCCTTCCACATATAAGCCAGCGCTTCAGCGGTCGAAACATGGACGCCGGCAACGTTCGTCGCATAGGAAACGGTCGGGAAACCTTCGCCGTTCGGATAGCCCGCTTCCGCCAGCAGCTTCTGCGCCTCAGCAACGTTCGCCGCGTAATCGGAACGGTCGATCACGACCTGCTTGGAGGAGAATTCGCTGCCGTCCGCCTCGATGAAGCCGTCGCCAACGAAGTTCGTCGCCGGCAGGTAGGTGCCCTGGGTTACGGTTTCGGCGAGATAATAGGGATCGATCGCGAGCATGAACGCCTTGCGGACGCGCACGTCGTCGAACGGAGCGACCTTATTGTTGATGTTGACATAGTAGGTGCCCAGCTGCGGCACGGAATGGAACAGACCTTCCGCCTTCAGGGTGTCGAGCTCCTCGGTCGGATAGTCGTCGCACCAGTCGAGTTCGCCGGCGCGCATTGCGGCGAGCTTCGCGTTCGGATCGGCGATCAGCTTGAAGCAAATGCGCTTGCAGGCGAGCTTGTCCGCGTCGTAGTAGTTCTCATTGGGAACCATCACGATTTCCTCGTCCATGGTGTAGCTCTCGAGCTTGTACGCGCCGTTGCCGATCAGGGTGTCCACGCTGGTCGTCCACGCGTCGCCGTTCGCTTCGATCACGTCCTTGCGAACCGGATAGTAGGTCGGGAACGCCATAACCTCGAGGAACCAGGAGCACGGATTTTCAAGCGTAAGCTCAATGGTCTTGGAATCGACTACCTTCACACCCAGCTCGTCAACGGACATTTCGCCGTTCGAAATCGCAAGACCGTTCTTCAGGTACTTGCCCATATCGCCCGCGTACGGAGCGGCGGTCGCCGGATCCACGAGACGCTTGAAGGTGTATTCGAAATCTTCTGCGGTCAGATCCTGACCGTCGGACCACTTCGCGTCGTCGCGAATGTGGAAGGTGTAGACCAGACCGTCGTCGCTGACCGTGTAATTGTCGGCAACGCCGTTGACGACGCCTTCGCCGTTCCAGCCATACTTCATCAGACCTTCGAACAGGTGCTTGATGTAGTTGGAACCGTCGGATGCGGAGTTGAGCTGCGGATCAAGCGTTTCGGGCTGAGAGCCGATGCAGACGTTGATGGTCTGAACGTCCTCTGCCAGCGCGACGCCGGTCATGCTCAGAACAAAACAGAGTGCCAGCACGATCGAAAGAAGCTTCTTCATTGGGTTGCATCCTCCTTGAATGTGATCTATGCAAAACGGCTTTACCGCCTTACAAGCAAATGGTTTTTCGGGGGAACCGCCCCCATTCGGTTATTTTACCAGCCCTGCTCGACCTTATGGCACGCGCAGGTATGTCCCTGCCCGGCCTCGATCGTTTCCGGTCTCGCTTCGCGGCAGATGTCGCGCGCATACGGGCAGCGAGTATGGAACTTGCAGCCATTCGGCGGATTCATTGGGCTGGGAACCTCGCCCTCGAGCACCACGCGATGCCGGCTGCGGCTCACGTTCGGATCCGGAATCGGAATTGCCGAAAGCAATGCCTGCGTATACGGGTGCAGCGGGTTTTTGTACAGCTCGTTCGCATCGCAGACCTCAACCAGCGAGCCCAGATACATCACGCCCACGCGCTTGGAAATATGGCGAACCACATTCAGATCATGCGCGATGAACAGATACGTCATGTTCAGCTTCTGCTGAAGCTCCATCAGCATATTGATCACCTGCGCCTGAATCGAAACGTCCAGCGCGGAAATCGGCTCGTCGCAAACCATGAAATCGGGGCGAAGCGCCATTGACCGCGCGATTGAAACCCTCTGCCGCTGACCGCCGGAGAATTCGTGCGGATAGCGGTTCATGTGCTCGCTGTTCAAGCCCACGAGGTTCAAAAGCTCCAGTATCTTCTCGCGCCTTTCCGCCTTGCTTTCATAGGCATGGTAGATATCCAGCGGCTCGCCCACAATATCGCCCACCGTCATGCGCGGATCGAGCGAAGCGTAGGGATCCTGGAACACGATCTGCATCTTCTTTCGATAGGGGCGCATATTCGCTTTCGTAATATCACTGCCCTCAAAGAAAATCTGACCGCTCGTCGGCTCGTAGAGTCTCAAGAGCGTGCGCCCGATCGTGGATTTGCCGCATCCGGACTTGCCGACCAGACCGAACGTCTCGCCGCGCTGAATCTGAAGGGAAACATCCTCGACCGCGCGAACGACCTTCTTTTTCGCAAGGAATCCGCCGCCGATGGCAAAGCTCTTGCTCAGATTCCGCGCCTCGATCAAAGGACTGTTCATGTGCGCACCCCCTCGAATTCCGGCGCGTGCAGCCAGCACGCGGAGGTATGGCCCTGATTGATTTCATAATACGACGGCTGATAATGCAGGCACACCTTCCGGCATTTCTCGCATCTCGGCGCAAACGGACAGCCCGCCGGCAGCGCCAGCAAATCCACCGGCGTTCCCTCGATCGGCTCCAGCGGCTCGCTGCCGTCCGAATCCAGCCGCGGCAGGCATTTGAGCAATCCCTGCGTGTACGGATGCGCGGCGCGATAGAAAATATCGTCGATCGAACCCTTTTCAACGATTCTTCCCGCGTACATTACGATTACCTCGTCGCAGATATCCGAGATGATGCCCAAATCGTGGGTAATCAGGATGATCGCCGAATTGATCTTTTCCTTCAGCGCCTTCATCAGCTCCAGAATCTGCGCCTGAATGGTCACATCCAAAGCCGTCGTCGGCTCGTCCGCAATCAGGAGCTTGGGATTGCACAAAAGCGTCATGGCGATCATCGCGCGCTGGCGCATACCGCCGGAGTATTCATGCGGATACTGCTTCATGCGCTGTTCGGGATTGTTGATGCCC
>OLPR01002251.1_pt1 | contig 14490 bp, 13 predicted proteins | sample 1672761 | NCBI WGS metagenome assembly OLPR01 (sample SAMEA3136721, study PRJEB25190) | human gut metagenome | biome: human gut; feature: human-associated habitat; material: faeces | place: Austria | collected 2013 | reverse complement strand
AGATTCACGAAAAGGGTCTTTTGTACAAGGGCTACAAGGTAGTTCCCTACTGCCCGCGCTGCGGCACCGCGCTGTCCTCGCACGAGGTTGCGCAGGGCTACAAGGACGTTGAGGACACCACCGCATACGTGCGCTTTAAGATAAAGGGCACCGACAACAAATATTTCATGGCATGGACGACCACGCCGTGGACGCTGCCGTCCAACGTCGCGCTGTGCGTAAACGCCAAGGAAGACTACCTCGAATTCAAGTGGGACGGCCGCGTGTGCATAATGGCCAAGGAACTGGTCAAAGCCGTAGTGGGCGACGACGAGATCGAGGAGATCAAGACCTGGAAGGGCGAGGAACTGGTCGGTACCGAGTACGAGCCGCTGTTCGACTACGCCGATCTGCAGGGCAAGAAGGCCTTCTACGTCGTAGCCGACAGCTATGTAACGCTGACCGAAGGTACCGGTATTGTTCACATCGCGCCCGCGTTTGGTGAAGACGACGCGCGCATCGGCCACACCAACGACCTGCCGTTTGTTCAGCTGGTCGGCACCGACGGACGCATGGACGCCTGCACCCCGTGGGCGGGCATGTTCGTAAAGGACGCGGACAAGCCCGTGCTGGAGGCATTGGAAGAGAAGGGGCTGCTGGTCAAGACCGCCAAGCATACTCACAGCTATCCGTTCTGCTGGCGCTGCGACACTCCCCTTATCTACTACGCACGCTCCACCTGGTTCATACGCATGACCGCGGTGCGCGATCAGCTGGTCGCCAACAACCGCTCGGTCAACTGGCTGCCTGAAAATATTAAGGAAGGCCGCATGGGCAACTTCCTTGAAAATGTTATCGACTGGGGTCTGAGCCGCGAGCGCTACTGGGGCACTCCGCTGCCGATCTGGACCTGCGAATGCGGCCACAAGCATGTAATCGGCTCTATCGAGGAGCTGAAGAAGCTGGGCAAGGACGTGCCCGACGACATAGAGCTGCACCGCCCATACATAGACAAGGTGACGCTCACCTGCCCCGAGTGCGGCGGCGAGATGCACCGCGTGCCCGAGGTAATCGACTGCTGGTTCGACTCCGGCTCCATGCCGTTCGCGCAGTGGCACTATCCCTTTGAGAACCACGACAAGTTTGAGGAGAACTTCCCCGCCGACTTCATCAGCGAAGCCGTCGACCAGACGCGCGGCTGGTTCTACACGCTGCTGGCCATATCCACGCTGATGTTCGACAAGGCGCCGTTCAAGAACTGCCTGGTACTGGGTCACGTACTGGACAAGTACGGCAAGAAGATGAGCAAGCACACCGGCAACGTGGTCGATCCGTTCGGCGTAATGGATCAGTTCGGCGCGGACGCCGTGCGCTGGTACTTCTACACCGCAGGCGCGCCGTGGCTGCCCAGCCGCTTCTACCCTGAAGCTGTTGCCGAAAGCCAGCGCAAGTTCATGGGCACGCTGTGGAACACGTATGCGTTCTTTGCGCTGTACGCATCCATAGATACGTTTGACCCGCTCAAGACCAAGGCCGATCCTTCCACGCTCACGCTGATGGACAAGTGGATACTGTCCAAGCTCCAGACGCTTATAAAGACCGTGGACTCCAACCTTGAGAACTACCACATCGCCGAAGCCGCGCGCGCGCTGGGCGACTTTGTAGATGAACTGTCCAACTGGTACGTGCGCCGCTGCCGCGAGCGCTTCTGGGGCAAGGGCATGGAGGGCGACAAGCTGGCCGCGTTCGACACGCTGTACAACGTGCTCGTCACACTGACCAAGCTGTGCGCGCCGTTCGTGCCGTTCATGGCCGAGTCGATGTATCAGAACCTCGTTGTCAACAACGATCCCACCGCGCCCGACAGCGTGCACCTGTGCGACTTCCCGGTTGCGGACGAGAGTCTCATCTCTTCCGAGCTTGAGGACAACATGGAGCGCGTAATACTGGCGGTACAGCTGGGCCGCACCTGCCGCTCCAGCGCCAACATAAAGACCCGCCAGCCCTGCCAGAAGCTCTACATCCGCGGCGCTGAGCTGCCCGCCGACTTTGCGGCGCTGATCGCGGACGAGCTGAACGTAAAGCAGGTCGAGTACGTGACCGATGCGCGTGCCTTCACCGGCTACCGCATCAAGCCGCAGCTGCGCACCGTCGGCCCCAAGTACGGAAAGCTGCTGGGCGGCATCCGCAAGTATCTCGAAACCGTGGACGGCGCGGATGTGGTTGAGGGCTTTGACGAGGGCAAGAACCTGTGCTTCGAAGTCAACGGCCAGCCGGTCGAGCTGACCAAGGACGACACGCTGATCGAGCCGATGCAGAAGGAAGGATTCGATGCGGAGAGCCAGAACGGCATGACCGTCGTACTGGATACCCACATGACCGACGAACTGATAAGCGAAGGCTTTGCACGCGAGGTTGTCAGCAAGCTCCAGACCATGCGCAAGGACGCGGGCTTTGAGGTAGTTGACCGCATCGGCATAAGCCTTTCCGGTACGGAGCGCCTGATGAGCCGCAGCGTAATGACATCATGGACAGCGTGCTGGCCATAGAATATTCCGAGACTGCACCCGAGAATGCGTACTTTGCCGATTGGAACATCAACGGCGAGGATGCGCGCTTTGCCTGCTGGAAGGTCAATTAATAGATTTAACTGCATTGCGGGGCAGGGGCTTAACTCCCCTGCCCGCCCATGCCCCTTTGGCGCGGCACGACGCGTCCGGGACACGCTTTTTTGAATTTACGGAGGAATTATGTTTATAGCCGACGGCTGGAAGGATTACGAAGTGCTGGACACCGGCGACGGCGAAAAGCTGGAGCGCTGGGGCGACGTGATTCTCCGCCGCCCCGACCCGCAGACCATCTGGCCCAAGGCGGACCCCGCCCTGTGGCGGCAGGCCCAGGCCTGGTACCACCGCTCGGACAAGGGCGGCGGCGAGTGGGAGTTTTTCTCCCGCCTGCCGGAGAAGTGGGTCATCGCCCACGAGGCGCTGCGCTTTTACGTGCGGCCCACGGGCTTCAAGCATACGGGGCTTTTCCCGGAGCAGGCGGCCAACTGGGTTTGGATGGCGGAGAAGCTGCGGCAGAGCGGCCGCAAGGATTTGCGGGTGCTGAACCTGTTCGGCTACACCGGCGGGGCCACCCTGGCCTGCGCCCAGGCGGGGGCCCATGTGACCCACGTGGATGCCGCCAAGGGCATGGTCCAGTGGGCCAAGGAAAACCGCGAGCTCTCCCAGCTGCCGGAGACCAGCTGCCGCTGGATTGTGGAGGACGCCCTGCGCTTTGTGCAGCGGGAGATTCGCCGGGGCAACAGCTACGACGGCATCCTCATGGACCCGCCCAGCTACGGGCGCGGCCCCTCCGGAGAGGTGTGGAAGCTGGAAAACGAGCTTTACGGCCTCATCGACACCTGCGCCCAGGTGCTCAGCCCGGAGCCGCTGTTCTTCCTGGTGAACAGCTACACCACGGGCTTCCAGGCCAGCGTGCTGAGCAACATCATTGAAAAGTGCGTGGTCTCCCGCTTCGGGGGCCAGGTGGACAGCCAGGAGCTGTGCCTGCCCGTAAGCACCGGAGGCGTGCTGCCCTGCGGGGCCACGGGGCGGTGGTTCCGTGCCTAGTATCGTTTATGAGGATAACCATGTGCTGGTGGCGGTGAAGCCCCCGAACATGCTCTCCCAGGCCGACCGCACCGGTGACACGGACATGCTCACCGAGCTGAAGGAATACATCAAGGTAAAGTACGGCAAGCCCGGCCGGGTTTATCTGGGCCTGGTGCACCGCATGGACCGTCCCGTGGGCGGGCTGATGGTATTCGCCCGCACCAGCAAGGCGGCGGCCCGGCTCTCCGCCCAGGTGGCCACCCATGAAATGGGCCGGGAATACCTGTGTGTGGTCACCGGCCCCGTGCAGGACAGCTTCACCCTCACCGACTATCTGGTGAAGGACTCCCGACTCAACCAGGTGGAGGTCTGCGAGGCGGACGTGAAGGGCGCCCAGGAGGCCATCCTCCACGGGGAGTGCATCGAGCGCCGGGAGGGCACCGCCCTGTGCGCCATTTCCCTGGAGACCGGGCGCAACCATCAAATTCGCGTGCAGATGGCCCACGCCGGCGCGCCCCTGTGGGGGGACAACCGCTACGGCCACGGCATTCCCGGCCAGCAGATTGCCCTGTGGGGCTACAAGCTGACCTTTACTCACCCCATTACCAAAGAACCCATGACCTTCTACGATGTGCCCTACGGGGGCATCTGGACGCTGTACCGGGATCTGCTGGACATGGGCGGGACAACCTACCGGTAATACCAAGCAAGGAGCGAACGCATGAGCCAACCCTTTTCCTATGAATTGATTCACACCTGCGCCCAGTCCGGGGCGCGGCTGGGCGTGCTGCATACCCCCCACGGGGATATCCAGACCCCCATCTACATGCCCGTGGGCACCGCCGCGGTGGTGAAGGCCATGACCTCCCGGGAGATGGAGGAAATCGGCACCCAGATTCTGCTGAGCAACACCTACCACCTGCACCTGCGTCCCGGGGAGGACCTGGTGGCGGAGGCCGGCGGGCTACACCGCTTCATGGACTGGCACAAGCCCATCCTCACCGACAGCGGCGGATTCCAGGTGTTTTCCCTGGCGGGCATCCGCACCATTGCCGAGGAGGGCGTCACCTTCCAGAGCCACCTGGATGGCTCCCGGCAGTTCATCGGCCCGGAGACCTCCATGGACATCCAGCAGAAGCTGGGCGCGGACATCGCCATGGCCTTTGACGTGTGTTCCCCCTATCCCTGCGACTATGACACCGCCAAGGCGAACATGGAGCGCACCCACCGCTGGGCCCAGCGGTGCAAGGAACACCACACCCGGGAAGATCAGGCGCTGTTCGGCATTGTGCAGGGCGCCTTCTACAAGGATCTGCGCATTGAGAGCGCCAAAACCCTCAGCGACATGGACTTCATCGGCTACGGCATTGGCGGCCTGAGCGTGGGCGAACCCAAGCCCATCATGTACGAAATGCTGGAAGAGATGATGCCCTACATGCCCGCGCACAAGCCCCGCTACCTCATGGGCGTGGGCACCCCGGACTGCCTCATCGAAGGCGTGCTGCGGGGCATCGACATGTTCGACTGCGTGCTGGCCACCCGCATTGCCCGCAACGGCACGGCCCTGACCAGCGCCGGACGCCTGGTGGTGCGCAACGCCCAGTACGCCCGGGACTTCGGCCCCATCGACCCGGAGTGCGACTGCTACGCCTGCACCCACTTCAGCCGGGCCTATGTGCGCCACCTCATCAAGGCCGGGGAGATCACCGGCGGGCGGCTGCTGTCCATCCACAACCTGCGCTTCCTCATCCGGCTGATGGAGCGCGTCCGTCAGGCCATTGCGGAGGACCGCTTCCTGGACTTCCGCAAGGAATTCTACGCCAAGTATGACATGAGCCGGAACTTCTAAGCCTTACCGAAAGGGGAGAATGCAGATGAAAGTGATGCTGCTCAACGGCAGTTCCCATCCCGACGGCTGCACGGCCCTGGCTCTGCGCCAGGCGGCCAAGGCCATCGAGGAAGAGGGCATTGAAACGGAAACCATCTTCCTGGGCAACGCGCCCATGGCGGATTGCATTGCCTGCGGCCATTGCCGCAAGGCGGGCCAGTGCGTCTTTGACGACATTGTCAACGAGATTGCCCGCAAGGCCAAGGATTGCGACGGGTTCATCTTTGGCTCCCCGGTGTACTATGCCCATCCCAGCGCCCGGCTGCTGACGGTGCTGGATCGGGTCTTCTATTCCGCGGGGAAGAACTTCGCCTGCAAGCCCGGGGCCGCGGTGCTCAGCGCCCGCCGGGCGGGTACCACCGCGTCCTTCGACGTGCTCAATAAGTATTTCACCATTTCCTCCATGCCCGTGGTTTCCGCGACTTACTGGAACCACGTGTACGGCTCCCAGCCGGAGGAGGTGCCTCAGGATCAGGAAGGGCTGATGACCATGTACAACATCGGCAAGAACATGGCCTGGCTGCTGAAGTGCCTGGAAATGGGCGCGCAGCACGGCCTGCCCCATCCGGAGAATCCCAAAATCGCCACCAATTTCATTCGATAAAGGCAAAAAACAACCCGGCGCAGGGCTTCGTGCCCCCGCCGGGTTGTGCGATTTATCGCTGAATGAAGGTGATGCCGTCGCCGACTAGGGTCAGAAGCCGCACCGCCTCTTCCTCGGTGATGGGGCCGTCTACGTTCACCTGAATGCTTACGCAGTGGCCCTCGTCATAACGGATGCAGGCGTAGGCTACGCTGGTGATGACGGGTTCGGTCTCTTCGCCCTCCGCGGGCTGGGCGGTTTCTTCCGCATCAGGCTGAGCGGTTTCCTCCGTCTCGGCAGAGGCGGTTTCTTCCGCGTCGGGGGCGGGCGTTTCCGCCGCGGGGGTCTCTTCCATGGTGTAGAAGCTGTACAGCGCTTCCCGTCCGGCGCAGGTGAAGGGCACGCTTTCCATCTCGTCCACGCCCGCCAGCCTGGCCGCCGTGGAGGAAAGGTACTTGGCCATTTCCGCATAATCGGAAGCCGCGCCGGAGATGTAGATCAGCTGCGCGTCGGCATTCTCATCCTGGGCGTGGAGATACTTGGTGGCGCTGTAGGCGGATTCGTCCCCCAGGGTGAACCCGGGAATTTCGCCCACGGAGCCGATCTGATAATACTGGGGCGTGCTGGTTTTGGAATAATTGGCCACCAGCCAGTTGGGTTCCATCTGCAGTTTGCCGTTTTCCGTGCGCAGGAAGTCGTCGCTGCGAATCACCAGGGCCAGAATCACTACCGCGGCGATTACCGCCACGGCCAGCACGCTGGTCCAGATCCAGTCCTTTTTCGAAAATGCGCGTTTTTTGCCGGGCTTTTTGTAGCCCTTTCCAGCCTTACCCATGGTTTGCATCCCTCCGGAAAGTATTTCGTTGCGTTGCTGATCTATAAAATTCGACATGAAAATTAACATTCCTGCCGGCGTGAAAAATATTCCCGTTTGCCCCTCAGGCGATGCGGGCCATGGCCACCTTGTCCGCCACGGTGGCGATAAATTCCCCGTTGGAGGGCCTGTCCTGCTTGTCGAACAGCTTCATGCCGTACATGCGGTTGGCCGCTTCCAGCCTTCCACGGTTCCAGGCCACCTCGATGGCGTGGCGCATGGCCCGTTCCACCTTGCTGGGGCTGGTGGAAAACCGTCGGGCCACCCCGGGATAAAGCTCTTTGGTGATGTGGTCGATGAGGGAATGATCCTCCATCACCATCCGCACCGCTTCCCGCAGATACTGATAGCCCTTGATGTGGGCGGGAATGCCCAGGGTGAGAAACAGGTTGGTCACCCGCTGATCGGGGGCCTCCGCCGCCGGGGCGATTTCCGGCTCCTCCGGGCCGGCTTCCCGGCCCTGGGCGGCTTCCCGAATGCGCTCCAGCAGAATCCGGGGGTCGAAGGGCTTGGCCATGTAATAGCTGGCCCCCAGGTTCAGGGCCCGCAGGATGAATTCGTCCCGGGTCAGCCCCGTCAGCACGATGACCCGGGGCCGGGCCGCCTCCGGCAGAAGCGCCAATTGCCCCAATACGGAAAATCCGTCCGCCCGGGGCAGAATCAGCCCCATCACCACCACGTCCGGGTTTTCCTCCACCACGGCGGGGTAAATCTCCGCCCCGTCGGTAATGCGCGCGCAAACAGCAATATCCCCCTGGCGGGAGAGATATTCCCCCGTGGCGGACACCAGCGAGGCGTTTCCGTCCGCCAACAGCACCTTGATTCGACCCATGTTTCAGCGCCTCCTTGCGTTGAAATTTTGTAAAGTTATATTCCTGTGAAGGGCGAAACATGCCTGAAAATCGACAATTTTCTCCCGGAAACGCGGGAAAAGCTTGTGCCGCCGGGACGCATGTGCTATACTTTTTTCGTCTTGAATCCTTGATTTTTTTATGGAGGGGAATTTTTATGCTGAGCACCGTTCGCACCGGCGTGGCTGGATTGGGCAGCCGTGGCTTTGGACTTGTAAAAGATCTTCTGATGGATTTGCAGGGCGTGGAAATCGTCGCCGTGTGCGATGATTTTGGCGACCGGGCGGAAAAGGCTCAGGCGGCGATTCGGGAAAAAACCGGCAAGACCCCCAAAGCTTATCGCAGTTACGACGAAATGCTGGACGCGGGCGATCTGGACGCGGTTCTGGTGATTACGCCCTGGGAAACCCACGTGCCCTTCGCCATCCGCGCCATGGAAAAGGGAATCCCCGTGGGCATCGAGGTGGGCGGCGCCACCAGCGTTCAGGAATGCTGGGATCTGGTGCGCACTTATGAAAAAACCCGCACGCCCTTCATGTTCCTGGAAAACTGCTGCTTCGGCCGGACGGAAATGATGGTGACCCATATGGTGCGACAGGGCCTCTTCGGCGAAATCGTCCACTGCGCCGGGGCGTATGCCCACGATCTGCGGGACGAGGTGGCCGGCGGCAACGAAAATCATCACTATCGCCTGCGCCATTATCGCAACCGCAATTGCGAAAACTATCCCACCCACGAATTGGGCCCCATTGCGAAGCTTCTGAACGTCAATTCCGGCAACCGCATGCTGAGCCTCACCTCCATGGCCTCCAAGGCCGCGGGGATGAACGCCTTCGGCGTGGAGGGCAGGTTCAACCAGGGCGACGTGGTGACCACCCTCATCCGCTGCGCCGGCGGCGAGACCATCCAGCTTTCTCTGGATACCACCCTGCCCCGGTATTATTGCCGGGATTTCACCGTGCGGGGCACCAAGGGCCTGTACGAAGAGCGCACCAATTCCGTCTATCTGGACGGCATGGGCCATCATTTCGAATGGAACGCGGGCCATTGGAACAACGCGGATTCCTACCGGGAAACCTATGAGCATCCCCTGTGGCAGAAGTTCATTTCCGACGGCGTTACCGGTGGCCACGGCGGCATGGACGGACTGGTATACGGCGCGTTCTTCCGCTGCCTGCAGAAGGGTTGGCCCATGCCCCTGGACGTGTACGACGCGGCGGCCTGGATGGCCATTACGCCCCTGAGCGAGCAGTCCATCGCCCTGGGCTCCGCGCCGGTGGAGATTCCCGATTTCACCAGCGGCCGGTGGCTTATCTCCGCCGACAGTATCGACGAATACGTAAAACGCTATTGCTGAAGCTTTTCTTTTACTGCTGCGGCGTTTTCTTGGTAAAAAACGATCCCGAATCCCTTCCGGCGGAGCGGCTGCGGCTTGTCTCCGCCGGTTTTTTGCTGTATAATGTTACCAACCCAATAACACAGATTAAAGGAGCGTTTTTTCTATGATTCATGTTGGCGTTCTCGGATTTGCCCATGGCCATGTAATGGGCTACGGCACGAACATGCAGAACCACCCCGAATGGGGCGTAAAGATCACCGGCGGCTGGGATCACGACGCGCAGCGGGCCAAGGACAGCTGCGAAAAGCTGGGCGCGACTGCCTTTGCCACGGCGGAAGAGCTGCTGGCCAGCGACATTCAGGCGGTCATCGTCTCCTGCGAGACCAAGTATCATCCCGACATGGTGGAACTGGCCGCCGCGGCGGGCAAGGACATCATCTGCTACAAGCCCATGGCCCTGAATATGAAGGACGCGGACCGCATCGTTGAGGCCGTGAAAAAGGCCGGCGTGCGCTTCTCCATGGGATGGCAGATGCGCGTGGATCCCCAGAACATCAAGATGAAGGAAATCATCGAAAGCGGCAAGCTGGGCAAGCTGGCCATCTATCGCCGCCGCCATTCCCTGGCCACCCAGAACATGGGCAATTTCGAAACCACCTGGCACGCCAGCCCCGAACTGAACCGGGACATCTTCGCCGATGATTCTTCCCATCCCATCGACATGATGCACTGGATCTTCGGCATGCCCGAGACCGTTTCCTGCGAAATGTCCACCATCGTCAATCCCAAGGTGCCCAACGATACCGGCATCGCCCTGTTCAAGTATGCCAACGGCATGGTGGCCGATATTTCCTGCCAGTTCACCACCACCGCCGCGGAAATCGGCACCGAGGTTTACGGCTCCACCGGTTCCATCCAGCAGTATTTCGACGACGGCCCCTCCACCCGGCTGCCCCACGAAGGCAAGGTGGGCCTGAAGTGGTATTTCGAAGGGGACGAGGATTGGACCAATTCCGACATTCCCAGCCCCAAGGGCCACTTCGAGCGCATCATCAATCAGGCGCCCTTCATGGCCGAGTTCCTCAAGGGCGGCCCCTCCGTGTGCACCGCCGAGGAAGGCCGGGATTCCCTGCGTCTGGTCATGGCCTGCTATCTGTCCGCCCGCACCGGCGAGCGCGTCAGCGTGTGGGACGACCGGGTGTACGAGATCTGAATTTTCGCATCACAGCCGGAGGCTTTCTTCCCCAACTTCGGGGGAGAAGGCCTTTCGGTTTCCTGAAAGGATGTTTTTATGAAGTGGATGGATTACGAACTGCCTCTGGGAATCTCCATTACCCAGCACGCCCCGGATGCGGTGGACGATTTTGTGGAAAAGGGCTTTCGTTATTTTGAAGTGGGCATTCCCGCCTGTCTGGAAGGGCAGGAGTCTTCGCAGACGCCCTGGCGGGGCCGGGAGCAGACCCTGGTGGAAACAAAGCTGCCCCTGGTGCGGCGGATCTTCGATCATCATCTGCGGGTGTGGAGCGTGCATCTGCCCTTCGGCTTCGGCTGGGATATCGCCCATTACGACGAAGCGGAGCGGGACGCGGTGTGCGTCTCTCTGAAGCGGGTGATGGACTGCACCAAGGACTGGGGGCCGCGGGTGTACGTGCTTCACGGCTGTCTGGAGCCCGTGCTGCCGGAGGAGCGGGCCGTGCGCATCGCCCGGAGCATCCGTTCCCTGCGGGAACTGGACGAATACGCCGCCCGGTTCGGGGCGCGGGTGGCGCTGGAGGACCTGCCCCGCTCCTGTCTGGCAAATTCTTCGGTGGAAGCCCGGGCCATGGCTCAGGCCGCGGGCAACGTGCCCATCTGTTTCGATGTGAACCATCTGTTGGGGGAAACCCACGGGGAATTTTTGCGGAATCTGGCTTCCAATGTCGTCACCACCCACCTGTCCGATTACGACGGCGTGGACGAACGTCACTGGCTGCCGGGGGAGGGAATTGTTCCCTGGAAGGAAGTGGCGTGGAAGCTCATGGACGCGGGCTATCGCGGCCCCTTCCTGTTTGAACTGCGGGCCGGAAAAAACGGCCCCTACGCCGCCGGGGAAGTGCTGGCGGCCTTTGAACGGGCGCTGATGGAATAAGGAGGTTTGTGCATGCGGGTTGGGGAATGCAGAAATCTGGCGGAAGACTGGGTGGCCCGGCGGGAAGCCGGCCTGCCGGGATATGTGGGGGCGTATCTGGGGGGTTCCACCGCCGCCCTTGCCCCGGACGCGCCCATGCCCGGAGGTTCGGATCTGGACGTGTACGTGGCGCTGGAAGGCCCGCTTCCGGAAAAACGGGGGAAATTTGAATATCAGGGGGCGCTGCTGGAGGTATCCTATGTCTCCTGGGCGGCGATTTCCCCGGCGGAACGGGCGTTAAAGGACTATCATCTGGCCCATTCCCTGCGCTATGGGCAGGTGGCGGGGGATCCCCGCGGTCGCCTGCGTCCCCTGACGGAGCAGGTGGCCCGGCATTTTTGGGACAGGCCCTATTGGACGGCCCGGCGGGATCAGGCGCTGGAAAAGGTGCGCGCCGGGCTTACCGGTCTGCGCCTGGACGCGCCGCTGCCGGACAAAACCCTCTCCTGGCTTTTTCCCACGGGGATTACCGCCCACGCGGTGCTGACAGCCGCCGGGGAGAACCCCACCGTGCGGCTGCGCTATCTCCGGGCCCGCCGGGTGCTGGAAAACTGCGGCCGGCTGGACGTGCACGAAAAGCTGCTTGCCCTGTCCGGTTTTGGCCGCGTTACCGCCGATGAAGCCCGGGAGATGCTGGACGAGCTTGCTCCGGCCTTTGACGCCGCCGCCCGGTTGGGCCGCACGCCCTTTTTCTTCTCCAGCGACATTTCCCCCGTTTCCCGGCCCGCCGCCATTGACGATCTTGCGGTGCTGATTGATCAGGGCTTTCATCGGGAAGCCCTGTTCTGGATCGTGTGCACCTGGGCCCGCAGCATGAAAATTCTCGCGGCGGACGCGCCGGAGGAATACGCCCGGTTTCTGCCGCTCTTTCGCCGGGCCCTGGCCGCCGTGGGCCGGGATACCGACGAAAAAATATCCGCCGCGGCGGGAGAAGTGCTGGCGTATCTGCCGACCCTTCGCGCCGTAACGGATGAAATCATGAAAGAATCTGTGCACTGACCGCGTAGCAGTTGCGGCATATATTTTGTGCGATTCATCCTGCCATGCCCGAAGCGACAAATAATATAAGGTGTAGTATAATATGCGAATCAATCATTTCTCGGAGCGAGGTATGCGGTGTGAGCAAATTTACAGGCAAAGAATATCCGCCGCTGAATATCTTAAGTCAGGAATTTGATTTTCATATCCCGGAGTATCAGCGCCCGTATGCATGGACGAGCGAAGAAAGCGGAATCCTGTTTGACGATCTCTATGCTTTCTGCATGGAGGAACAGGCAGACAACTACTCTTTGGGGAGCACGGCGCTGATCCAGGAAGACAATGTTCCGCATGCGGACGCAATTGACGGCCAACAACGCCTGACTACGCTTACGATTCTGTTCGCGTGTCTGGCGCAGCGTCTGCGAAATAATACGGAAGCGTACGCCGGGTGCCAAAACCTGCTATGCGAGCCGGGAAATATTCTTGCGGGCATCCCCGCCCGGCCGCGCATCCATCTGCGCGAACTTGACCAGGCGTTCTTCTATCGATACATTCAGAAAAGGGGCGCCGGCCCAGATTGAGCTTCATAAGAGGAATTCACCTGCCCCATATTTTGTCGTTTGGCGGCGCAATCAGCCTTGGATTTCCCGGAACGCGCCCACTTTGCACTGAACGCTGCGCAGGGCAGTGTGCTTCAGCCCCAATAGACGATCCATTTCCCGGGCGGCGGACTCGTAACGGCCAGAAGTGTGGTGCACCAGCAGGTAATCCGCTTCCCGAATCTGCCCCGCGGCCTGGCGGCAGAAGGCGCGCACCGGCGCGGCCAGGGCAAACACCCAGATGGGCGCGCAGAGGGTGACGTGCTCAAAGGCGGAAAGGTCCACGTCGATGGGCCGGATGGGCATATCCCACCGGTGCATGCCGAAGCGGCCGCACCACCAGAAGCCCAGGGTGCCCTCCGTGCGCTCGGTGCTGCGAATTTCATAGACCGCCGCGCCGGTTTTTTCGGCGATTTCATAGGCCAGTTTTTTCACATAGCCCATCCGGGAGAAATACACCACCAGCCGCCGGGGATGCTCCACCAAAGGGAGCGGGGGCAGAGGTCGGGCCTGAAAGGCCTCCTGCCGCTGAAACACCCAGGCAGCGTAGCCCGTGGCGGCCTGACAGAAGCCGAAGATGAAATACAGGGTGGACATGAAGTTCAGGGGAAACATGTAAAACTGAATGAGAATCCACAGCATCAGCGTGATTCCGAACACGCCCCCCAGCATGGCCCCGGCGGGCTTTTTTCGGAAAAGCAGCGCCGCCGCCGTCAGGTTGGTTATGCCGTTCACCAGAAGCAGGGCGATTCCCGAAAAGAAAAGATCCTGAAACAGAACGTCCGCAAAGGGAAGCACCTGAAAATAGGGCAGCATGGCGTCCATGCCCACGGCCTTGCCGCTGGGATCCAGCAGCATCATCAGCGCGCCGCCCACCGCACCGATGCCGATGAACAGCGTCCAGAAAATGAGGATGCGGCGGGCGGTCTGATATCTTGATCTCTGTTGCATATACTTTTTCCTTACCTCTTATTGATATCACAGCACCTATTCTATACGCCCGGCCGCCCTTTGCATAGGTGCATTTTTCATCATTTTGTGGTCATTTTATAGTCCATACCGTGTGTACTTTCAATGGCGGAGATGGCTGCGTATGCAGCGGCAAAATTTTCCCCGGATACTATGCAGCCAGGTAATTGTCCGCGGCCCATCGACGGTATATAATGTAAATTGGTGTAGAGGGATGCACCGCGGACAATGACAAGGGAGACACGGGAACATGCGAAAGAGACTGTTTGCCCTGCTGCTGGCACTGCTGTTGGTCTTTTCCCTGGCCTGCTGCGCCGCAGGAAACAGCGACGCAGCAAAAACCGCGCCACCGCAGCAGACATACCAGGCATAGGGCAGCAAGAAAGACATTGATTTGATCTCAAATCAATGTCTTTTCTTTTTACAAATAATTATTTATTATTGGAATGTGCATCCTTCTCTCCTGTTTTACGCCACTTTTTTACCTTCCACTTTGCCCCAAACGCAGTCTCTTCACCGATCCACCTTCCACTTATCTTCCACTTTCGTGTGAAAAAGTAAGGGAGAGGTTTCATACCTCTCCCCTACCTAAAAGCCTTATTTTACTTACCGAAGTAGCGGTTCAGCAGACCCTCGAAGGCCTTGCCGTGGCGGGCTTCGTCGC